>Ga0115569_10002441_pt1 | contig 14097 bp, 12 predicted proteins | sample COGITO_mtgs_1205_2_FD_87295 | JGI IMG/M metagenome (GOLD analysis project Ga0115569, IMG submission 87295) | Pelagic marine microbial communities from North Sea - COGITO_mtgs_120503 | ecosystem: Environmental > Aquatic > Marine > Epipelagic | place: Germany:Helgoland, sampling site Kabeltonne... | reverse complement strand
GGTGTTAACTGCCGAATAGGCAGCTTAGAAATAAACTAGAAATTGTTGAAATAGCGAATGACGGTTAACTGCCGAATAGGCAGCTTAGAAAAACACTTTTAATATTGCACGCTGAATCATGTTGTTAACTGCCGAATAGGCAGCTTAGAAATCGTAACCCTGGCGCACGTTAATCGGCGACACGTTAACTGCCGAATAGGCAGCTTAGAAATAATCCCGACTGGTAAGAAATAGGCTCTCCCCGTTAACTGCCGAATAGGCAGCTTAGAAATGCAATTGTTCTTCTTTTTTGTCTTCAATAAAAGCTTTAATTTCCGGATACTCTTCTAACATTTTATCTTTTGCAAGCTCACGATATTGCTTTAGGGTATCTTTTATAAAATCAGCTTTACCCCCGTCCGGACCGTCAGAACGCAATTTATATACTTGGCTCATTTGGTGACGGCCACCAATCACTTGGTTTAAATATTCCCGTGCACCAAGATTCCACGCGGGGTGTTTTATTTCATTTCCTGATAGCTGTAAGAATCGAGAATAGGCACCGTCGTAGTTTCGAAGATTTACGCGCACACCGTCAAAGCCTGTTTTGGCTGAAGGCATGCCGATATTAGCTTCTAGTCGCAATATCTCTTTATCGACGGGGTAGGGGTTCTCTTTCTTGCTGTATATCGGGCTGAACATATCGTAAGTCTTACCTAATCCCGACTGGTAAGAAATAGGCTCTCCCCATAGGTTCCGTCGTAAAGGCAGAGTTTCCGAAAGCCCTGGTGTTTTTTTCTTCATGGCTTCTAGCATTGTGTTTGCTTCACGCATATAGGGATCGTTAAATCGGGTAATCTCGCCCGATAACGTTGGCACTAAGCTGCCGGATAGACGTTTAAAATAACTGTCTCCGTGACGCGCTGGATCACTCATTGTTTCAAAAAATTCGGCAAGCCCAGACATGTAAGTCTTACTCATCGTATTGTTACCAATCGACACAGCAACGGCAACTAACGCCTCTTCTGCGGTTGTGTCTTCGTCTTCACCAAATTCTTGATTACTTAAAACGTCAACCATGTCAGCGCCAAGCCCTATGGTCATGCCAATAGGGTCTAAGCGGTTATAGGCAAAGTATCGATCATCGACTTTAATACTGTAAGGCTGCCAGCCACTACGAAGAAGCGCTTGACGCTCTTTTGGATTGGACGGCCCGTTGCCTGTAATGCTTTCGTTCATTGCTAAGTCAGCTGCAGCGAACATGATCGTGGTGCCGGTACCTATTCTTGCCAAAGCCAAATCTCTTCGAGAGCCACCGGCCGCGACGTCTGTTCGCACCTCTTTCATCAGTGGTGCAATCGGCGAACGTTGAAACGTATACTTCATTAAGTTTGATGGCGTTCGAATAAATGGCAGTATGATTCGTAGTACAGGATATTGGTTAACCGTTTTGCTGATATTTTTTGTGAGCTCACCTGGCGTGTTTGTAAATGTTTGATACGTAGCAGCATCAATCGATCTTAATTTAATATTTTCTGGCGGAGACTCTATGATTTCGGCCATGCGGGTTTTTAGCTGGTCCGCTTCTATGCGGCCGCTATTAACATCTTGCGTGGCTTGTCGTAATGCCTGGGCATGCAGCTCCATTCGATAGCCGATAGTTTTAAAAAACTCATCGCCAGCGGTTAAGGCTCGCGTAGGAATACGAGCCGCGCTGCCTAACACGTCAACGGATCGACCAAGCCATGAGTCCTTTGATATTTTTAAAGCCTCTGAGCTTATAGCGTCACGTTGCGGAGTATCGATTTTACCTAAGCCGAACCCTGATTCCCCAGTAATGAACGATTTTCCTGCGTATCGGAATGCGTCGCCAAGCGAGGCTATCATTCCATGAAACTGCGCCATACTCTCACCAAGCTGTACGCTTTGCTCATCACCTATAAACGAGGCTATTTTAGCTGCTGTGTGTCGCTCATACATTTGCTGAAAAACAACACCTGTATTTGAGAGCATATTAACCATGTGCGTTTTTGGGCCGCTTAACAAACCGTTAATCCACGCCTCAAGCATGGCGTCACGCGTGCGTGCAAAAGCAGACTTCTCGATAAACCTGTCCATCTCATGAATCATGCCGTTTTCGGCAAGCGAGGTTATTCGTGTGGCCATCTCTCTAGCCATTTCCGGCCCGCCCGTTCCCTCTATCGCCTGTGATATACCGCGAAAACGTTCTGCATTGCTACCTGTAGGTATACGCCACGACGCTAACGCTCTTGCTGTTTCTGTTCGAGCTGCAATAACTTCGGACTGGATACCTTGATGCACGGCAACCATTTTTCGAAACGCGAATAAATTAGCTTCTGAAGGCTCACTGCTTGCGAGCTTAGCGGTCTGCGTTAATCTTTCGGCGCTGGCGGCCCATAGCTGCCTGACAGCGACGGATTGCTCTGCGTTTAACGGCTGCCCTTCACGGCGGTTCTGAAGCGTCTCAAAAGCATTTACCTGATCGGCATTTAGCTCTATTTGCTGAAAGGTTTGCTTGCCTCGTGCTGCTTTATCGACATCACCTTTAAACGCGTCCGCCATATTTTGAATGACATCTTTAATATCGTCTGGAGAGTCAATTCGGGAGAAGTTTATAAAGGTTTCAGGTTCTTGGCCGCCTTGCATGAGATCGGCAGGTTTTGGTGCGCTTGGATCGTTATGTCGCGCCTCGGCCATTTGCATTTTTTCGCCGTAAGTGGTCGGGTCGGTTCTTGCTGTGGCTGCTGCAGCGGCATCGGCCTTACCTGCATTTACATTGCTGCCGGTTTCTTTCGGTCTTGGCTGAATAAAATCGTCTAGCGTTTCATCGCCAAGTACGGCTAAAGCATTATCTGGAAGCTCTGGCTCAACCTCATCAATACCGCCAGCCACCCGATCAGCGTCGGCCTGTAGTCGTTTCACTTTTGCAGAAGAGCGCATCGCTTTAGCTGCTAGCACAAAACCATCGGTCAATATGCCTAGCCCTAATCCCTCTAGCGCGTTTTTAAATCGGCCTTCTGCTTCGCTGTCGTCGTCTTGCGCAGCAAGAAAAGCATTAACCGGATTGGCCAGCGCTGGGCTTTCTTGAATAAGATTACTCATTCGCTGCTCATGCGGATCAAAAACAGTAGCGTCCGAGGCTGCACCTTTTGCCGCCGCTTTTGTGATCTTTTCAGTGCGTGAGGCGTTTTTGCTGTTTTTAATGTATTTACCAGCACCCTTGAATCCCGTTAAAAACTGGGCAATACCTTTAACCAATTTGCCGGTATTACTGTCTGGGTCTGGAATGCCGGGTAGTTGAATAGGGTTGTCTGGGTCGCCTTCCTTTGGTTTTGATCCGATACCTAAATCGGATAAGTTACCTAGGTCGATAACGTTTTCATTTAGCCAGTCGCCTACCGAATCCGTTAAATCAAGCACTTCTTGGGCGCCTGTTGTCACTCCGTCCAAAATAGCCAAGGGCGCTTCAATAATCCCTTCGCCTACGTCTTTCGCAACTGCACCAGCAGTGGCTAAAATACCGCTTTTCGCTGTGTCTTCGGGTTTTTTAGGCGCTGGCTCTGTTGGCTTGGCCGCTGTTTGTTTACCGAAGCGTTCAAGTAATTCCTTGGCGGCCGTGTTGCTGACCAGCTCTTGGCCTCTCGCTGTAAACTCACCACTAAAATTGTCTTGAAGTTCGTTCTCATTCATTGCGTAGATACCTGATTAGGTTGCTGGGTAGGGGTCTGCAATTCTTCCCACTCCTTAAGAAGTGCTGATTGCTCGCCGAATTCTTGCTCGCTGATTTCACCAGCAAGGAACTTATCGGTAGTCAGTTGCATGGTGGACTGCACGTCTAAGTCATGCCGGTTTCCGACAGAGAATCGTGGCAATCGCTTAGTCAGACTTTGCCGCTGAAGATCTAAAAACGCATACTCTTTAACAATGCGCTGGTAGGTTTTTATTGATTCCTCATCGCTCGCATTTGTATTTTTCGTTGACCAGTCTGTCCAGTCATCAAGCGCACTAGCTAGCCGTTGTGATTTGGCGGGATCTGGATTTATATCAGAGACGGCAAGCGCTCTAGCAATGTACTGCTCACCACGTCTAAAGCTGTTAGGTACGTTTGTTTCGGGGGCATTTTGTTCTGAGCGAGTAACCAGTTTTTCGAACTGCTGTTTTGATATTGTGCCGCGCTGGAGTGCGCCTCGCGCTTCCGTTCTGACATCTTCTGAGCCTGCTTGAATACGTAAGTCGGCATAAATACTAACGTCTTCACTTCGTGGTTTATCAGTATCTAGCTCCCGATAAAAATAACGCCTATCATCTTCGCTTATGCGATCAATGTTATCTTCGATCCAGCTTTCGGTTAACTCACCGCTGCGCAGCAATAAATCACCTTCTTTTGAGGTTTTATCAAAAACGTCTTTCTCTAGCTTTTCGGCCTCTCTTTCTAAACGACTGTCTTCTGATAGCTGCTTACGGGTGTTCGCTTCGCCTTGCTTAATAGCTCGATCTGTCCAAATTTGCTGTTTTTCTGCTGAAAGCCCGCTGTACTCGTTGTTTTGCAGCTTAGCAACCGCAATGTCTGGGTCGTTTCTAATGTCTCGACGAACATCACTAAGCACCAAATCATTCTCAAACTTATCTAGGTCCGCGACGAGTTCTTCACCGTCAATTATGCCGGCCTTGTGTGCGATAGATAGTTGATCCATGCCTTTTAACTTTAATGCTTCTCGCTGCTCTTCGTCATCCGTGCTACCAATAACCTCGGTTAACTTGCTTAAGCTGAGCGTTAAAGCACCACGCTGGTTTTTGATTTCGCCATCGAATGCTTTTTTGCTAACACTCAAACCCTGCGTTAAAGCAAACTCCCCAAAATTCGTTCTAAAACGGCTAAATGCTTGAGGGTCTTTTAGGTTTTCTTGTGTGCGCTTTACAATTTCATCAACTTTCTTTTTATATCGATCCGGCTTGGTGATGTGGTCTGCGTCGCGATCAAGCTCGGCTTGAAATACACGCAGCTCATCCGTAGCTTCGCGAGTAGCGTTTGATTCAAGCTGAACAATTTTATTTTCTTTGAGCTTCGTCGCTACACCCATGCCAACTTGACCGAGCCGAGCAAGGGCATCAAAGCCAGCGCCAGTATTACCGGCCCGTGGCTGCATGGTTGATAGTTGGGGTAGGGCATTGCCGAACGCACTGCCGTCTGGAATCTTTGCCATGTTTAACCTCCTGGGTTAGCGTTCATCCATTTTGATTGAGCGCCCGCCGACAGTACGGTAGCGCCTGCATTAACGATGCCTGCCGTTTGGGCTGCGCTGCCTTCCATATTCAACAGTGTTGCTTGATTACGTAAACGACTTGCCGCATCTTTGGCATTATCGATGCCGAGTAGCGCATCTTTTTCTGACTGCGTGTTGATATCGTCGTTAATCAATACCGACGTGCCCAGATCAACGTTAACACCAGATGATGCGAGCGCAGCCCTTGCTGCCGCTGCTTGCCTCTTGCCTTGCTCGCGTATCTTGTTCGCTTTTACCCGTGCCGCACCTGCTGCCGCATCAGCGTCGGCATTGGCTTGGTCTGCTTGCGCACCGAGCATTTTTTTCTGATTCACGCCAGAAGCGATTGCGCCACCGGCGCTAGCAAGGGCGCCAACAATAAGCATAGTTTCAACACCCATTAGAAAATTCTCCTTGTGAACATTGGTCCAACTTGTTTATAGCCCAGCGACTCGTATAGTCGCGTGATGCCCTCAGTATTGACGCCGGTTGTGATTCCGATCGATAGCTCATCTGCATTCATTTCTTCTGCCCATGTTTCAAACGCAACAATTAACTTAATAGCGGTTGTGCCATTGCGATGCGCCTTATCAATAAATAGCGAGTAATCAAACGCGGTAATAAGATCACACGACCAGTGATCAGCGACGCCTCCCATAAAGCCGCCAACAATCTCGCCCTTTTGAATCGATACAAATGCGCAGGTACTGCCACCGTTGATCACCATCTTAAAAAAGTCGATTGTGCGCTGCTCGTTAAGCGGGTACACACTGAAACGACTCTCATCATGCAGCTGTCTGCCAAGCTCTAACATGCGCGGTATGTCGTCTTCTGTCGCTACTCTAATCATTCGATGCGCCCTACTGTGTAGTTAAAGATAACGGCTAGCACGTGGATCGGTTGCGGACTGCCAGCTTCGATAGTGATGTTTTGAGTTTTTTCCCAACCGTAACCTTGCACGGCCAGATCACCTGTGATTTTCGGTACGGGCTTGTCGAGCAGGCTCATATCGTGCTTGCGCTCGTCGATGTATTCGCCATTTATTGTTATGCCGTAGCTGTCGAGTACTTTGATATTTATTTCGCCGCGAGCGATGGGGTTGCCTTGGCTGCTGCCGGTTTGCCCAACAATTTCGGGAGTGAGCGTGACAACTTTGGCGCGTTGCAATGGAGGTAAACCAATTTGTCCGCTAGTGACGTCTTTGAGCAAAGTGATAGCGCCGGCCGTAACAGTAAATTGACCGTAGAATATTTCGTCGCCGATAATCTCGACCGTGCGGCCCTCGAGGTGATCTAGCCCACTAACGACGTTGCCTGGTGTGCCTAAGTTAAATTGCACGGCGGAATGCAGCTGAGGAAAAGCGATATTGAATCGTTCGATAAAGCGTTTAGTGACGCCGCCAATCGTGCGCTTCACCACGACCCAGACGTTATCTGATAAGTCATTGCCTGGTATTACTGCTACGGCTTCGAATTCTCCATCTGTTGACTGCGTACACCAAGACACAACATTTTCATCGCGATCAATCGCCATGACTGCCATCTTGCCGTCTTTGCGTATGGTCCAAACTAGCGAATCAGGTTCTTGCTGAAATGCCATGTCGATAATGCCGGTGCCAGTAATGTGCTCTGCCAACTTGGTTAGATCAGGTGACCCGAATTGATCATCTTCAAATCGGTACGACATAGCGCGAAGCTTTCTATCGCCGCGTTGCACGTAGCAAACGTCTTTGCCGACACGAATCGGGCTTGCATCACCGCAGCCATAATCGGTGGGGTCATCGACAGCGACGTTAGTAGGCGTTAGGGCTTTCTCTACGCCGCCACCGACAAGATACTCACCAGATGTAGTGAATAGGATTAAATGCTTTTTCTTGCGTGAGGCGTGCAATATAGGGCTGTAATTGGTGGTCGCTAATTCGTAGAGAATCGCGTCGTCGTCTTCAAGACCTAATGTGAAATCTAAATAGAGACCAATGCCGGAAGCTGCCCATGAGTTCGGGTACTGTGTTGAGCCAGCCAGAATCAATCGCTGTTCGTAGAATGTGCCGCAGCGCGGATAGCCCAGCGTTGCGCTCCAAATATCCGACTTTAAAGACCAGGAGTTTTTGACTGCCGCGACGGGCGACGAGAGCTTGCGTTTTATTTTGCCGCTTACAGTTGAAGCGCTATTGTATGCAGTTATCTCAACGAGGCCGCCATTAATCTCCACGTGCTTGCCGACGTCATCACTTCTAAATCCGTTGGCAGGAACATCGACATAAGTGGGTATACCAGCGCCGCCACCATTCCACGTAAATGTTTCCTTGGTAAGCACAAGCGTAATGTCTTTGCCCACGGGCTCGGCTAGATTGGCTTTGCAGCTAAGCTGTGGTGATCCCTCTAATGTCCATGCGTCGGTGGGCAATGTGACAGAGGCAAACGCGCTAATGATATCGGCGGTGACTTCGGTTGCTGAGGTGTACGCCGTGATTAATGCTTCGCCGCCGATGTACGTGATTGAGCGATCAACGTCACCTTCTAAAAACACACCTGCGCTTGCCGTGATAGTGCGGCCAGTGCCCACGGTAGCGTCGGATAGCGTCAAAACAGCGGAGAGCGTTGTGCCCAGCTCATCAAAGGGCATTGTAATGAACGGCGTATCTTCAATAACCCAATTGTCGTCTGCTATGCGCTGTAGTCGCTGAGGAAATACTGCTTCGTGCAGCATAAAAATAGTGTCGGCTTTGCTGGTGAACTCAATCTCAAATAGCTGAGATTCGGTAAATGGCGTGACAATCTCGTAAGGACTGCCGCCGTCCATAATCGGCGAGCCATCTTGATCAAAAAACCGAATGTATTGATGTCCGAATTCCAACATTAACGCTTCTGTCTTGCTAAAAACGAAGCGCGTTAGCCGTGTTTTTCTGGTCGAGTCTTTCACTTCAGCAATAAACTCTGTGCCCTCAGTGCTACGAACGCCGCCCTGGATAACCGGCACAACATTTTCTAGCTCTTTAGCGCCGTTGCCGTATTTGTCCAGGTCAAAACGACCCAACATTCTCGGCGATAATTCACCGGCAGTGAAATTAGTTTGGCGATAAGTAACAGGCATTAAAATGATCCTGTGTAGATGTTTGCATAGCGCGAATTAAGCAGCGGAGAGTCACCGAACGTTTGCTGTGATTCTTCTTGCCCATCGACTGCGCGTGCCTGCTTGAGCAGTCGAGCAGCTTCTGCGCGAAGCTCTTGCTTGAGTGACATCGATTTAGTGATGGGGTACGCGATAGCGCCAGCCATTAGCAATTCTGCGCACTCTACTAACAGCGCGTCCCAGCTAGACGGCTCTTCATTGCGAAATATGTAGCGCAGGTTTAGCGTGTCGGTGTTGACCAGAATCTTGCCGCCTTCCATGCGAAAATCGTAGTCGTTAGTCGGCACGTCATTGATATCGAGCGTTCGAAGCCAATCGGCCGGTAGCTGAAATTGTTTTGTGTAATTAAAAGCAGGAGCTGCAGAGAGCGGGGCGAGCTTCAAACGCTTAACAGCGCAGTTCCACGGATGTGATCGAAGAAGAGAATCGCGGATAGATGGCCAGAGATTTTCACAGAGCCGACCTCGTGCAATTTCGTTTGCACCATTGCCGTCGGTGAACGCGTTAATCGGATCAGCACCAATACGTAAAAGTGCGTTTGAGCAGATGTTAATAACACTCGCAGACATAATTTATACTCTTTAAAAAAAAGCCCACGAGCAATCCATCGCACGCGGGCTTAGTTGGCTTGCTAGAACCGACTAATCAGTCGTAGCGATTTCTACTTCAATGCGAAATTGCGCGTCGTCAGTTGGGTTTGCACTCAACAACGTTGCGTAAATCTCGACGCTTTCTGCAGTAACGTACTCATTACCCGCAGCAACTAGCGCGCCGTTGTTTGCTACTGTGCGACCAGCAGCAGCCACATCTAGACCATCCGCGATACCATCTACATCGATAACAGCTTTCGTATCAAAATTACGAATACCGATGTCCATAGTGACGCTTGTGCCTAGTGCTGCGTGACTTACAACGCTGCCGGCCAAAAAGCGGGTGCCCTTGGGTAATCGCATACCGCTAGCGATTGTATCGTTCTGTGCTAATGCAGCGGTCGCGGGTGAAGTGATGAGAACAACGCGTTTTTTGCCATAACTCTCGGCTTGCGTCATTTTTTTGCCTGCACCGGTTTGCGCGGTGACTTGTCGGCTTATGATTTCTGGCATGATAATTTCCTCTAACTAAAATGGGTTTAGGTGCTCCATCCGTGGAGCGAATTAATACTTACTGGTACGCGATCTCGACGATCTTATCTTCGTCGTTTCGAATCGCACCATACGACGCAGCCATACTGACCTGCGTGGTGTTTTTCTTGTCTCGACGAGGACCGACATCGCCTTCTTCGAAGCCTTTGCCGAGATGAATGCCGGACTTAGCCCACGCGAAGGAGTACCAAGTAGTGCCATCGTTGTCGAATCTTTCGTAAGGCTTCCACTTAAAGCCCATCCAGGAGCCAGACACATCGCCTTCTTGCAACATTTTCACTGCCATATAGTCGGCGCTTGTCAGCGTGGTATCAGCGAGAATGTCCTCGAGCATTTTTGAGTCATAAGCAAAGAACAGCTCTTCGCCGTTGTGTTGATCTGCCTCGTTCTGCCTGAACATTTTTTTGGTTTGGATGATTTTGGCTTTTGTCATGCCAGTACCACCATGCGCAATTTTCTGCGATGCTGGCAATATGACGTTTGAGCCATCCTTTTTGAGCGAATTGCCACGCGCAGCTGCATAGATCAACTGATCTTTACGCAGATTTGACGCAGTGATTAACCGCTGCATGTAATCGCCGTTAGGGTTAACTAACATTTTTTGCAGGTCAGCTTTATCAATCGGGAACGCTTGAAAAAAGTCTTTCATCAGACAATTACGCGTATCGTGATCGATATCAGACCAGACGGTATCGCCGTGGCGTGTGTTGTCCTCTTCGAGTTCGTCGATAGTGCCTAAACGGTTAGACGTGAATGATTCGCCGGTGATTGTGCCGCGATCTACGACGCAGCCTTGGAATCGGCTTTCGGTTTGTTGTGCATTTAAACGTAGCGTCGTGTCGAACTGTTGCACGAACGCATTAGGAATTGTGACTGGCATGGTGTGACCTCGTTGTTGGATTAATGAAAACAACGCCTCAGGGTGTCCGTTAGGGCCTGGATACTGATCTGCACCGGCTGCCGTGCATAATCAGGGTCATATTTCGGGTATCCACGTGACCAAGTGGGCCGATGTGGGGATACTAATTAGATGGGGTGCCGTGATCCCGTTAAATTGCAGGCAAAAAAAAGCGCCCGAAGGCGCGAGAGGTTGGGCTTTGATTGTTATGCAGCTACGCCGCCAGGGTGTTTAACGTCAAAATAACGTTTCACTTTAGCGCTAACCGCTACGTGGTCTGGATGTTTTTCATCTTTATAGGCAGCACTTGCCATGAGTGACTCGACTGATTCGCCGCCCAAAACGGTGTCTGGGTCGACGCCGCTGTCTTCATTCACTTCTTTACCCACGCGTGCAGCAAATTGGATGAAATCAGGGTCGTTGCCGTATTTTTCCATAAGCGAACCGAACTCTGAGTCGTTACTAGCGAAGGCTTTGAGCGCTTTAAACGCGAGTCCTGTACCGTTGCTGAACTCTTCGTCTGATTTCCAAACATCTTTTAACGCAGCGCTGCACGTTTCTTCTGTCATTGCGTCATTGGCGCCAATCAATTGCGGTGCCCATTCGTTGAACGCGTAGTCGAGCACGTCATTGAGCTGAGCATTGTTGATCCCTTTGGCGTGCATGCGCTTTAGAAATCCTTGCGTACTCTCATCAGCAATGAACTCTTCGGCATTAAAGTTCTCGCCCATTTTTTCAGCGTCGATCTTATAACCTGAAACCTCAGCCGGTGGTAACTCTGTGTCGCCCAGGCGTGTCTCTAATTGCTTATGAGCGTCTGCCATTTTTTTAGATGATGATTGCAGATCAAACTTTTTAGCGTCGCCTTCGCCTTCGAATACTTGATATTTTTCTGGCACATGGTCCCATTCGTTAGTCGCTGGCTCGTTATTTTTGCCACCGTTTAACACTGAACCGCCGCTGGCACCGCCTTCATTGCCACCGTCACCTCCGTCTCCGCCTTCACCGCCTGGATCATCAACAAAATACAGTGGTCGTAATCTAGTCTTGATTTTCATGATCTTTTACTCCATTAGATTGATTTATGCGAAGCAAGATAAAATCCAATACTTCACGTCGCCCACGATCTTCTGACATGTTGATCAGTCGATCGATACCAGTGCCTTTACGCTGACGCGTGAATCGCGCAACAAGGTCTTCTAATATCTTTTTGCCGACTCTGTGGTCGTCAAATATTTGGCCGTAATCGGCCGCTGTTGCTATTAATTGTGTTTCATCACTCATAGTGCTGGCACCTCCCAGCCGTCCGCGCCGAGCGTTGAATTTCTGCCAGTGTTGTCCGGTGTCTGTGAAGTTTCCCAACCGTCGACGCCTAATGTTGGTGTAGTGATTGAGCTGTCGTCTGTGCTCGCAGAAATACCAATGTTATTAATATTAGACAGAGCATTAACGGATTCTAATGTTGTGTAGCTCGTCCCTGCTTGTTCCCCGTAAGTAGTCAGACTGTTGAACGCGAATGAGACATCAATGACTGTAGCAGAGCTAGTATCAGATACCCCATTACCAACTTCAAATATCTTAGCTGCCGATTCGTCTACATCTCCAGTGATGTTTATTCCTACAAAGAACGTATCATCAGAGTAAAAATCAGCCCCTCCTGTTGTATCGTCAGCAAAAGATTGAATAAAGTTACCAGTAAAAGCAGCAGTGGATACTAAGGTTTCCTTATAAAAGCGGGCTCCCGCATACCCGCCTTTAGAGTATAAGTAAACTTTACTGCCGGATGTAGGATCAATTGAAATTGTATTACGGTAAGACAGCGCTCCAGATGCTTTAGTTAAACTACCTATAGCTACACCGCTAACTGTGTTGTTATATCTTGATCCTTCAGCGTGTATGTGGTTAATACCATGTATGGCGTTTACATTAACGCCTGTGTTAGAGCACGTTACCGTGTTCCCTGTAATATCACCGCTAGTATTGGCATACTGACCTGTTGTACCTTCAGCTCCGAGTAATATACCGAAACCTATTCCACTATGCGATGCAATGGTTAAATCATTATCACTGACCTCAAGATCTAAAGCGTCGAACTCTCTACCTAACATCATAATACCTGAACAACCAGTATTATTAGATGTGGAGATGTTAATAGTGTTGTTCGATACAGTTGAACCAGTAGGGGGGTTATCTATAAAAGCAAACCAGACCATAGAGTCGTCTATGTTTGTGACTTCTACTGTTCCTGTAACACCTGAAACATTGATGTTAGATCCTGCTGGATACTGATTAGCAGTATCTATATCAATAACCCCTCGACCAGAAACCATATTCATTTTTATGTTAAAAGCCCATGCAGATATATCTACTACGGCGGGCAGCGATGGATTATATAGAAGAGACGAAGATTGGAAATAAGGTCTATAACTATAAGCCTCGTTACTAATATCTACCATACTTCCATCAGCAGCACTCACTCCACCACCTAGTATATTAACCTGACCTGAGCCAGTCGCATCATAATAGCCATAACGTGTCGCTGAGTCGGCTGTGCCATCTGTGTTAGGAACAAAGCGAGCTTCGCAGTTAATTATAGATTGAGCTAATGAAGAATTACTCCCTGATGAGTAAATACCGTAGTACTTTTCAGGAGATGTCTTAATAATAATCTTACCGATTGTCCCTGTACGGGCTTCAGTACCGAAGTTATAACGTAAACCTTGTGTACTAGAACCTGAAAAAACCACAGTCGTTCCGTAGTCTGTTGAAGGTTGAATGTTAGAACTAGCGTGACTTAATATAAACCGACCATCTAAAGCAGTGAATTCATAGTCACCATCATTAATGAATAGTGTACCACCATCATATATGCTATTATCATATAGTTGAAACGCAGCATCTGCTGTTAGTTTAGGAGAAGCAGAGCTTTCCCCATCGTTTGCGTCCGAGGGTGTACCCCAGACGACACCACCATACGTTCCTGCGGGTTGGTTACTTAGATATATATCAGCCATCGTTTAATCCTACCGGTTATCATTCTTAATACGCCCAAGCTCTGCTATCTCTAATTTGTAAATCGAATAGAGCGGCTAAGAATTTCAGGCGCATCAGGTTTGGCTATAGTCATCGTGTCGCAAACAGGTTGCGATCTATCCGACTCTAAACCGTTAAACGCAACTGCTTCAAAGCAGTACTCCTGCCCAATCTCCATAGCGAACGGAGTGTCAAACTCTGTAAGCGCTGATGAAACTAATAGCCCGCCACCTACTACGTATATTCGATAGTCAGTGACAGGAAAACAAAGGCCTTCACCCTGTACGCAGGTCGCTACTGGCCCAACACTAAAATCAAGTGTCGCGTCTACGCTTTGTGCGCTTACTTGTACCGACATGCACAGCGCCAAAACGGTTATTAGCTTTAATAAGATCAACCTCTTCATGGAAACCTTCTATATATTTTTTGGTCATTAATGTTTTTTGGAAAACCCGTTTTTCTGGGCTTCTGTTGTAATCGTCAAAACTCATCCGGTGCAATCCAGTGTTGTTAGCTCAATGCAATCAGCATCAATCGCAGTTGCACTCATCCAATCTGACTCGTAATTCGGCGACTGCCACTTCGAGTTCGTTGATTCTGGCTGCGTGATGAGCAAAAACATTAATAG
>Ga0115569_10002422_pt1 | contig 14189 bp, 14 predicted proteins | sample COGITO_mtgs_1205_2_FD_87295 | JGI IMG/M metagenome (GOLD analysis project Ga0115569, IMG submission 87295) | Pelagic marine microbial communities from North Sea - COGITO_mtgs_120503 | ecosystem: Environmental > Aquatic > Marine > Epipelagic | place: Germany:Helgoland, sampling site Kabeltonne... | reverse complement strand
CCACGATTCCCTCCCTTATTTCCCTGATCGTTTGTTCGCCAGGCCTGTATTTATGAATGGTCCTCAGAAGGGCCACCGTTTCAGGGCTATTTTGAAGCATTTCAGCTACATCCTGAGCGATATCATCGCGCGACAGACCAGCCAGATCGTATAGATTTACGGTATCCGCTTGCAGTATTTCGCCGATCCGGTTAACTAAATCGCCGCGCGGGGCATCGCGCTTGTTTTTTCAATATCATTCAAATAGGACGGCGAAATTTTCAATCGCCGAGCCAACTCTCGCTGCCCGATCGACCGCGAAAGCCGCGTTAAGCGTACATATTCACCAAAAAGAAACCCCGATCGCCATCTGAAACGCCGATTCTACTGTTCATGTGTTCGCAGACTTGTTTACAGTTTGTGCCTTATTAAACAATACAAAATATCTTAATTTTATGTAAAAATTGCACGAATTGCTATTTATCAAGCCGGAAGGTTCTGTCAGAGGAAACGATCCTTTGACCGCATCCTAGCATTTCCCTAATGTTCTGGCATGAAGAATCACAATCCTTTTCGCTATTTCAAGACCTCGCCCGAGATCATTCGCCTAGCGGTCATGATGTAAGTCAGGTTTCCTCTCTCGTTTCGAAATGTCGAAGGCCTGCTCCATGAACGCGGCATCGACATTTGTAATTCTGCCTTCACCCCATCAACTCTCCTGCTATCGCGTCCATCGCCGCATTGTGATCGTTAGACGGGAACAGATGCCCGTAACGATCCATCGTCACCTGAAGGCTACTATGGCTGGTGAAGGTCTGTACATCTATAGGCCGCAGATCGTGACCATCAAGCCGGGGTTTTGATATTACAAAAACAAGGGGCCTAGCAGTTTCAAGCTAAGTCCCTGAGGGAAAAATTGGGATTTTCAAAGCTCAACAAGAAACCCTCAATAACGTCAATAAAGCAACATTGTGGGACTAAATGTGGGGCTGAGATACTGCAAAAATATAAGGGGCTGACCCAGATAACTATATCAAATAACGTTTAACCCATTGTCTTATCAGCAACAATTGGTCTGACAGGTCACTGTTGTTGAAACGCCACTCACATTCCTTCAAATATAGGCCGAATTGAGCCTTTGGAACACCGTTGAATTTACGCATTTGACGCTTTGCCTGGTTCCAGAAATTCTCGATGCCGTTGATATGGTTGTGGACATCTGCAAAAAGTACAGAGTGGTTAATTCTGAAATGCTTGAAGTCCGAAACATCCAACACATTGTTGGCCTTCCAGCAGTCAGAATAGACGATGCTGTCAGGCACGACTTTGCACTCAATGATCGTGGCAACGAGGCCCTTGAGGCATCGGGAATGATTTTGGTGTAGACCCTTCCTCCGCGCTTCAACAAGCCAAATACAGGGATTCTCTCGCCAGTACCACGCCCGCGCTTCCCCTTCCGCTTACCGCCAAAGTAACTCTCATCCACCTCGATCTCGCCACTGAACATGGCTTCGCTTTCGGCTTCCAGCTCGAAAATAATAATTTCGCGCAGACGAAGGAAAAAGAAGGCTGCCGTCTTGCGGTTGACGCCACACAGACTGGCCGCCGTCAGAGCCGTAGAACCGGAAACAGAATGCTCGATCAGACGGTCTTATTTATAATAACTAAGTCGGCTCTTGCGCATAGGCTCCATGATAACACCTTTTATGTGTTATCTGAGTCAGCCCCTTAATTTAACTTGATAACGCAGGATTTTTCATCACCTGATGTTAAATACTGGACCTATCTGTCACAACCGATTTAGTCTGACAAATCCAAAAACCGACTTAACCAAGACTGGAAAATTTATGTCCCAGAGTTCATTACATGATGATGCCATTATTTTTGACGGTTTAATTATATCGAATTGGGGCGGTGACGTATTCGCTGACATGCGGCGCGGCGGCTTGACTGGTGCGAATTGCACCTGCTCAATTTGGGAGGGTTTCCATGATACGATGGTCAATATTGGCCAGTGGAACCATTGGTTCGAAGAACATCAAGAATTGATCACTAAAGCACGCACCGCTGCTGATATCCGTCAGGCGAAAAAGGACGGTAAGACGGCGATCGTTCTTGGTTTTCAAAATACGAGTGCGTTCGAAGACCGTTTGGAGTTTATTGAGATTTTCAAGGACTGCGGTGTCGGCGTCGTACAGATGACGTATAACACGCAAAATCTTGTCGGCAGCGGTTGCTATGAATCGACCGATAGCGGTTTATCGGATTTCGGCCATGAAGTCGTTGCAGAGATGAACCGCGTCGGCATCTTATGTGACCTCAGCCATGTTGGTTCAACGACTTCACACGATGTTATATCGGCATCAAAAAAGCCCGTTGCGTATAGTCATTGCCTGCCAAAGGGATTGAAAGATCACAAGCGCAACAAAACTGACGAGGAACTCCGCTTTATCGCCGATAAAGGCGGCTTTATCGGCGTTACCATGTTTACGCCATTTCTTCGTCGCGGTCCTGAATCTGATATCGAAGATTATATCGAGGCGATGGAATACGTGATTAATATTGCTGGCGAAGACGCAGTCGGCATTGGCACTGATTTCACGCAAGGTTATGGTGATGAGTTCATGGAGTGGATCACCCGTGACAAAGGATACGCGCGCCGGTTGACAGAATTCGGCACTGTAAAGTTTCCCGATGGTTTTTCGACAATCGGCGACTTCCCAAACCTAACTCAAGGAATGGAGAATGTGGGCTGGTCCGAAAATCGCATCCGCAAGATTATTGGTGAAAATTGGGTGCGGGTCCTCGAGGATATTTGGGGCCACTGAGTTTTTACGGATAAAAATTCTGCATGATAGATCCTTTCCGTTATTGGAGACGTGCGCAGTAGAGGCATATACCTTCAAACATTTTCTACCGACCTAGTTCTGCAGTATGGGCACGGACGAGCGTGGATTAGGCGTTAAAATCGTCAGTCTTATCTAAGCCGTGCGGTGATAATTACCTGCTATGTTTGGAGCTAGAGGGAAAATTCCTCATTGAAAGGGGTCGGATTCAAACTAATTGTTCGTTTAATCGATCCTCACGACTTTCTCTTTCCATTCCGTATCATTAGCCTCCACGACGAATAGCCATCTCAGGTATCTGCGGTTTAAAATCAGCCAGAAGTCCCTTCAGAGATCATCTTCCTTATCTAATCTAATAAGAGCGCATTCCAGCTTTCCTAGTTCCGTCCTCGCAAACCAGCAATAATCTCTTCCTGCCGCTACGCCTTTACTGCGCGATAACTAGAGAATGTCGTCATGACTTTTTAATGACCAATGTTTTGACTCCAGGCTTTGAATTCTTCAGGTGAACGGCATACATGTTCGCCTAATTGCGCGAGTGTGCTGCGAAAGCTATGGGGATTGGCATATGGCAGGCCAACAAGCTCAAATGCCTGTTTGAATATCTGCTGTGTCGATGCCGACGTCGTCCAATGCTCATGAGGGAGACCAGCCGCCTTAAACCCAATTCCGGGCTTATAGGCAACCGTTGTTTTTGGAAATAATGGGTCCTCAAATCCAAATAACTTCTTATCTCTAAGATATTCGACCCAATCTACAAATATGATCTCAATATCGTCGCCGACCGGAAAAAACCATGTTTAAAATGACTTACTGAACTTAGTCGCAACATCACGAACATCAAAGCCCGGTCACGTTGCTCAATATCCATTGCATATGGCATCGCAGCCAAAAAACGTTGGATTTGGTTCAACTTCGGAATGGGTTCGCCTATACGATTGAGCGCGACATCGGTCAGTTTATAGCTAGTGATCCTGTTATTGCTGTCGATTTTTACGATATGCAGGCAGACTTTGATGACCAGAAGCTTAATTTACTGGGAACGAGTATGTTACCCGAGTTGCCAAATCAACGTTAAAAATATTTTCAGGGCATTATCAGAATAAATAACCCGGTATGTCGCATTGTCTTCGACGATGGGCTTTCGTAATCATGCCACATGTCGGAAGTCGCACATTGCGCGTTCTTATCGTTTGAATGCAGGCGATTATTATCGTCTCGTTTTGGTGTGGGAAGTTAATAAGACAGTGCTATACTCTCTACATTAATAAATATACACCGTATATTTAATTATAATACAGTATTGTATAATTAATTGTGCACAATATTATACGTTATGAATCACACGCATAGGAGGCCCATGTGAATACAGCCAAATCTACCCGAATGACGGGTGGGCAAATCATCCTTAAAATGCTTGAGTTGCACGGTGTAACGCATGTTTTTGGCCTGCCAGGCGAAACAACGATCGGGTGGTATAAAGACTGGAAAAAACACTCAAATATTGAATATGTACTGACCAGGGACGAGAGGACGGCTTCTTTTGCTGCAGAAGCTTACGCAAAAATCACCGGAAGACCGGCTGTATTGGAAGCGCCAAGCCCTGGCGTGACGCATTGCACGCCAGGGATTACTGAAGCTTTTTTGAGTTCTGTACCGGTCATTTATTTCAGCTCGGATATTCCGATTAATCAGGATAAGCGGCATGGCTTGACGGGTGTTGATCAAACGGCACTCTATGCAAGCATATCCAAGGAATCTTTTGTTCTCACAAATGCAAAGGAAATCCCGTTTATTCTCCGGCGTGCCTTTCGCGTGGCGACGTCTGGCCGGCCTGCCCCAGTTCATATCCGGGTGCCGATTAATATTTATCATGAAGAAGTTGATATAGAGGATCTTTACGCGGAACCTGAATACAGTGAATACCCGGCACATCGCCCGGTGGCGGATCATAGCAAGATCAGAGCAGCTATCGCCTTGCTGCTTAAGGCCGAGAAACCTGTTATCGTTTGTGGTCAAGGTGCATTGATATCAAAAGCGTCGAAGGTTGTTATGGAGCTTGCAGAGATCCTGCAAATTCCAGTTGCAACGACTACGCCTGGCAAGGGCACTGTGCCTGAAACGCATCCGCTTGCATTGCGCGTCATTGGCGCACGTGGCGGCATGGAATATTCAAATAACTTCGTGCTAAACGCCGATACTGTTTTCTTTGTCGGTACTAACACAGATTCAAGCTCGACCAATCATTGGAAACTCTATGGCGATCCTTTCGACAAGACATTCATTCATTTGGATATTGCCGAAGCACATGTAGGTAATAACTTTCCTCTCAAGGTAGGGCTTGTAGGTGATGCGCGCGCGAGCATTGAATATATGATTGAATTGATAAAAGCCGAGCATCCTGACTTAAAACGAGAAACGGTTGACCTTAACCCAATGAAAAAGACAGCATTGGACGCAATTTTCAATTCTAATATTCCGATGCCCGAAGGCACAGTCTCTCCAGTCAAACTTTCACAGGTGTTAGATAAGATTCTTCCATCTAATGCGATTGTCACGGCTGAACCGGGCGTTAGTGCTATCTATCCTTCGGCATTGCTGTCGATTAGGGAAGCCGGAAGACGATATATTACCAACTATTCTATGGGGGCGTTGGGGTACTCGGTCCCTGCAGGGATTGGAGCGCTATATGCGAGTGATGGGCCTGTTGTCTCCTTTACTGGTGACGGGTCTCTTGGCTTTGTGTTTGGTGACTTGGAAACCATTCGTCGAAGCGACAAGAACATTACCATTATTCTGACGAGAAATGATACTTTTGGATGGATCCGTGGTGAGGCAATCTTGCTTGATGATGTTGATGAACCCTGGTCCACAGATTTTGGCCAAGTGGATTACCTTAAGGTCGCAGAAGGTTTTGGCTTCAAGACGTCAAAAATTATAGCTGATCATGAAATTGAAGCAATATTGACCGAAGCGATTGCAAATCCGGGCGCTAACTTCATTGAGATCATGGTGCCATCGCAAGATAAAATTATTCCTTTCGTGCCACCTTGGGTTAAAGCAGCAAAAGAGAAGAATTTACCTTACTTTTATTAATGGGAAATCATCAACTCGGGAGCGTTTAAAGGTATGAAAATATTATTGTTAATACCAATTCTGCGATTGCGTGTCTCTGATGCTGGTAAAAAAATGTCTAGGATGATTGATTTGTGATCGATCCTGCCAACAAATTTCCGAGCCGGGCTGAAAGCCTTTATTTGGCGGTCAAGGAAATGGCCATCCAGTTTCAATTCAAACCTGGCGAACGCATAAATGAAGTGGAGCTGGCTGGCAGCCTTGGTGCCAGCAGAACGCCGTTGCGTGAGGCCTTGAATCGATTAGTAGCCGAAGAGTTTTTAGTACTAAAGCCGCGGCGTGGAATTTTTTGCCGAGATTTAAAGCCACGTGAGATGTTTGAGCTTTATCAATTTCGAGCCATCTTGGAAGTTGCTGCTGTTCGCCTTGCTTGTGAAAATGCGACAGAGGAAGATGTTAACGAATTGTCTAGTTTTCTCGACGAAACAGGGCCTGAAACGGATGGCCGAAGTAGCCAAGAATTAGTAGCTTTTGATGAATATTTTCATGAAAAGATTACGGTGCTTAGTCGTAATAGGGAAATGATCAGAACTCTTAAAAATATTAATGCACGAATAAAATATTTTCGGTGGGTAGACATGGACTCAAAACGCCATGGTACTCAAAGTGAACACTGGGCAATTGTGCAGGCATTAAAGGCAGATGACGCAGACCTGGCCGCGGAACTTATGAATGCTCATATTTCCAGACGTCTCGATCAAATTACTGCGGCTGTAAAAGAGAGTTACTCTCGCATATATTTGGTTGATTAACGCGCTCGATTGCATCGGGCTAAATCGTGCACACGAATGACACCGTTACCAGTCGACATAATTTGATTGGTGCATGTACGAACGGCTATCCCGATTCGTCCACGCTTGATTCGTCTGCGTTTCAGGACTTTGGCAAAAGTGGCGCGATTATTCATCGAAATATTTAAGTTTAAGCATAGTCAAAAAAGCGAAAGCTCAGGGGGCGTACTCGGTGTTTGAGCCAAGCAAAAACCTACATTTTAAGGATATTATCTTTCTGTTTCATAAACCTTACCTGACACTTGTATATGAAACATGGAGATAAGGCTTAATAGTGTGAAACCGTTAAATTTATCAAGACCCAAAGATGCATCGGTAGCTATAGTTGATTTACCACTTGGCGCGACAGAAGATCGAGCTGACGGTACCTTAAACTTAGGGCGCGTGCTTAAGGGTGTTGGTCACTAAAGCGCTTGGGCCTGATGGCTCAGGTAATTTCGATAATTTCTATTGCTTCTAAGCTCGGCCCTTCAATCATTACGGCCCGCGTATTTGCCAATAAATATTCTTCGCTCAAGAACGTCACGTCGTAGTGTCGCAACTTATCTATCCAAGCATCCAAATTTGGAACCGAAAAAGCGATATGATCCATAAGTTGTCCAAGAGAGGAGGCAAGTGGTGTATCACCTTGATTCGGGTACCATAAAAGATCGACATCTCCGACGGTCACACCGCCCGGTGGCGACCGGTACATTCCTTCAGAGTTAAGTGCTGGAAAGGTGCGATCATTGGTTCTGGGGACTTTGCATTGCGACTCTGGAACTTTGACGTCGCCAAACTTATCGCGAGCTGGGACAAGGAAATGCTTTTGGTACCAAATCTGAGCGCACAGTGGATCTTCATGCCACATGTGGATGTGGTTAAAGCGCTCTTGCGGATAATCCCCTGCAATCTCATAGAGTGCATCATCTGGTCCCTGGAAATAAGCGAAGCCTGGACCACCGGACGGTGGCGTGCCGCTAGCTTTTAGTGCATTGATCTGTGCAAGTGTGACCCCGATCTTGTCCCCAGTCATAAACCAAGTGTCGCTACTCAAAGGGACGTGACCATCCCCAACGCCCGTGTAGAGGGGAAGCGATTGTACCTCGCGCCGTGCAATAAATTCGTTCGTTGTCGCTTTGCTATCGGTAACGTGCCAGCCAAAATGCCATAGGGCACTTTGCGGTTCAGAAAGGATATTATCGTCTTGTTCGAACAGGATCATCACATCGTTCGCTGAGAGTGCGGCGGGAAAACCACCCCAAACACCTGATGTCACGGTGTTGAATTGGCGCGCATAAAAATTAACGGCCTTAACAGGATCAGCGGATCGAAGGTGAACATGGTGAAAGCGAGGCGGTGTAAGTTTGGATGTGGTCATTTTTGGGGGCAGACTCTCAATGTGATATTGGTCATAATCATGGCACAAAATAGTACAAAAAACAGAATTTAATCTCTACTAAGAATGATCCCAAGTTTAGTCTAATACGAACCACCTACATATGTCTGCGGAAGGTCCTTTCGCATTCAGGTCAAACCGGGTATGCCGTTGGCAACCTTGGTACCATTGGAATTTTTTTACAGCATGAATAGCCCGGTAGATATTCTGCATTCCGTATTTGGATTTACGCAGTTCCGAACGGGGCAGCGAGAGATCGTCGATCGCTTGCTAACGCGCAAACATACACTGGCAGTTATGCCTACGGGTGCGGGAAAATCCCTGTGTTATCAGCTTCCAGCGTTGATTTTTGGAAAATTAACTGTTGTGGTTTCTCCGCTTGTCGCCCTTATGGACGATCAGGTCGCAGCGCTTCGGATATTGGGTGTGGATGCGGTTTGTATCCATTCCGGGCGCGAGCGTGCTGCTAATGTTGAAGACTGGAATCGAGTGAGAAGCGGCGCGTGTAAGTTGTTATACTTATCGCCCGAACGGCTGATGACAGACCGCATGGTCCAGGCTTTGCAGCGCCTTGATCCCGATATGTTTGTTGTCGATGAGGCACATTGCATTTCAAAATGGGGCGCCAATTTCCGGCCAGAATACGAAGCCCTGTCCGGATTGAAATCCGCATTTCCCGATGTAGTATTCTCCGCCTTCACAGCTACCGCTGACGAGGCAACCAGGCAAGATATCGCGACCAAGCTCTTCGATGGTCAGGGTGATATTATCGTTCAGGGCTTCGATCGTCCGAACCTGCACCTTGCCGTTGAGCCGAAATCAGATTGGCGCAAACAGCTACTTGAATTTATCAAAGAACGCAGCGGGCAGTCTGGTATTGTGTATTGTTTATCGCGGCGCCTGACCGAAGAAGTCAGCGAATTTTTGAACACAAACGGACACTGGGCGCTTCCTTATCATGCTGGCCTATCGTCAGAGATACGACGCGACAATCAAGAAGCTTTCATGTCTGAAGATGGCCTTGTTATGGTTGCCACCATCGCTTTTGGTATGGGCATCGATAAACCAGATATTCGCTATGTCTTCCATGCCAACTTGCCGGCCAGTATGGAGGCTTACTACCAAGAGATCGGTCGCGCTGGTCGCGATGGTGCACCATCAAATGTAAAGTTGATTTACGGCCTTGATGACATCCATATGCGCAGGCGGTTCATTGATCAAGAAGGCGGGTCAGATGACCATCGGCGCCGGGAACATAAACGCCTTGATGCCTTGGTAGCTTATTGTGATGCGACGACCTGTCGACGCGTGACGTTATTGGCATATTTTGATGAGATAACAACGGCTTGTGGTAATTGCGATATATGTCTGAATCCACCGACATTGATTGATGCCACGCCCGAGGCGCGCATGCTATTCGCGGCTGTGGAAAGCACGGGTCAGTTGTTTGGTGGTGCCCATATCATTGATGTGCTGAGAGGTGGCGCAACAAAGAAAATAAAGCAGCATAACCATGATCAACTTCTTGAGCACGGGATTGGGTCTAAACACAATGCCCGGTATTGGCAGGGGTTTATTCGCCAAGCGGTCTCTGGGGGTTATTTGATTGTAGATATTGCAGGATATGGTGGCCTGAAGTTGAGCCCGTTGGGTCAGGACGTTGCGCGAGGCAACGCTAAGTTTTCGATCCGAGAAATCGAACCTAAACCATCTGCACGCACCAAGTCGCACCAAGCAAGCAGCGCCGACCAGGACTTACCTGAGGAGTCAGCAGACTTGCTGCGCACGCTAAAAGCATTGCGTCGGGATTTAGCAAAGGCGCGTAACGTGCCTGCCTATGTCGTGTTTTCAGACGCGACCCTGCGTGAGATGTGTATGACGCTCCCCAACTCGATGAGCCAGATGGCCGAAATCAACGGCGTTGGTCCGAAAAAGTTGGAGGATTATGGTCAGTTATTTTTGGATCAATTGTCGGATGGCGGCGATCGGGACGAGGGCTAAGGACTGTCTTACTCAGATCAAGTCTGCTGATTTTGCGAAAGGATCTTGGTTGGCGTCCTTATGCCAACAGTACTCCGAGGTTCTCGCTGTCTCTTCTGCTTTTTCCATTCCCAACAAATCTGCAATCACTGCGAGTGCCATATCCATTCCCGCCGAAACACCGGACGACGTATAAAACTTGCCGTCTTCTACTCATCTTGCTTCTTTTACCCATTCGACGTGCGTTGCAAGATGAACAGTTTCTGTGAAATCAAGTTTGTTGGTCGTCGCTTTTCGGCCATCCAGAACACCCGTCATCCCTAACAAGACAGTTCCAGTGCATACAGCCATTACGCGTTCTGCGTTTGCAGATGTTTCTCAGATCCAATGCATGAGTTCTTCATCTTCGCTCTCATTCAAAGCTGAATCACCACCGGGAATGAACAACAAATCGTAGTCATATTTTTCTGAGAGCTGTTTGTCGATGACAATTTTTTATCCATGGACACTTGATACCGGATCGCTGCCTTTTGCGACCGTTATAATCTCAATCTCATCCCCATAATCTCCGAGCATTTCGATGGGGCTAAAATAATCTAGAGTTTGGAATCCAGGAAAAACCAATGCTGCAAGTGTTCTCATGACGTGTACCTTTCTTAAACTTGGCGAAGCTATACGTGGTTGAATGAGTCTCTTTATATTCCACGATTTGTGTTTGTCATAAATGATAGGATGGCCTCTCATTATGACAAACCGCCTGACGATACACCGAAAAAAGTATTAAAACCATTTGTTGCTGTAGTGCCGTATCACTATATGATTTTTATTTTGGCAATTTGCTGAGTCCCGTATGGTGATGGTTGAGTTTGGTGCATTTAACATATACCGAAAGGGACGACTGAATGTCGATTGAGAAAATTGAGACACTTGTTATTGGCGCTGGCCAGGCTGGTGTGGCCATGAGTGAGCATCTCAGTAACATCGGCGTACCTCACCTTGTTCTTGAAAGACACCGCATTGCTGAACGTTGGCGTTCGGAAAGATGGGATTCGTTAGTCGCCAATGGCCCTGCCTGGCACGACCGGTTTCCAGGTATGGAATTTCCAGACGATGGTCCAGATGCCTTTCCATCGAAGGATAGGGTTACGGATTATTTCGCTGCCTATGCAGATAAGATCGCCGCACCCATTCGTTGCGGCGTTGAGGTTATTGAAGTGCAGCGCAATGTCGGGCGTCCTGAATTTCGTGTTGAGACATCAGAAGGCGTTATAGAGGCAACATAAGTAGTTGCCGCCACAGGTCCTTTCCAATGTCCTGTCATCCCGCCTGTGATCCCGCAAGATACCGCGGTCACACAGATGCATTCCAATGCGTACCGCAATCCTGAGCAACTATCTGAAGGCGCTGTGCTTGTTGTTGGTGCTGGATCCTCAGGGACGCAAATTGCGGATGAGCTTCTGGCCTCAGGGAAGCAAGTGTATCTGTCAGTTGGTACGCACGACCGCCCGCCCCGTCACTACCGTGGGCGCGATTTTGTATGGTGGTTGGGTGTGCTTGGAAAATGGGATTCCGAGCCTGAGGCCTCAAATACAGCACATATAACAATTGTAGTGAGCGTTGCCAATGGTGGCTATACTGTGGACTTCAGGCGTCTTGCTGCACGGGGTATGAACCTTGTGGGTATGACGTCATCATTTAAGGATGGCGTTCTCGAATTTGCACCAGACTTTAAAAATAATATTGCAGAAGGGGATGCAAATTATCTGTAGTTACTGGACGAGGCCGACGCATATGTCGCACGCAATGATATTGATCTTCCAAAGGAACCGGATGCCCGCATTATCGATTCGGACCCAGACTGCATTACGCATCCAATACTAGAAGTGAACCTAGCCGAGGCTGGCATTTCGACGATTATCTGGGCGACAGGTTTTACTGCTGATTTTTGCTGGTTTAAAGTTGATTCATTCGATGATCAAGGTCGGCCCAAGCATCAACGGGGTGTTTTAGCAGAGCGGAGGATTTATTTCTTAGGCTTGCCATGGCTTTCTCAACGAGGATCATCATTCATATGGGGCGTTTGGCACGACGCTAAGCATGTAGCGGATCATATCTCTATCCAGCGTAGTTATCTGGCATACAACGCTGAGCCGTAAACCAAGAAAGGGGAGGGACCTGGATAACATACCTTTGGTCTCTCCCCTTTTCGGCAGAGCGTTGCTTAATTGGTTGTTCGTCTCATCTTGCATATGGAAGAGATTGAGCTTGTTGCCTTCTGGATCACGAAAATAACCAGCATAGAATTTTAGATCTTTGTTCTCGCGTGGACCGAGCGTGCCTTCGTCTTTAGCACCGAGTTCAATCACCTTTGCGTGTAGGCGGTCAACTTCTTCCGTGCTGGATGCGCCGAGTGCAATCATGCAGCCATTGCCGACAGTTGCTGGTGCGCCGTTCTCTGGCTCGGCAACGCAGAACAAAGGCGCGCCCTCGGCACCACCCCATAGAATGACCCGATTAACTTCCATGATTCGTTTGCCGCCAACTTCTGCCAACAACGCATCATAAAAAGCCGCAGACTTCGCAATATTATTCGTTATAACTGTTGTATATGCGATCACAGTAATTTCCTTTTCTCGCTGTTTAAGGCCCGCGGATTTGCGAACCATTGGGTTTATCTATCGATAGGTATATATTTTGAGCATGAATAATCTGTACTTTCTAACGCCGCCTATAAGCCTGTGTGTGAGAGATGGCGCTAAGTCGATTTAGGGGCTTCCACAAACGGCAAGTGGCGGGATTTGACCCATACCTTTGCACCGTTGGAACCAGCCTTTGCACTTAGTTGTCCGCCTATTGGTAATCTCAGCCAGGATTGGGTCCAAGATGATCACTGCCTTCAGTGAAACCTCCATCTAGTACAAGTAACTCTGCGCCGTCAGGTGTATCCATCGTAATGGTCGGATCTGGAGCCCATGTTTCTAATTGGACGGTTTCGCGGTCGTCTTGGAACAGCGGTATGATTAAAACACCAGGACGTTCAGCGCTGATGATACTTCCTATTTTATTCATGTTGATCTTGACGGGTGTGCGATCGGCGAGATCAAACTGCCAAAGCTTTACAAAAATTACGCAGCCTAGTTCTGAACTGGGCGTATGACTGGACGTGGGTGGATTGCGAATATACGAGCCAGCCGGATAGTCACCATGCTCGTCTTGGAAAACGCCTTCGAGGACGATGAACTCTTCCCCACCATCGTGAACGTGTGGAGAAAAGCTGCTTTGCGGCGCATATCTAACGATGGTCGTTGTGCGGGCAGTTTCGCCACCAATGCGATCCAGCATGCGCCGGTCAATACCCGGCATAGGGCTTTCCATCCATTCGACTTCATCGCCGTGAACAATCACACGTTTTGAAAAATCAGCGTTCAGTTCCATCAGTAGACTCTCTAATTTCTGTAATTATTAGAATGTACGTTTCAATTGAGCTGCTTATCTATCTATCGATAGGCAAATAAATATACAAGTAATTTTATCACATATAATTAAGTCACTTTTCCTAATATTTATTATTTGGCTTTCTCAGGCAATCCGGTCGAGGAAATCTGCGCGCGATGTGATTATATCTTTAGCCGCACGCTCAGCAGCATTAAATGCGCCTTCGATTAATCCGGGACTTTGCTGGGCAGTTTCAGCGCCTGCAAAGAACAACCGACCATCTGCGTGAGAATCGCGGAGAACGCCTGGACGAACGTTTGGATGTGACATCGGTTCAGATAAGTCCCGTGGTGATGTGACCGTCGGCGATATTACCCAATCTTCTATGTAAATGGCGTTGGGCTGGGGGCTGTTTCCACCAAAACATCGTTGGAGCTGATTATAGATTTGCTTTTCCAGGGTTTCCCCGAGACGTGTTCTGTCCGTGTGGGAAAGGCCAATAAAACCAAAGATTGCTGCGGGTGATCCATCGGGCCCACAATGATCATGTGCTTCTCCAATTGGGCCCGCGTTACTGGCGATCCGTCCTGATAAGCCGCGTTCACGCCAAAACGGCTTGTCATACAGTGCGACGACTTTGGCATG
>Ga0115569_10002412_pt1 | contig 14207 bp, 22 predicted proteins | sample COGITO_mtgs_1205_2_FD_87295 | JGI IMG/M metagenome (GOLD analysis project Ga0115569, IMG submission 87295) | Pelagic marine microbial communities from North Sea - COGITO_mtgs_120503 | ecosystem: Environmental > Aquatic > Marine > Epipelagic | place: Germany:Helgoland, sampling site Kabeltonne... | reverse complement strand
TAAATAAAATGAACGCTTACGAATCATTCATCCACTTGTCACGCTACTCACGTTATCTAGAGGCCGAAGGTCGTCGTGAAACTTGGGAAGAGACTGTAGACCGATTGATTGGTTTTTGGAAAAAGCAAGTTAGTAATAATGTTATTACTGATAACGAGTTTCAACAAATGTCAACCGCCGTTTATAACCGTGAGGTAATGCCTAGCATGAGAGCTATGTGGGCAGCTGGTGACGCTCTTGCACAAAACCCGTTCCGTGGTTATAACTGTAGTTTTGCTGCAGTAGACCATATCCGTGTATTTGACGAAATCCTATATATCCTGATGTCAGGAACTGGTGTCGGCTTTTCTGCTGAGGCCCAATATGTAAACAAACTACCTATCATTAACGACACCTTCTCACAAAGTGAACGTACCATCTCGATTGAAGACAGCGCTGAAGGCTGGGCCAAGGCCCTCCGTAAACTTATTGCTGAACTATATCTTGGTAACACACATGCGTGGGACTTCTCTAAGATTCGCCCTGAAGGTGCTCGTCTTAAAACTATGGGTGGTCGGGCCTCCGGCCCTGCCCCTTTACAAGACTTAATGAGCTTTGTTACTGCCACGTTTAAGGCAGCAGCTGGACGTAAGCTTCGTCCAATCGAAGTACATGACATTGTATGTAAGATTGCTGAAGTAGTTGTAGTTGGCGGTGTACGCCGCTCTGCCCTTATCTCACTCTCTGATCTTGGTGATCCCGAAGTACGGGATGCTAAGTCCGGTCGTTGGTGGGAAACCGCTGCACACCGTGCTTTAGCCAATAACTCTGCCGCCTATGAACAAAAGCCCTCTATGGCTGTGTTTATGGACGAGTGGATTGCTCTTATGAAGTCAGGCTCTGGTGAGCGTGGCATCTTTAACCGAGCTGGAGCTAAAGCACTTGCCCCTGAACGCCGTAATTCAGAACCTCTAGTTGGAACTAATCCTTGCGCAGAAATTCAACTACGCTCTGGGCAACTATGCAACCTGTCAGAGGTTGTATGTCGTGTAGAAGATACAGAAGAAGATCTTAAGCGTAAGATTGGTCTGGCAACTATTCTTGGTACGCTACAAGCCTCTCTCACTGAATTCAAATATGTCCGTAAAGTATGGCAAAAGAATTGTGAAGAAGAGCGGTTGTTAGGCGTATCTTTGACTGGTATCCAAGACTGTAAGATCCTACGTAATCCTGACCCTAAGATGCTAGAAAGGCTCAAGGCACATGCCCAAGAAGTTAATATTGAATACGCCAAAAAGCTCAACATCAACCCAGCTACCGCTATTACTACAATTAAGCCTTCTGGCACGGTCTCTCAGCTTGTTGACTCTAGCTCTGGTATTCATGGGCGCTTTAGCCCCTATTACATTCGAACTGTAAGACAGGCTAATAACGATCCCTTAACTTCTTTCCTGAAGGACGCAGGGGTGCCTAATGAACCAGACTTGATGAACCCTGAGAAGACCACTATCTTTTCTTTCCCGATCAAGTCTCCAGAAGGTGCTACACTAGCTAACGAACAGACAGCCATTGAACAACTAGAAAACTGGCTGCTATTCCAGAAACACTGGTCAGAACACTCGGTAAGTGTTACTGTTTATGTTAAGGAGCATGAGTGGATGGAAGTAGGTAACTGGTGTTATCAGAATTTTGACTATATTACTGGTGTTAGCTTCTTGCCTTATGCTGAACATACTTATGCACAAGCGCCTTATCAGCCTTGTAGTAAAGTTGAGTTTCTTGCAGCAATAGCGGCTATGCCAAAGGTTGACTTCTCTAAGTTGACTGACTACGAGTCAGAAGATAATACAGAGGGTGCTCAGACACTGGCTTGTACAGGTGGTGCTTGCGAGATTTTATAAGTTCCCCTTGTATAAAACACTGTAACATTAAAGAGGCCTCCTGCACTGGTTGTGGGAGGTCTATTGATGACATCCGAATGTGGTTAACTTATTCAGAAGAGAAGAGAGTTAGTATTATGAGAGAAATCTTAAAAAGTAAGGAGAAAAGAAATGAGTAGTAAACCATCTAACCCTTGGGCCTATCTATTTGGGTTTCTTGTAGGAATAGCCGCCAAAGGGGCCTTCTGGGTACTCTCAGTTTATTTTGCCATTATGATACTTCGCTATATGGCATGGCTTTAATATGGGTAATGTAATAGAGTTTAATAAGACACTGGAATCTAAAGAGGGCTTAAAGGAAACAGCAGAAGAAGAGTATCTCTTTGATACGCTAGACTCTCTTTTAGATCATGTAGAAGATGTGGCAGATCATGGAATAGTGATTATTGTCAAGAATAATAGGTTACTATCTGGGTCTACTCAAATGCATAGCGCACAGGTAAGAGAAATGCTTGACCTTGCCATAAAAGACCTGGAAGTATTAGATCAAGAAAGAGGACCAAATAAAGATGATTAACTGGATTAAACAGAATTGGATTGTCAGGTATATTAACTACTTGAAAACCTGGCGTCAACACCGTGAAACTATTAAACAACTTAATAGGTTGACGAATAAAGAACTCAGGGATATTGGCATTACTCGTGCTGATATCGATAGGCTAGTATGGCAAGAAGAAGATAAAACAATGAGAGGTCGTGGGAAATGAGTGAAGCTAAAATTGAAGTACAAATTGAAGACCTAGTAGAAAACGCATTCGATGAGTTTATCTCTGAATACGAGCTAGACTCAGAAGGTTCTATTAACGATATGTTCTATGAACTATTCCTTGCTGGTTTTGAAGCAGCTATTGAAATAATGGGGGATGATGAAGAGGAAGAATAATGTACTTAGTCATCGGAAGAAAGAATTGCTCTTACTGTAACTTGGCAAAGGAACTCCTTGAATCCCGAAACATTAGTTATGTCTATAAAGATATAACAACCGGAGATAACGTTGAAGATACTGTATGGAAAAACTTTCTGGTGAATGAACTGGAAGTTAGAACACTACCTCAGATCTTTAACTTAACTGGAGGCTATACTGAGTTATTCTCAGAGATAATGCCCGAGTTAGATCCTGAAAATGGGAGCGTAAGTCTTGACTGAAGAAGTTAAAAATAAGGCGGGAAGGCCTAAAGGGTCTACCGATAAGCCACGGGTAAAAAAGATCAAACTTAAACCCCGGCCTGATACAGCAAAAGAATACTTTAAAAAGGATTACAAAGACCTAGATACAATCGCTATTTATGGTGTTGATGCCTTCACCGAAGAACTTGTTAAATATCTCTGGAAAGATATGACTAAGGACTTTGTTGTAACAGATCCAATAGATCAAAAGGTCGCTAACCTAACCCGTAATATCGGTAATCTTCCTTACTCCCTACATCGTTATGAACAAGTTAGTCATATTGGGTTTATTGAAGAGGGTTACTTCCCTGTTGTGGTTGTAGCAGAAGAATACTGGGAAGAAGTAGTTAAGCTACCTAACCCAGAAAATGTTAAACTCGTCTGTCTATCACACTGGGAAAAGTAAAGGTCTCTTATCTAGCAACTTAAATAACTTTCCCCTCAGCATCTCTGCTACTGTCCTTATGGATGGTGGTGGGGGTGTTGAGGGGAATCCTTTATTTTTTTTTTTGTATAATTTTATGGAAAAATAAATAGGGGCCCCTTATGATAATCTCCCCTTGGGGAAGGGGGATTGGGGGGGTAGGGGTTAGGAAGAAATCTCTTAGCTTACTTGGAGAATCTGTTGTTAGATAGTCTTGTATTTTGTTTGTTTTTATGATAAGAGATAAGGGCTAAAATAAAGTCTTTCTCCTAAATGTTCTTAAATATAATTTAAGGGAAATTAGGGACAGTTTGTGACTATTTTTGTGATTAATTTTAAGGGTTTAAATAGGAAACTCTTTAAATTGTTCATAAATAACTATTATTTTTTATTTTGAAATAGAATGTTGAGTCATTCATTTTGTATAGACCTGAAAGGAGGTTTAGTTATGCCCGTAGACAATCGAAAGAATAAAGCTGGTGGTCGGCGTGAAGGTGCTGGACGTCCCAAGGGTTCTAAGAATATTAACTCTATGGCTTCTGTAAGAAAGCTTGAAGAGCTTGGTTTTGATCCTATCGAGGAGATGACAAAGCTCTATGCTGAGATTAATGTGAAGCTTACCGATGGTTCTGTTAGGGTTGGCTCTGGTGCCTATGCCCAGCTGCTATCAACACAAGGCCAACTGATTAATAACCTTATGCAGTATGGCTATAAGAAAGTTCCTGAGAAGCTTGAACAGGAGATTACCTCTAAAACACCTATGACTATAAGACTAACTAATAAAAATAAGGAAGCAGAGTAATGCCTTCAGAAACAGAATCCTGGCACCTCTCTAAGAGTGTCCCTATAACCTTTATTCTAGCAGTGGCCTTACAGACCTTTGCTTTAGTTGCTTATATTTCCAGTATGGACTCTAACATAACCTCGAATACTAGAGACATTGCAAGACATGAGATTCGTATTGCTGAGATGGAAAAAACAACACAAGAACTTAGAGTATTAAATGCTCGTATAGATGAGAACATTAAAGCTATTAGAGAAATGATGGAAACCTCCCGCAAAGCTTCGGAGAGGTAGTTCCCATGATTGATCCTCTAACTGCTCTTAGTATTGCCTCTACAGCAGTCAGTCAAATGAGACAACTACTTAATGCTGGTAGAGACACAAGTCAAGCCCTATCCAAATTTGCTGGAGCTTGGAGTGATATTAGTTATGCAGAAAGCAAAGCTAAGAATCCCCCTTGGTACAAATCCTTTTCAGGGAGTGCTGAGAAAGAAGCTCTAGATATCTTCACTGCAAAGAAGAAGATGATGGAAATGAAGAAAGAAGTTGAAACCATGATCAGTTTTGTTCATGGACCTTCTGGTTTAGAAGAGTATAAAAATACTATTAGAAAAGTTAGAGAACAGAGAAGAAAACATCAATACAGGAAGGCAGAGATAAAACAAAATATAATTGAGTTTATATTGGTTTCTATTATGCTGCTAGGGATAGTCGCTATATTAGGTGGCGGTGTCTATTTTTATGGCGTTTATAAGGGGACTTGGTAATTGTGCTGTATGTCCTAGTTTTTATAAACTTTGGCCACTATTATGTTAATGGTACTGGTACAGTTTTTTATAAGGCCTGCTACTATGATAATATTGAAAATGGCAAGGGTGGTATTAACGGTAGTTGGTACGATAGGCGCTATGTAGTTCATCCTGATGCCCACTGCCCAAAGAAATTTTATGACGCATGAGATATATTAAAAAGAAAAACAAGTATGTTTTTTATGATGACAACGATAAAGTAATCATCATAACCACAAACCGAGCTATAGGAGAAAAACAATGCCGAAAGGAAAAGGAACCTACGGAACAAAAGTAGGGCGTCCACCTAAGAAGCCTAACCCGACTCAGAAGAAGCTCCCTACTAAGGGCGCTCCTATGAAGAACACCAAGTCTAACCTTAAGAAGTATGGAGCTTAGATATGGTTATAGGAAAACTCGCCAAACTAGCCTACAAGATGACCCCTAAGAGGAAGGCTGCTTTATCCAAGGCAGTCAAGGCCTCCGCTATTGCACGTAGAAAAAGTAGCGTCAAATTGGGATCTAAAGTAGCTGCTAATAAGAGTAGGCTTAGCACCACTACTACTAAGCTAGCACAACGCATTAGGAGAAATAGAGTTTATCGTGCTAATAATAAACCAGTATTACTTTCAAAGACTATTAAAAATCAGAGATTGACTGGTAGTCGGAAGAGAGCTTTTATTAAGAAGTATACTAATCCTAAAAACTTCAAAGGTGGAATGACTAACGGTAAAATGATGACTCCAAAACAACAGGCGTCAAACTTTAAATCTATTATGAAGTCTAACATCAGGTTACACAATAAGACCCTTAAAGAACAAGCAAAGATAGTTAGGAGAGCTGAGAGAGCCGAAGCCGGGGGTATTGATTGGGTTAGCTCAATTGGTTGGAGCGTTGCTTTGACTGCTGCTGTCAACCCCGCCTATACAAGGGAAAAGTTGAAAGAAGCTGAGAAGGCTATTAAAAATATTAAGAGGGAGCTAAGGTTGTAATGAAAAACACCAAGTCTAACCTTAAGAAGTGTGGGGCCTAGTTATGATATTAGGCAGAGTAGCTAAATTAGCTTTCAAGATGACCCCCAAAAGAAAACAAGCGTTGGCTAAGGCCGTTAAAGCCTCTGCTGAGGCTCGTAAAAAAAGTAATATTAAAGTAGTGAGTAAAGGCACACAAAGGCGTTTAGACAAACTTAATAAACGTATCGCCGCTAATAAGCTCAAAACTAAAAATCTTATGGCAGGTAAAGATACCGTGTATAGACTACAAAAGGCAAACGGCTCCGGATTTATGAATAAAAGAATCTTGCCGCCAAAAGGTATAGGCACTATTAAAGGCAAGCCCTTTCCTGTACACCCTAGCCAAAATATAAAAGCCTTAAAGAAAAGCCTCAAAGGGGTCAAGGGGTTTGAAGATGCTACCTTTGAAACTCTAAAGTTTGATAGGTCTATGAAATTTGGGTTTAAAGACATGAAACAGGCAAACAAGTACTTTACTAAGGCAGAACAGGCATGGTACAAAAGTAAAGGCATGGAGATTGTCCAAGTAAAGGGTGTTAAGATTAACAGCATATCTAAATCTCAATTAGTATTTACTGAACTCAAGGGCGCTTCAAGTGCCGCTAAAGAGGCGGCTAAGCTACAGGCCAAGTATAAGAGGCTAATGAAATGAAAAAAGACCCTAGACTAGCCCGTGCTGGTGTTTCTGGGTTTAATAAGCCTAAGAGAACACCCGGTCATCCTACCAAGTCACACATTGTTGTTGCTAAAGAAGGGGACAAGATTAAAACAATACGCTTTGGCGCTCAAGGTGCTAAAGGAAGTCCTCCAAAGGCTAATGAATCTGAGGCTTATAAAAAGCGCAGACTAGCTTGGAAGGCAAGACATGCCACTAATATTGCTAAAGGTAAAATGAGTGCAGCCTACTGGGCTGACAAGGCTAAGTGGTAGAGTAATCATTAAGGAAGTAGTATGTCAGAAATAGTTTTGCATGAAGGTCAGTCAGAGATAATAACAGACCTATTCATAGAAGAAGAAACACGCTATGCAGTAGTTAATGCTAGTCGTGGTTTTGGGAAGTCCTATCTCGCAGCCTGTGCCGCTGTTTTAGCAGTACAAGAGCTTATGGAGTTAGATGAAGAAGTACCAAATAAGAATGTGGCTATTATTGCCCCTACCTATGCTCAGGCCGTTGACATCTATTATCCACTTTTAGCTTATCAGCTAGGAATGGAAGATCACGCCCTAAAGTCCTCTAGAGTGGCTGGCACCTTCTGGTTCCCTAAGAACGTACAACTAAAGATTTGGTCGTATGAAGCTAGTGAGCGTATGAGGGGTACTGGTCAGTACTTTGTAGTGGCTGATGAGGTATGCTCTTGGAAGGGTGCAGGTACAAGCTTGAAAGAGTCTTGGGAGTCTGTTATCCAGCCCTGTATTGCTACTCGTTGGTCTAAACAAAATGCAGACAAGTTTGGAGCTAAGCCTGGAAGAGCGCTTATTATTAGTACGCCTCTGGGCTATAACTACTTTTATGAGATGTACAATAGACAAGACGCTGACTCTCATTGGAAGTCTTATACCTATACCTATACAGAGTCCCCCTTTCTCGATGCTGAAGAGATCGATAGGGTAAAGCTAACCCTAGATCCCTTAAAGTTTGCTAGAGAGTATACAGCTAGCTTTGAAGACTCTGGTAATACTGTGTTTTATACGTTTAACCGTAAAGAACACATAGATAAAGACCTGCCTTATTTTGAGACAGGTGAGGATGTTCATGTTGCTATCGACTTTAACGTTGGCATTATGGCTAGTGTAGTGTTTGCTCTTAGAGGTAATCAAATACACATTTTAGATGAGATGCAGGGACACCCCGATACTGAGACCCTAGCAAGAAGCTTAGTGGAAAAGTATAAGGGACACCGCATCATATCTTACCCTGACCCTAGTGGGAAGGCCAGGAAGTCCTCTGCTGCTGTTGGACGTACAGACTTTAGCATACTACAAGCTGAAGGTATACAGACCAGAGCGCATAGTAAGGCACCTCCTATTATCGATAGTGTTGCAGCTATCAACAAGAAGTTTAAGAACGCTAATGGGGATATCGATATGTATATCCATCCACGTTGTTCAAATACAATAAAATCAATAGAACGTACCGCATGGGTAGAGAGTAACCCTGACACAGCTACCATCTGTAAGAAAGAAGGTGTTGAACACTGGACAGATGGTCTAAGATATGCTGTGGAGTATTTATTCCCTGTGCGAGGCGGTTCTAAAGTAACAACTAGGGGCTTTGGCTTCTAAACTATATAAATTAAAGGAATAAAATAATGGCACGAAAAGCTAAACCTAAAAAGAATCGCGTAGGTCTTTTGAACATGCCTAAGGGAAAGCGCAAGATTAGCCTTAAGCAGTCTGCAAGAAAATCTGCTAAATCAGGTTATGTAGCCCCTAAGAAGAGAACTGGTCCTAACTCTGGCGCAAGCACTATGGCTACTGCTACCTCCGCTGGACGTAAGAGTAGTCCAAAAAAGGCACGTAATGACAAGCTGGTAGTTAAGAACCGCAAGTTGAATCCTGCTGCTAAGACTATGGCCTCTGCTACTTCTAAAGGTCGTAAGGGCGGCGCAAAGCCCGTACGAAACGATAAACTAGCAGTTAAGAACCGTAAATTAAATAGTTCAGCTAAGTCTATGGCAAACGCCACTATGGCTGGTAAAGCTCCCACTAAAAGTAAACTGTCTAGATTTGGTAAGATTAAGCTTGCTGCTAAACAAAAGGCCCTCAATTTTAAAGGTAAGGCCAAGGCTTTAGGTCGTAAAGGTGGATCTATGTCTGCTAAACACCGTAAGGCTATCTCTGATGGTCTCAAGAAACGTTTCGGGAGAGGCTAAACTTATGGCATTAATTGGAAGACTCGCCAGAGTCGCTTATAAAATGACTCCTAAAAGAAAGGCAGCTCTTAAAAAGGCTGTAGCGGCCTCTGCTAAAGCTCGGTCCACTAAATTAGGTGCTAAGTCAGTAACTAAGGTTGCTACAAAGAAAACAGTATCCAAAAAGATTGTTAAGAAGTCTGTAGCCAAGGCACCTAAAGTAAGCCGTAAGGTTGAAAGAGCTAATGCTATTGCCAAAACTGATAAGATGAACTTAACTAGGGTTAAGCGTGGCACTACAGCTGCTGGTCAAAAGCGCATTTCTAATTCTAACTTTAAGGGTAAGAAAGGTAAAGCGCTTAAAAAGGCTACTTATAAAGATCGGCTAGCTAGCTCCCGTGCTAAGTATAAAAAGACTTCTCTTAAGAATAAAGTAGGTCAGAAGGCTCTGGGGCTTGTTAATCCTACTGGCGTATTTCGCCGTAAATACGTTGACCTTACTGCTGGTGAAAATGTTCGCCGGAATATATCTCGTAACCTTAAGGTCGCTGGTGTTGCAGCGGCAGGTTATGCTGGACTTTCCCAAACAGACACTGAAGCGGGTAAGTTGATTCGAACAGCTTACAGAATCCCTAAGCTTTAGATTAACAGAAGGCATCTCCTTAATAGGGAGGTGTCTACCATTTAAAATAAAAAGTAATAGACAAGTCTTATTCTAAAATAATAACAACACTTATTGCCCATCTGAGGATCGGCAGGAGGAAACAATGGCACGCAGTAAAATTAATTCTCAATCAAAAGACTTAATTGACGATAATGGCTCTGTGTTAGTGTCTATCATTGAAGGTGAACAAATCCACATGGATATCACCTTAAACTGGTTAACTAACCTTAGCGATTATACACTTGTGGCTAAGATTGTAGAGGCAGATAGCTCTACTCTTGATCACACCAAAAATGAGTTGCCTACTCAAGAACAAACAGGCGGCGAAACTACAACGTTGGACATTATTGATAGTGATCCTACCGATAATACTTTTAAACTTGTTATTCCTGAAGAACTAATTGATAACTGGACTACACAACCCTCCCCTGAAGCTCCTTCCTATGGTTGGATTGGTTTAGAGGTTCGTGATGCTGGTGTAGACGAATATCAACAAATTTGGAAACCTATGAGGGGGCTTGTGCAAGTTCGTTATAGCCCCTCGGAGGCTGTATAATGTCTTATACCACTACCGTTTCTAACAATAATATTTCTATTTCTGTAAGTAATACAGAACATAGTATTTCTTTGTCGAGGACTGGTGGGCAAGGTTCAAGAGGTGATTCTGTTGATCGTATATACTTTGACAGTGAAAAGAACCTTTTAGTAGATATTGTAAACTCTGCTGGAACACTAATAGAAACAATCAATGCAGGTTCTTTAAAAGAACGAATTGACTTGATTGACCTGTTAGATGTTGATTATGATGCTGTAGCAGACGGTGACTTTATTGTCTACTCCGCAGCAGACCAAAGGTTTACTACTCATACTTTTACCACTACCTCTATTAGTGATATTGACAATACAAACAAAACAGACGGTGCTTTACTAGTCTACAATGGAACAACAGAGAAGTATACAGCGACAACAAACCTAGACAACGCTAACACTTCTATTATCGGAGGCTCATTCTAATGGCAACTCAAATTATTCTTAAAAAGTCGAGTACTATCGGCGCAGTCCCCCTAAGTACAGACTTGGAGATCGGCGAAGTAGCTCTTAATCTTGCGGATCGCAAGCTCTATACTAAAAACAATTCAGACAACGTTATTCAAGTTGGCAACCCTTATGTTGGTTCGACTGCCCCTACTAGCCCTGCTGAAGGTGACCTTTGGTATAACACAGGTACTAACTCCTTACAAGCCTATGACGGTACTGCGTGGCAGTCTGCTGGTTATCAAACCTTTGCTGAACTCGAAGATGTAAACCTTACAAGCCTTACTGCGGGCGATCACGTTAAGTGGGATGGTAGTAACTTTGTAAACAGCAATTTTGAGTCAGATGTAGAAGGCCTTTTAACTGCTGCTAACACAGGCACTGGTTATGGTGACTTGTCTTATGCAGATGGTGTTTATACGTTTGACCGTGTAACAGCTGCCGATATTCGTTCTGAAGTCTCTGCTGTAGATGCTGGTGGCGATGGTTCTTTCTCTTACAACTCTACAAATGGTGTATTTACTTATACAGGCCCTAGTGCTGCTGAAGTACGTGCTCATCTTGCAGACGGTGTTGGTGTAACCTACAATGAAGCTACAGGTACTTTCTCTGTTGACTTTACAGAGTTTGATACTGACGACATTACAGAAGGTACAACTAACCAGTACTACCTTGATTCTCGTGCTCGTGCTGCTGTAAGTGTTACTGACACAGGGGGTGATGGTAGCTTAGCCTACAATAGTACTTCCGGGGTTATTACTTATACCGGACCTAGCGCAGCAGAGGCACAAGCTCACTTCTCAGCAGGAACTAACACAACCTATTCCTCTGGTACTTTTGACATTACAGATGCGACTATTCGTGGAAAAGTAAGCGTAACAGACGCTGGCGGTGATGGATCTCTAGCTTATAACTCTACTACAGGGGTTATTACCTATACTGGCCCTAGTGCTACAGAAGTACGTGCTCACTTTACAGGCGGTACTGGCGTAACCATTACTAATGGTGAAGTTGCAATTGGTCAATCCGTTGGCACCTCTGATGATGTAACCTTTAACAAGGTCACTACAGACCTTATCGAAGGTGGTTCAACCATCACTATTGACCCTGCAGGTACAGGTGATGCAACTGGTGAGGTCATCATTGCAGGTAGCTTGACAGTACAAGGTACAACTACCTCTGTAAACTCCAATGAAGTTAACATTGGTGACTCAATCATCTTGCTTAACTCTGATGAAACAGGAACACCCTCACAAAACGGTGGTATTGAGATTGAGCGTGGTACTTCTGCAAATAAATCCTTTGTTTGGAATGAAGCAGATGACGCATGGGATCTTTCTAACGAGACCTTACAAAACGTAACCTTGGACGGTGGCACTTACTAGGCCCGTACAATTACTCAGGGCGCTCCTCTATAGGGGCGTCCTCCTTACACATAGGAAATTAGCCCAATGGCAACTAAAATTATTCATAAGAAATCTTCTGTAGCAGCTAGTATTCCTTCGGCAGGAGACTTAGCTCCAGGTGAATTGGCCTTAAACTTAGCCGATCAAAAGATTTATTCTAAAACAACCGCCGGAACCATTATTGAAATGGCACCCCAAGGTGGTGGGGCAGCAACTAGCACTATAACTGAAACTTGTAAGAATGTTTCCGGAGGCTCTTTAGCAATTGGAACCCCGGTTTATGCAAGTGGAACGGCTGGTAATTCCATCGAAGTCCAAGCAGCAAGGGCTGACACAGCGGGGTCTATGCCTGCTATTGGTGTTCTCGCTGGGACTCTAGCAGACGAAGCAGAAGGCACCCTTGTCCTTACTGGCTTTATTCAAGGGATTAACACTTCAAGTTTTTCTGAGGGTGATACTCTTTATGTAGCTGCTACAGGAGGGCTTACAACAACTCCTCCAGCAGGTTCTGGGAACCTTATTCAAAACATCGGTAAAGTTGTTAAGGTTCATTTGAACAGTGGTTCCATTATGGTTACTGGCGCAGGTCGTGCCAATGCTACCCCTAACCTTGATGATGGTGACATCTTTATTGGTAATTCTTCTAACCAAGCTACAACTGCTTCTCTTACAACAGAAGTTCAAAACATTGGTGATTCTCGTTATGTAAACTCCACTGGCGATACTATGACGGGCAATTTGTCCTTCGGCGACAGCGACAAGGCTATTTTTGGTGCTGGCAGTGATTTGCAGATTTATCATGATGGCAACAACAGTTATGTAAGTGAACAAGGTCAGGGCGTTCTTTACATTCAAGGTTCAAACAACGTCCAGATTGAAAGCGCCACTGGCGAAAACATGGCGGTGTTCTTGGCAGATAATGCCGTAGAACTTTACTACGATAATAGTAAAAAACTCGCCACCACCTCCACAGGTATTGACGTAACGGGGCGTATTGATGCAGATGAGTTTATTGTTGTTTCAGGTTCAAACCCACGTCTACAAGTTCAAGACACAGATGGAACAAACCAATTTAGTTTTCTTCAGCAGCAAGGGTCAGATGTATTCTTAAGGGCAAGAAATGACACAGTAGACGGTCGTATTGTTTTTGCTGGATATGGTGGGGCATCTACAACTAACCGCCTAGATATTAACTCTGCCGGTGATGTTCGCTTTTGGGACGAAACAGGTGCATCAGCGAAATTAGTATGGGACACCTCCGAAGAAGCACTTGAGTTTGGCGACAACGTGAAGGCGACTTTTGGTGTTGGGGCTGACCTGAAGATTTATCACGATGGAAGCAATAGTTACATTGATGATACCGCCGGGACAGGTGATTTAATTATTAAAGCAAATAACTTTAAGGTTCGCAGCACATCTGATGAAAATTACATCAATGCAAACTCAAATGGTGCTTTAAGTTTATTTTACGACAATGCAGCTAAACTATCCACCACCTCCGCAGGTATTGACGTAACAGGCACAGTGACAATGGACGGCGCTACAACGTCTGCGAACATAAACTTCGGTGATGACGATAAGGCTGTGTTTGGTGCTGGCAGTGATTTAGAAATCTTCCATCAGACTTCTAACGGTAACAGTATTATCAGAGAATCTGGCGGGGGCGATCTCAGCATTCAAACAAATGGGTCAGAGATTAACTTCTACGACACAACCAATGCCAACACTATGGCGCAGTTTATTACTGGTGGTGGTGTAATTTTACGCCACAACGGCTCCCTCAGATTCAGCACCACCGGCACAGGCATCAACGTAACGGGTACAGTCAACGCTAACTCAGTAGACCTTGGCTCTTTTGTCGTAACAGAAACTAACGGACACTTATATTTTTCAGTAAACGGTGTCAATAAAATGAAACTAGATTCCTCTGGAAACCTACAGGTAGTAGGAAACGTTGATTCTAATGCAACAATAACGTAATTTAAGGCGGCTTTTCGGAATCGTCTTGCCTAGTAGGAGATACGAACATGGCAATTAAAATTGCAGGCACAACGGTTATCGATGACGACCGGAATATTACAACAGATATTGGGACTATAGATGGTCGTGATATTTCTGCAGATGGTGCTAAACTAGACGGCATTTCAGCTGGAGCT
>Ga0115569_10002409_pt1 | contig 14214 bp, 10 predicted proteins | sample COGITO_mtgs_1205_2_FD_87295 | JGI IMG/M metagenome (GOLD analysis project Ga0115569, IMG submission 87295) | Pelagic marine microbial communities from North Sea - COGITO_mtgs_120503 | ecosystem: Environmental > Aquatic > Marine > Epipelagic | place: Germany:Helgoland, sampling site Kabeltonne... | reverse complement strand
GCCGATGTTGGCAACTAACGCACCATCTGCCGCTGTGGTGACGACGTTGGTTTTACCTCCGTATCCGCCGCTGGTCGACATTATATTTTTGAGGCGTTACTTTGTTACAGGTGCCTTCAATTTTATAAAAATAATATGAATTTGTGTTGGTACATGTACAAATGGTGTGTGTCTACTAAAAACTACGGTTCTAACGGGCAAACGAGTTTCACATCGTCCTTGATTTTGATGCCGCCGCGGTTTGGATTCCCTCGTTCAGTCGAGTTGAATCTCGTTTTGAACGCGTCTGGGAGTTTAATTCCGTTTTCGGGCGAAAGCCAGAGGCGCAATAAATGTCTCGGGAACTCGCTTTCATTTTTGAAAGCGCTGCGCGCGTGGAAAGTCGTGTGGTTGTGCAGCCATTGGATGTCTCCAGATTGTAAGCGCATCTCAATCTGTCGTTTTACGCAGAGCGCGTCGAGATAATTTAAGGCTTCGATTTGTAAACTAGTTAATTTTGGAGTTCCCTCTATCGTCTGAGCTGCGTCTATGAAGGATCGATCGTAGATACCGATTATATTTTTCTCGCCCGTTCGATCGTCTTCTACTTCGTGAAAGACAGCCATCTCGTAAGTAGGCCCGCATCCCGGTGGTATCTCGCCTTTTCGAGAAACAAAAAACGGTTGCAACAAAACTTCTGCTAAATCTGCTCGCTCTCTCTTTATCTCTTCGTAGCAGCGAACAGAGGATACCCATTGGGAGTCACCTCCCACTGGGGCATTTCGAATACAGAGCAACCCAACTATATCCGCAGAATCAGTATGGAAAGGTTGCGCAGCGCTGGTCGTATACAGTCGTGTTGAAGGCGAAAGCGGATCATTTCCTAAATCATAGACGTGCCCTAACACGTGACCGAATTTATTCTGGCTCACTGGTATGCCCATTATTTTTCCAATCGCACAAAATATCGTGCAAATATCTTTGTTCGAATATCGCGCCACGGTCAGTCCTCTTTGCACTGCGAAACCTCTCCCTTGGAGGATTTCGTCCCTCATAGCCAATAGCTTGTTTTGAAAAGACGAACTCAACGGGAATGTTTCCGCGGTAACGTCCATTACGTCCAAATTTGTAGCTCTGAAATGTCGCAAGGCAAGTTCAATCTCGTCATTTTCTTCATCCGTGAACGTCCACATCCATTCGTGTGACTCTTTCTCATATCTTTCATTCCAATGCGACGACTCGTAACTGCTTTTTTGGGAAGAAGAAGAAGAGGAAGAAGTCGCGGCAGCGTTGCTCGTGCATGAGGGCACACGAGAAGAACGAGTAAACCTGCGGACTTCTGCGATGGATGCGAGAGGTTGTGTGACTCCACGTGACATTTGCTGCAAAGAATCGTTTCTTTCAGCGTTGAAGATAATCAGATGTGTTTGTCTGCGAAGTGACGACGTTTCGCTCGTCTGAAAAAATAAAGAAAACGGCAAGACGCGAGAAGGAAAAGAACGGGGGAAGCATGTTTCACAGAACGATGATATATTAATGTGTTTACGAACAATTATATGATATGATATGTATTCATCACACGAATAATAGTCTTCTTTAAGCTATGTTTTCTAATCCAACTCTAATAAATGTAGTATATTTGTTTTACGCTTCGGCAATTGCTCTCGTATAAACGTCTTGTTGCGAGTGTCTAACGACCGGCTTGATCAAACCCTTGGCGACCAAGATAGCAATACCTTTTCTGGCTAACGAGCACGTGATTCTCAAACGATCGCACAAGATGGATACGGTGATCATCTTGTATTTCGGGACTTCCGCGAGTAACTTATCGTAAGTGGATTGTTCAAACAAGACCTGGTTTTGCGCCTTCTCCTTGGATTTCCCTTTGGACCACTTCTTCTTTTTGGCTTTACCCCCCGCGGCAGCTTTCGCTAACTTCGCGGCCTTTGACTCTGGCGCTTTCGGCGGCATCTGTTGTTCAGGAAAGACGTAAAGAGTGAGATGTGAGTATAACTAGTGTGTAAATCAAAAGTGTCATGCATTTCTTTCTCTGCCTTTTTCTCCCATTTTGGGTCCAAAGAATGGAACTCGAACGCGCTCTACTTGGCGACACACAAACGCAACAGTCAACAGAAAAGAGCGCGTAATCAAACGTAAACGCGATTAAACGTTCTGTTTACCGCCCTAAATCTCAACGTATACGTTCGCATGTACCCAATACCCGCGCATTTCCGGACTCGCGGCGAGGGTCAAAAACACAGGCAAAAAATGTACGCGCGCAAAAAGAAAACAACGGAGACAATCGTCTTTCACTACGTATCCACGCTCGCGAATCGAACGCGCCGTAAAATGCGATATCGTTGCGTTTGGAGAGTGTTATTCGACGCGTGCACGCGTGTTGTGTGCTCGTAACAAAACTGTGTGTGCGTACCTTTCGTTCTCTATGTCACTGGACGAACTTCTGTTTCTGACGAAAGATTCCTGCTTGGAATTTGACTCGTTTGGGTCTTGCCTTCGTGACTGAAAAAGTGAGTCTCTGTCGCTTGTCGCTTCGAAACGAATAAAAAACTTCGTCTCCACGCCATTATTCTTTTCGCTTTTGCGCGTTTAAAATATATACACACGCGCACGCACGCACGCGCACAAATAGAACACAACATATTCAACTCTTTCTTCGGGCGAGCGCGCAAAACGCGAGTTGATTCTTTCTTAAAGAGAAGAAGAAAAAGACTTCATTTATTAAGAAAGGCACCGTCGACGTCGCAAAAACAACGGTTTGAAACGCGAAGAGACAAAAATGATGAAGAAAACACCAGCACTTCATCAGTCGTTCTTCTTCCTCCTTTTAACGACGTTAGCGATTCTTTCCCTCTCGTTTCTCCCGACCGCGACGACGGCGATTCGTCTCGAGCCTGAAAATACCATCAACGAGAAGACTGATGAAGTCGAGTTAGTTCTGCGAAACGATGATGATAAGCGAGTTCTCCGAGAGAGTAAGATCGAGGACGCCTTTGACGCGTGGTTGGTGAAATACGATAAAGAAATCGCAAACGCGGAGGAACGATTGAAACGATTAAAGATTTTCGGAGAGAATTATTTGTTCGTGCTCGAACACAACGCGAAATATGTCGCCGGGAAAGTCTCGCATTACGTCGAGATGAATAAGTTTGCCGCGCACACGAGAGAGGAGTACCGAAAGATGCTCGGGTTTAAAAAATCTTTACGGCGAAAGAAAGATTCCGGGGAGGCGGCCAAAGACGTTTCCCTGTGGGAATACGAAGGAGTGGAAGCGCCGGAGTCTATCGATTGGGTCGATGAAGGTGTCATCACAACGCCAAAAAATCAAGGCTCGTGTGGGTCGTGTTGGGCGTTCTCCGCGATTGGGGCGGTGGAAGGCATAAACGCGATTAGAACTGGAAAGCTCGTCTCTTTGTCCGAACAAGAGTTGGTGTCGTGCGCCAGAGAAGGAGGCAATCAAGGCTGCAATGGTGGTTTAATGGATAATGCTTTCGAATGGATCGTTGAAAACGGAGGCGTTGACAGCGAAAAGCAGTACCAGTACAAGGCTTCCTTCGATGACTGCAAAACGAGAAAAACTTTATTGCACATTGCCTCGATCGATGGATTTAACGACGTGCCGTCGAACGACGAAACCGCTTTGAAAAAAGCCGTGTCACAACAGCCCGTCTCGGTTGCGATTGAAGCCGACCAGCGATCGTTCCAATTATACGGAGGAGGTGTGTATCACGCCGAAGATTGTGGCACGCAGCTTGACCATGGCGTTTTAGTCGTTGGTTATGGCATCGATCACAACAGCTCAAACGTCATCATCCCGGGCGCGACGAAGAAATATTGGAAAATTAAAAACTCGTGGAGCGAGCAGTGGGGAGAAGGAGGCTACATCCGGATCGCGAGAGATGTTGAGAGTCCTTCGGGTATGTGTGGTGTTGCCGAAATGGCGAGCTACCCGGAGAAAACTAAATTGTAAAACTTTGTACGAATAAAGCTTTGTAAATGAAAATTTATAACTCGGATATACAACAAAAACGCTCCGGAACTTATTCTTTGTATTACTATGAGAACTCACGGAACTTTAAAAAGCGCTCCTTTTTCGTGTGAATTCTATCCTTTTCTTTTGTTCCTGCTCTGTAGTCGTGAATTGGTGAAAGGACGGACGTGAGTCAGAGATATAACAACGTGCGCAAAATAAAACGAGCGAAACAAATGTTTTTGAAGACTGCTCTGAAGGATCCATTGGTTATTATCGTTGGCTCACAGAAGATCACCACGAGCACTTCCACGTGCAAAGTTCGTCATTGCAGCTACTACCAACAACGAGAGATATGTATTCGCACATATATGCAATTATATAACAGGACAAAGCTCAGTCCTATCGATCGGTTTACATTTACAACGCCCGTAAAAGACGGAGTATCAGTATTAGCATGGTATGTTGTCCATCATAGCTTTTCTTCTTGTTATTTCACATATACGTGCGATATACATACTCCGCATCGCGCGCTCGATATAAAAATCTACTTACCGTTCTTGTTCTATTTCAGAGCGAGACATCGAAATGATTTGTGTGACATTTTAGTCGTCTAACAACATGTCCAAATTCCTCGCAATCAGTCCGTGCATTTTGTCCGCTTCCATTTCCGCATCCTTCATTCGTCGAATCTCGTCGTTCTCGACCCACGTCAATCCTTTCAACTCGATGGCTTCGTCTACATCTCCCATTAAAACGACATTTTCTCCCCTCACGATGTATAATCCGAGAGGTACGTCTGAATAGTGCGTTCCAACGATCATTCGTTCCACCGCGTTTTCTAAAACAATGTTCGCAAACTGGTCGAACGATCGCAACGTCCCGACGATGTTCGAGTTGTCTCTCAGAACGACGAGAATTTTCTTGTCGATGTCCTCGACTAAACTCGCCACCGCGGAAAGTTGCCAAGTGTCTGTCATCTTCTTTACTCTCTTAACTATCTATCTATTTTCCTCTTACTCTCTCTCTCTCTCTCTCTTCCTCTCTCTCTTCCTCTCTCTCTCTCTCCTTCTCACAACAACTTCTTCCTTCTGTAGCCTTTCACAGGCGTCGGCTGAATGAAGGAAACCAACAAGGAAAAAGCAGAGAGGAAAAAGAAAAAAGAAAAATTCCAACGCCCGCATCTCGTCATAAAACTTCTTCTCTCATCATTTGTTCTTACGTGCGAGAGCCCGAGAAAGAGAGAGAGAGAGAGAGAGAGAAGAAGAAGAGCGCGAATAAACAAATGTCAGTCGATGATGAGAACGCTTTGGAGGACGACGACGACGACTTTGGTGATTTTGAGAACGCTGGGAAAGCAGAAGAAACTCTGAAACCAACTCCAACGGTGACGACAACTGTTAAACAACAACAACAACAACAAAAACAAAAACAACAAAAACAAAAACAGAAGTCGTCTTCTGCGTTGGAGCTTTTGTCTCTCACGGATGCCGAGTTCAAAGTCGCGGTGGCGATTGCATTTGGAGGAGGAGTGTCAAAAGCGATGCCTGTAAAAACAAGACCAAAAGAAACAGAAAACGTTGGGAGGAGCGAAGAGGGAGAAGAAAAAGACACGATAACGAAGACGACAGAAACGACGATGGAAACGACAGCAGAAGAAGTAAGCGATGGAGAACAAGAAGAGCGAAATCAACGAGAGCAACTGCCAAAAGTAGGAGTTAGCATAGCGGAACGGATGAAGATGTTCGAGCAACAACAAGTGCCAAATAATCAGAACGACGCTTTTGCAGGCTTTGAGGACTTGACCGTTTCTGAACGAGGAGGAGGACAAACCAATCCGCAAAACGGAACTGCAACTGCTCCGCCTTCTGTTTCACTTTTATAGATAGATTTTTAACGCACGCTTTAGATTATAGCAGAATAGATTAATATTTACAGTAGTCTTCATCATTCAGAAACTTAAAAGTTACGCGTAGTTAGCTTGCAACTGCTCCTCTCTTTTTCGTCAATAGCGCTCTTTTCGAAGCGGCTATTTTTTGCAAAAGCAAAGTGTGCTGTTCAATGAGCGCTGTGTACTCGTCGTTACTTTGCTGGATGGACTTTCTCCACTCCGCAGCTTCTTTCGCGTGATAGGTTTCCTGCGCTCTTAACTTAATCTTCAATTCTTCGCCCCCTCTCGCTTCTCTCGCCATGGTGTCCAACGCGTCTAAATCGACAATTTGACCAAATTTTCGCATCTGGACATCTATCTCTTTCGCCTCTAAGTCGCGCTCTTTCACTTCTTCTTCTTTTCGTTCAATCTCTAAAGCCGCAAATTGTTTCTTCAGTTCTTGCTGGGACTTTTTAAGGGACGATATTTCACCATTCAGATGTTCAATCTCGAGCTTCAACTTCTCGATCGCCGAGTTTGCAAAAACCAAACCGTTTTCGGCAGATCCCAGCTTCACACTCGAAACGGAATCCGTCGAGTCTGCGTCAAAATGAAGAATCTCGTGCGCTTTCAAAGTGACGTAAATTTCTATTTGGTTCAGATCTGCTTGCTTCTTCTTCTCGAACACTTCTTTATCCGCAGTAGTATCTTTCAAAGCCGCCACGGCAACTTCCATCTCCTTTACTTTTTCTTCTAAAAACGTCTTCGCTTTCTCGGACTCGTTCATGGCATCGACTTTTGCCGCTTCGAGCTCGCGACGCTTCGTCCGTAACTGCACCACTCTTTCGTATACGTCTTCTTCGCATCCGGTCGGGCATTTTTCTTCGATTCCATCTTCAATGTCGCGCATAAACACTTTGAACAGTTTGGCTCTCGGGGCGCCTGGCGGTAAACTGTTTTCATAAACTTTCATCAAATTCTGCAAGGCGTTGTCGGCGTGGATCAAATTAGTCTCGCGTTCTTTGTATCGTTTCGTGTATTTCTTTACCGACGCTTTCTTTGCGCGCATGTTCTCTTCGGCAGCGTAAAGTTTCTTTTCCCAGGCTATATCACCGGCGTCGTGCTTCTTCTCGATTATTTCGAGTTCACGCTCGAGAATGAATCTTTGCAACTCGAGAGATTTGCACTTTCGCGCCGCTATTGCTTTCGATAGGCACAACTTTCTTAATTTATCGTTGTATTCGTCGTTTGGCAGTGTTGCGCTTTCGTCTTTCAACGCTTGGAACTCTGCATTGAACGCGACTTTTATCTCTCGAATTTTTGCATTGACTCGAGTCAACGCATCGTCTTTCAATTCCACGTTTGCTCGCTTTTCTTTCACTATCGTTGCTAGAGGATCCGACTTCAACGGGAAATCACTTATGCGGTTGCGAGCTTCGATTATTTCTAAATCATCTTCGATATTCGTTTCGGACTCGTCGATTGGTCTTGTGAGCTCGAACGCAGCCATCTCTTCCGATCGCTTTTGACGCTCTATTCTTCGTATCTCTTGAGATGTGAGATCGCTCTTTTCTCTGCTAATTTCTTCGTAAATGTCGCTCACTCTCGGAGCCTCAACATTTGATGTGATTGTGGAAGTTTCGTCAGAAATTATAGAAGCATCTCCGGCTGGTAATACGGCCCTTTCGTCGAAATCTTGATCCTCGTCTTCGTCCTCCTCGCTGGAGTCCTCTTTCATCAAACTGAAGGACTCGCACGAAAACTCGTATCGACTCGTCGCTTCATCATCGATATTCGCTTCAAAATGCGCATGCAGCTCTTCACAACAAGCTTCAACATCGTCTCGATACCGCTTTTTAAGCCTTTCTAAAATAATTTCAGCACGTTCAAGTCTACATGCCATTTCTCTCTCTCCGCGTTCGACATCGACAGCTGTTTTCTTTTTCATGATTTCAAGAAGATCCACATCCACCTCAAAAGCAGATTCAGGAAGTATGTCAACACTTTTCAATTTCTTATTTGCTTCGATCAACGACTTAAATTCTTTACGAAGCTCGTTTAATTTCTCTAATGTTCGCTTTCTCGTCTTCTCTGCGTCGTTGGAAATCTGCGACTCTCTCGCCAACGTTTTCGCTTGCTCCATAGAAGGAAACTCGTCAATCTCGATATCTTCAGCGATTGCCTTCCCATAATCTAAATTACTTTCACGCAATCCTTCCGGTACTTTATAAGAACCAAACTTTGATTTCAACTCAAACAAAAGCAACGATCCGTCTTCGCTCGCGCTCACGAGATATTGATCGTCGTATGTTACAGCTACACCTGTAATTTTCGATACGTGAACCTTCTTTTCGACCCAGACTTGCTCCTCATGAGCGAAATCAGCCTCTTCTTCGCCTTCCTTCTCTTCACTTCTATTTTGATTCAAAATACGCAACGATACGGAACCATTTACAAACCCTTGAACTAGAAACCTGCCGGAATGAGAGGTTTGCGAACAACACACTTCTTCGACAGAAGTATTTTCGATCGATACGAAACAGGCTTCGAGCTCGAAAGTATCCGTACTGATCTTCGGCAAATTTGTCGAAAGAAGACGAGCTACCTTATCGCCCTTCTTTTGAAAATAAATGTCTATGACATTCTTGTCTGCGGTACTCTTTGACTTATCGTACTCGATATGCTTTGGGACTTTATCGAGTCGAACAAAACCAATCGGCGCAAGTTTTCCTTTCGCTTCCACAGTAAACAAGAATATCGTCTTATCTTTCGATGCAGTCGCAAATTTGGACCCTTCTGAATTCCAATCTATCGATACGATGGCGTCTGTGTGTGGTTTGACGCTCTCTAAAACTATAAACGACGCTTCGCTTCGTAAAAGCACGCGAACGACACCGTCACTGAAACCAACTAAAACTAACCGCGAGGACGTATCTACTACTTTCGGGAAGACTTTCAAAACAGTCCCTCGCGCTTGGAATCTTGACGTGAAAAGAAGCTTGCACTGAGAGTAGTCGTAGCATCGAACCGTCTTATCGTCACCGGTTGTGAAAAAATGCGGGCTCACGAAGGAAACGTCGCATCCCGCAATTGCTCCTGAGTGCGCCTCAAATATTTCTTGCGATGTTCCGTCAGCAAGGTCTAATTCGAGTAAACTACCGCATGCGTTCTGAACGACGAGCTTGTTATTGTTGCTATCGTCGCTGACGATTAAATTCTTACAGCTTACCGTGTCCCCGAGATAATACTCGAATATTGGCTTGATCTTCTGCATGAACGGTGTCTCCGGCGTCTCCACAATGGTCCAAATTTCATCCGCATCCCAGGCTCGCACGTATCCATCTTCTCCCGCAGTAATAAGCTGCACGCGCTGCTGTTGCTCTCGCATTTCATCCCGCATCATGACTCTGCGCAAATGCATGGAGTTTATCGCGCCATCGTGACATGTAATCTCCTCGTCGATACAAAACTTAGTTTCGATTAATCCGCCACTCCACGCCAATATCGCACCCGATCCTGTCCCGCTCAAAGTTATCTTTCCATCGCCCGATTCACACGTCGCACAAACATCCGACAATGGCTCCGCTCCAAACTTCCCAAGTGATCCGTGTAACTTTAATCCGGTAAAAGTATCAGCCATCTTCCAAAATCTAACGTGACCGGTCCCCCACGTCGTCAACTGCCCGTATACAGTCAGTGAGAACGATAAACCGAAAACTTCTTGCGAGAACGCTTTGCAACGTAAAATGGACGATTCGTTTTCCCAATCCCAAATAGTCAACAAATAGTCTGGCGCGCTCGAAACCGTTGCTAACATGGTCCCATCCGGCGAGAATTTTGCGAGCGCGTATTTCGATTTCGCACCTCCTCTTAAAGTTTTTTTCAACACGAGAGACGGATACGCGTACACGTCGACGCGAGCACACTCGTCTTCTTCCTCTTCCTCTCTCCTCTCGTTCACGCAACCGATCTCACCTTCGCAGAGCGCAACAAATGTTCGCTCTGGATGCACGGCAATTGCCCCAATCTCCCGTAATCGACGCGAGCGCATAAAGAAGTTCTCTTCCTCTTCTTTCGCGGTCGTATTTTTTACGCGCAAAAACTGGACCAAATTTCCAACGGAGAACGCGATGGTTTCGCGGTCCACGAAGGCGACATTGTCACGTCTGACGCTGTTTAAACCATAGTTACGCTTCAAATCGACTCGGAGTGAATGAGATGTTGCGTTCGCTGCTACATCATCGTCCATGCCGATTGTGCTTGTGTTCGAAGGAGAAAGCGCGAGAGCGGGTCAAACTTTTTTGAGGAAGTACTTTCTGAACGTTTTGTTTTCGTGAGAAGAAAAGCACAATTCTAAAAATATATCGAGAACGATAATGCGATGGGATAGGAGGAAGAAGAAAGAGCTCGGTATTCATACGTTACAATACTCATAAAAGTTCATCAACGTCATTACTTTTCCGCCATCAACTCTGCGTTCAACTCCGCTAACCGATCTTGTTGCTCGAGAGATTGACAAGACGCGATGGAGTCTTTGATTTCACCGTTCATAAAGTTTTCGAGCGGGAAGTTCTTTTGCAATCTGTGGTCAGAAACTCTCGAGTCTTTCCAGTTATACGTGCGAATCTTTTCTGACCGAGCGCCAGAACCAACTTGCGCTTTTCTAGCCCCTGCTATTTCTTTGTTTCTTTCTTCTAACTGTATCTCGAACAACTTGTTCCTTAAAATTTGCATGGCTCGAATGCGGTTCTTCAACTGCGTTCGTTGCTCGGAGCAAAAAACTCTAATTCCGGACGGTTTGTGGAACATATCAATCGCCGTTTCGACCTTATTCACGTTTTGGCCACCCGCTCCACCGGATCTCGCAGTTTGGATTTCCAAATCTTCGTCTTTTATTTCAACTTCAACTTCGTCCGCTTCCGGCATCACCGCGACAGTTGCCGTCGACGTTTGGATTCTACCTTGCGCATCTGTCGACGGAACTCTTTGCACTCGATGAACTCCAGCCTCCCATTTCAATTGCGAATACACGTTTTCGCCTTTAATTTCAACTACGATTTCTTTATATCCGCCAAAATCACCGGACGAGGACGACACCGTCTCCATTTTCCATCCTTCCGTTTGCGCGAATCTAGTATACATCCTGTGCAAATCGCCAACGAAGATAGCCGCCTCGTCGCCACCGGTCCCCGCTCGCATTTCTAACATAATATTTTTTGAGTCCAACGGATCCGTTGGTAACAAAGATAACGTCAACTGGTCGACTAATGTCTCTGCTTCTTGCATCAAACTATCCGCCTCTTCCTTTGCCATGGCGACCATCTCGTCGTCTCCGGCGGCTTCTTTCGCCATCGCCTTCGCCTCCTCGCTCCCTTGTAAACACTCCTTGTACTTCTGATACGTGTGAACAACATCTTGCAGCGCCCCCATGGCTTTGGAAACCTTTTGAAACTCCTTCGAGTCCCCTTGGACCGCCGGGTCGGCTAACTTATCCATCAACTCCTTGTGCATCTTTTCGTTGGCGTCGAGTTTGGCGACTAAGAAATCCGGCGCCGGCCCGGCCGCCGCGTTCGCCGCAAGCAGTCCGCCTCTTCTCGAATGTATGTGAGTGACAGTTGCGTTGACATTAGCGCCGTATCGTTCTCTCGTGTTAGAACGAGTGGTCGGATGTGATGAAGACGAAGAAGAAGACGATGAAGCCGATGAAACCGAAGCCGTCACGAAGCTTCGTCCCCGTCGTCTTCTCGACGACGACGACGACGAAGCCATCCCTGCGGCCGTCGGTTCGGCTGAAGCCATCATCATTACGCTCATCATGAGAGTATGCAAATAAATAAGACGATGATGTGTGAATATGTGGGAAGAGAGTAGAGTGTTCGTTCTTCGAGCGCGTGTGCTTTTTTTCTCTGTCTGTGTAAGATGACAGGAAAGGACTGACGTGGTCTTGGATATGGTTTATGAGGCGAGCAGCTCTAAACCTAAATTTTACCTTCTTTTGCCGCAAAGCAACCAAAAAATTCGAAAAAAGGACCAAGCAGAAGCCAAAAGCACACGACAAAAAAGAAAGAAAGAAAGAGACGACTATGACCATCATCGTGGGAGGAGGAGTTGAAGAAGAAGGCGAAGAAGATGATTTCGTCCCAACCGTCTCTTTGACTTTATACGAGACTGATTTCGATCAGTTTGTGAATAAACTCGGCGAAGCGTACGAGAAATACGGCTTCGTCATCTTAGAAAACCACGGAGTGGCGCAAACAGACATCGAACGAGCTTTTCGGTTATCGAAATCTTTTTTTGAAGATTTGAGTCAAGAGGAGAAGGAGAAGTATCACTTGCCAGGGAAAGGTGGGGCGAGAGGATTTACTGCGTTCGGTAGGGAGACCGCGAAAGGAGCGACCAAATCAGATTTGAAAGAGTTTTGGCATCAAGGGCGCGATTTACCAACAAAAGGACATAAATTTGAGAAATTCATGCCTCCAAACGTGGAGGTGAACGAAATCGAAGGATTTACAGAGTCTGCGAAACACATTTTCTACTCTTTAGATGAACTTGGGAACAGAGTTTTACAAGCGTTAGCGGTGTATTTGAAGCAAGACAGACATTTCTTCGACGATAAAGTAGACGAAGGAAACTCTATTTTGCGAATCATTCACTACCCGCCTATCGCCGAAGAGTCGGCGGGGCACGTCAGAGCCGGCGCGCACGAGGATATTAACTTGATTACATTATTGTTAGGAGCCGATGAAGGTGGATTACAAATCTTAAGGAAGGATGGAAAATGGTTGGACGTGAACCCGGCACCAGGGTGTGTGACGTGCAACATCGGCGATATGTTGCAAAGGTTGACCAATCACGTCTTGCCGAGTACGACACACAGGGTGGTGAACCCGCCAAAGGAACGAGCGCACATTCCTAGATTTTCGATGCCGTATTTTTTGCATCCAAACCCGGATTACGTGATTGATACGTTAGAGTCGTGCGTGTCAGAGGATAGACCGAACAGGTATCCTGAACCGATCAGTTCGGACGATTATTTGCAAGAACGCTTGAAAGAGATTAAATTGAAGTAGACGAATAGAAGAATTAAAAGCGTGATAAAGAGAAGAGACAAGAGACAAGAAAGTTAACATACATATTAATTAAGAGAGAGAGACATCCACAAGAGCATATGAAACCGCTCAGTGTAATAACAACAAAGAATAGAGAGACGCAACTGCATAAGAAATAGTATAAAGTAATACACACTTGATCTTATTATGATACAATAGGAAAGATGAAATCGTCGTCTCTGTTTAGAATTAGACGCTTACTAGCGAAGAGTTTTAGATATTCCTCAAGCGTAGGTATGAATTCGGATTGGAGTAAACTATCGAAATCAAAATTCATCGGACCTACTCTGGATTTTTTCTTGAGCATATCTGAACCCAAACGAACGCACGTTTCAATGCACGCAGCTCTCGCGATCCCTCTTTGGTCTTCCTCTTTTTCTTCTTTTTCTTCTCCCTCCTCGAAAGACGACGATATTTCAGAAGCTTCGTCTTCTTCTATGTTTCGTGATAAATCTTCCGCTTGTTCTTCCACGATTAAGATTTGCTGTTTTTCTTCTTCTTGACGCTTTTGCTCCTGTTCTTGAGCGGATTTTGTAACCACTTTCGTTTGATAATCGCGGAAGCAGTCTTTACTTTGAGAAGGCGGTATTTTATAAACGCTTAAAACTCTCGCAAAACAAAAGAGGCCGGGTTGACCAACGACAACGCGGCAAAGATTTTCCATAATATTTCGTATTTGAACAGCTGAGGAATCGACTAGTGCACAAAGTGTCCGAGATTCAGTATATATGTACGTTCTTCCCGTCTCTTTTGCACTGTTTATTCTACTTTCAGATAGTATTTTCTTCTCAAAAGTGGTCTTTGCATGTTCGATATTGTCTCTTTCTTCTTCATTTTTACCAATCTTCACGAGCAGGAGCGCGCGGACTGGCACATCCGACGGCTCGTAAGCATCTAAACCTGCTTTTTTTACACATTTTCTTGCGATGTCAAGGATCGTCCGAGCCATTATCAAAACGTTTGTAAATGAGATACCGAACAAAATTTGTGTTGCGTTGCGGTCAAATCTCAAAACTTCCTCCTTTCTTTCTATTTTTAGCACTAGTCGATGTTGCAACAATAACTCGCTCCTGAGGTTTCCGATTTTTCAACGCATCGAAATAGAACACGTCACCTAGAACGTCGCCGAAGTCGCCTTCGTATACTGTATGAAAGTCTGATTGACCAGAGAAGAGGAGCTCGGAGTAGTGAGAAGTATCGAGAACTGCCATGGAGTAGCGCAACTCATCGTCTCTTCCTTCTCCTCCTCCTCCTCCTCCTCCTCTTTG
>Ga0115569_10002401_pt1 | contig 14236 bp, 10 predicted proteins | sample COGITO_mtgs_1205_2_FD_87295 | JGI IMG/M metagenome (GOLD analysis project Ga0115569, IMG submission 87295) | Pelagic marine microbial communities from North Sea - COGITO_mtgs_120503 | ecosystem: Environmental > Aquatic > Marine > Epipelagic | place: Germany:Helgoland, sampling site Kabeltonne... | reverse complement strand
CCCATATCTGACGAAGCAATAATAGCATAAAAATAACTCGCAGAAGACCAATCAGATTCAACAACTACCGTTTGTTTCGTTATTGACTTTTTAGGTGTAACTTGAATAGAATTTCCTTCAAAACTAGTTTCTATTCCTAGTTGATTCAACAAACTCAAAGTCATCTTAATATAAGGAACCGAAGTGATTTTTCCAATCAATTCAATTTCTAAACCGTTCGCTAATTTTGAGGCAATCAATAACAATGAAGAAATATATTGACTGCTTACGTTTCCGTTAATTTCAACTTTGTTTTTTGTGATTTTAGTTCCCTTAATTCTAATTGGCGGATAGCCTTCTTTCGCTTCATAAGAAATAGTTGCCCCAATATCTTTTAATGCATTTACCAAGATTTCAATAGGTCTGTTTTGCATTCTTTCAGAACCTGTTAAAACGACTTCTCTGCCTTCTTTTGCAGCAAAATAGGAAGTTAAAAAACGCATTGCAGTTCCTGCATGACCAATATCTACGGTTTCTTTGGCTGTAGAAAGCGCATGTTGCATGTGCACAGAATCATCAGAATCTGATAAATTTTCGATGGTAATTTCTGGAAATAGATTTTGAAGAATTAACAACCTATTCGATTCACTTTTAGAACCAGAGATGGTTATTTTCTCATGAATCTTTTTATTTCCTATAACATTTAACAATATATCCATTTCCTAAAATTCTATAAACTGGGTTTCTTTACAAAATGCCAAAGTTAACATTCAAAAGAAATCTAACAAAGTTTCTACGCACTATTTTAATGTAATAAATTGAAAGTGCTCTAATTAGATATTTATCAAACTTTTGCTTTGTATTCATACTGAAATTTCTGACACACAATTGGTTTTGTAGCAGAAAGAATATCTTAGTTTTTATTTGTTTATTTTTGCGCTGAAAAGCAATTAAAATACTTATTTAAGGGTTTAAATTTAGGAGGGTTTAAAATATTATGAATAAAATTAAAAAAATATTTCGTTCGTTTGAGCAAAGCTTTTCGCTACTTTTTATTTTAAAATGGAGTGGTATTTGTTTGCTCATTGGCGCATTTACAGGGAGTGCATCTGCTGTTTTTTTATGGACTTTAGAATGGGCAACAAATTATAGAGAAGCCAATGTGTGGGTTATTGCACTGCTTCCAATTGCGGGGCTTGTTATTGGCTTGTCTTATCATTATTACGGAGAAAGTGTGGTCAAAGGAAACAATTTATTGCTCGATGAATATCATTCTCCTCAAAAAATAATTCCCTTCAAAATGGCTCCTTTGGTCTTTTTAGGAACCATTCTTACCCATTTATTTGGTGGATCTGCGGGGCGAGAAGGAACTGCTTTACAAATAGGTGGTGCAATTGCAGATCAGTTTACTAAAATTTTTAAGCTCTCTAATTTAGATCGGAAAATTATATTAGTTGCGGGAATCAGCGCAGGTTTTTCATCTGTTTTTGGAACCCCTTTAGCAGGTGCTATTTTTGCATTGGAAGTAATGGTAATAGGAAGAATAAAATTTAATGCGATGCTCCCTAGTTTTTTAGCGGCTGTTTTTGCAAACTATTTTTGTAATCTTTGGGATATCGCTCATCATACGCACTATACAATTGCTGCGATTACAGCAATAACACCAGCAACTGTTTTATGGTCTTTATTGGCAGGTATGATATTTGGACTGGTAAGTATGCTGTTTTCAAAATCGACCCATTTCTGGGGGAATTTATTTAAAAAATATATTTCGTACCCTCCACTTCGTCCCCTAATTGGTGGGGTAGTTTTAGCGGCGATTGTCTATTTGATGGGTACCACAAAGTATATAGGATTGGGGGTACCAACAATTGTGGATGCCTTTAATATTGATTTGAGTTCTTATGACTTTTTCTTGAAATTATTGTTCACGTCTTTCACATTAGGTGCTGGGTTTAAAGGAGGAGAAGTCACCCCATTATTTTTCATCGGGGCGACACTGGGAAATGCATTAATTTGGATAATCCCTCTACCCATGGGGTTATTAGCAGGAATGGGCTTTGTAGCAGTTTTTGCAGGAGCAACCAATACTCCAATTGCTTGTACCATCATGGGTATTGAATTGTTTGGAATAGAATCTGGTGTTTTTATTGCCTTAGCCTGTACAAGCTCTTATTTGTTCTCTGGGCATTCTGGCATTTACACTTCTCAAATTATTGGAAGTCCAAAACATTTGTTTTTTAAAAATGAAAAAGGAAGCACTCTTGCGGATGTAGAACAGCATCGGAGTAAAAAATAGCTACTGAGTTTAAGTTGTTTTACAATTCTAACTCATCTGCATCGATCCAATTTTTCTTTTGAATCACAGTTCCTTTCTCTAAAATAATAACTCCAGGGTTTGCTCTAATCATTGTTTTTAGAGTCGTCTCATCACAAAATAAAAAGTCGAAAGGTAAATTGTGTTTTTCTTTTGCAAGAAGTAGATCCTCTGAAAAAGAAGCAGAAACTCCATATACAGTATATCCTTTTTCAATTGCTTTTGTTGTAATTCCTTTAATTTTAGGAAATCCGTTTGCTGCTACCTTATCTAAATTATAAATAATAACAAGGAGTACTTTTTCCTTTTTCAATAATTGGGGTGCTAAATCTGCTTGTGCATCTTCTAGCATAAAATCGTGCACAGGAGGGATGCTTCCATCTTTTGGAAAAATCATTCCTTCAGGAAGGTTTTTACCTATGGCATAAGCTCTAAAATCTATTAAAGGCAGGTGGGTTAAAACGTGTTGTACAATATATAAGAATACAGCCAATGATAAAAAAGTAATTACTTTTGGGATTTTCCCTTTAAAAATAGGTTTAATTAATTTTACTTTTATCAATAAAACAAAGATGAACGCTATTAAAATAACATTTTTATAGAAGGTATCCCAAGGAGTCAATTTTATGGCATCCCCAAAACAACCACAGTCTGTTACTTTGTTGTAATAGGCAGAATACCATGTTAAAAATAAAAAAACTAGGGTTAGAACTAACAAGCTCCAAATAGTAAATTTGGATTTATAGCCAATTAAAATCATGACACCTAAAAGGATTTCTGCAACAATTAAAACAATTGCAAAGGGCAATGCATACGGAATTAAAAACTCCATATTTAAAACTGATTCAGAAAAATATTCTTGAAACTTATATTGAGATCCTATTGGGTCTACCAATTTCACAAAGCCTGAAAAAATAAACAAAGCACCTACTACTATTCTAAAGAATTGGACTAGTATTTTCATATCGTATCACTATTTATTTGAACTTAAAATTAAAAAACTTATCACAATGACAAATAATTTGTAATGCTGCCACTTTACTAGCATTGCAGCTTCAGAACTTTACGAACCCTCCAAGTGAATCATCGCAAAAACCGCATAATTAATCATGTCTTGATAATTTGCGTCTATCCCTTCTGAAACAATCGTTTTCCCTTTGTTATCCTCAATTTGTTTTACCCGCAATAATTTTTGTAAAATTAAATCTGTTAAACTAGAAACACGCATTTCTCTCCAAGCTTCCCCATAATCATGATTTTTATTTAGCATCAATTCTTTGGTAATTTCACTATGCTTATCGTATAAAATGGTTGCTTGTGCTGTGTTTAAATCAGGATTTTCAACAACGCCGTTTTCAATCTGAATTAATGCCATAATAGCATAATTAACAATTCCAATGAACTCAGATTTCTCTCCTTCATCAACTTTCTGAACATCATTTTCCTGTAATTGACGAATTCTTTGTGCCTTAATAAAAAGCTGATCTGTTAACGATGGCAAACGTAAAATACGCCACGCAGAACCATAATCAGACATTTTCTTAATAAATAAACTTCTACATTCGTTTATTACAGTGTCGTATTGTTTTAAGGTGTTTTGCATTTTTGTGAAAAAGTATTTTTCCAAATGTAGTAAATCTTCAATGCTTTTCATTTATTTTTACCATGAATTTATCAACGCAATTATAAACGATGTAGACGCGCAAATAAATTAGGAACACATGAAAAATGAATTGAATTCTTATTGATTGTTAGTCCTAAAGAAGATGCGATACAACAAACAATTACTAAGTACCAACTATTTTGCTTACAATACATAAAATGATACTATAAAATGACCATAAATTGCAAGGGAACTTTAATCGATTTGACAGCCCCAAAAGTGATGGGGATTTTAAATATTACTCCAGATTCTTTTTTTGACGGAGGAAAATATAGAGACGAAGCTGAGATTATAGATCAAGTTGAAAAAATGCTTGTTGATGGTGCTACTTTTATTGATGTTGGTGCCTATTCTTCTCGACCTGGCGCAAAACACATTTCTGAAGAAGAAGAACTCCAAAGAATACTCCCTGTAATTAATTTATTATTAAAAAAAAATCCTGAAATCTTACTTTCTGTAGATACCTTTAGAAGTAAAGTAGCTCAAGAAGCTATAGATGCTGGAGCTGCAATTGTAAACGATATCTCTGGGGGGAAAATGGATGATCAGATGTTTTCAACAATTGCAAAATTGCAAGTCCCGTATATTTTAATGCACATGTTAGGTACTCCTCAAACCATGCAAAAAAATCCTACTTATAAAGACGTAACCAATGAAATTATTTCCTTTTTTGCAGCACAGATAGATCAACTTCATCAGCTAAAATTAAATGATATTATTATTGATGTTGGATTTGGATTTGGAAAAACAAACACTCATAATTTTGAGATTTTGAAAAACTTAGCACTTTTTAAAAGTTTAGAAGCACCCATTTTAGTTGGGATTTCAAGAAAATCAATGCTATATAAAACATTAGATATTTCCGCGCAAGAAGCATTGAATGCAACCACTTCAGCCAACACCATTGCCTTATTAAATGGGGCAAGTATTTTACGTGTTCACGATGTAAAAGAAGCTGTAGAAGCGGTAAAAATTGTAGGACAACTTTCTTTATAGCAATTAATAATGCTTTATAAGTGGTAAAAAAGTACTTCTAAATTTTAAAACTAAAGGCAAACCTCTCGCAATAATCCATAGTGTAAAGGCAAACCAAATAGCCGTTAGCTTTAAATTGTAATAATCACAAATCAATAGTGTTGGTATAAAAACCAATCCTGTTGAGAGAATTAAAAGGTTTCTCAAGTATTTCATTTCTCCCATTCCTTTAAACATTCCATCAAAAATAAAAGTAATTGCACATATCGGTTGAGTTAGTAATACAATCCAGAAAACATGCTGAAATTGTGCTAAAACAGCCAGGTCTTTTGTGAATATTTGTCCTATGAAATTGTAAAAAATAAAACCCAATATGCTTATGATTGAACCTGTTGCGAGTCCGTATTTAAAAAGTTTACGGCTCAATACGACCAAAGACTTATAATCTTTTGCTCCCAAAAATTTACCAGACAGAATGTTTCCTGCACTAGAGTAACCATCAATCATAAAGGCTCCTAAAAGCCATATATTAATACCAATTGTATAGGCAGCAATATACTCCTTACCATAACCTGTAGCGTAAGAAGTTGCAAAATAGAGGGCCGTATTTAAAGCAATCGTTCTAACAAAAAGGTTTCCAATCATACCCAATAAACGGGGAACTTCTTTATGTAAAGACGTTCCTATTTTTAACGAAATAGTTGTTTTTTTAAGTAACAAAAAGAGCGCTATAATTGCCATTGTAATTTGAGCAATAACACTTGCGTATGCAGCACCTTTTATATTCATTGCAGGAATATATCCTTCTATTCCGTAGACAAAAATAAAGTCTAAAACGATGTTTAATAACGCCCCAATAATAGCAATAATCATTGGGTAATAGGTATTTTGCAAACCTCTAAAAACACCAAAAACTGCAAACACAAAAAGTGAAAATGGAAACCCAAAAATTCTTATTTTAAAATAACTAATGCAATAGGCTAACACCTGGCCTGATGCATTATAAAATTGAAATATTTGTTTTGCAAACGGATAAGAAATTGCTAGAATAAAGACACTCCCTAACACTATAATTGTAATTGCCTGCGCAGGCAGCGTTTGTACTTCGTCTCGTTTATTGGCACCTACATATTGTGATATAATGGAAGAGATAGCACTTCTAATTTGCCCAAAAACCCAGATCAACATAGAAATAAAAGCGCCTACAATACCAACTGCTGCTAGGTTTTCCGTTGCGTTTTCGCTAATATGACCAATAATTGCAGTGTCTGTAATAGACAGTAAAGGTTCTGCAATCCCTGCAATTAAAGCAGGAATTGCTAATTTATTAATCTTTTGAAAACTGATATTTGTATTCATTTCTTAAATTTGTAAAGGTAACTAGATTTGCGTTAAGGATTGAAGTGAAAAGCCCACAGTGAGGAACGAACGAGGACTTGAAACGAAAAGCCTGCCCCTTGTGGTAACGCCCAAAAAAATATGAAAAAATACCGAACTCAAACAAAGTTTCATACTTCCATTATTGGTCTTAAAAGGGAAGCTGTTTAATACTTCAAATCTACAGGCTCTTTAAAATCGACCTCAAGAGTATAAATTTCTTTGATGTAACTTTTGATTTCATTGATGAATTCATCGAGCTTTTCTTCTGTAATTTCTACTGCGGGTTTTCTATAATTTGAAGAAAAATTAACAGCTAGAAAACCGCTATTTAAATTCTTAAAAGAATAAATACCAGCTTCTAAAGGTAGACTAAAATCATACTTTTTACTTTTGGTATATAGAAATGCATATAACAATACCTGGATTGCCTTGTACTGTTCTTTCTCTCTTAATTTTTCAAATTCTAAGACGCGTAAGTCAGCCCCACTTACCATTCCTGTTTTATAATCTATGATTCGTAAAACGCCGTTCAATTCATCTACTCGATCTACTTGTCCATGAATTTTAATTGGAAAATCAATTCCTTCAATAGTTATTTCTGTGGCAATATTTTCTTCTGTGGCAATAATTTTTAATTGGTTTTTTTCATCTTTTAATAGTTCTTTTTCTTGAGCTAAGAAGTTATTGACAAATCTATTGGCAACTTCGAAAATTAAACGGTTTCTACCTGTAGAGATATCGCCGTTTTTAAATTCTTTTTTAAAATATTTTACAACAAGTTCTTTGGATTTTTTTTGCATCGAATCAACCGCATCCTCCAATAAAAATTGCCCCACATAGGGGGTGTACAATTCATCTAAAGTTTCGTGAACAACGGTACCTAAAGTATTATAAGCAACTGTTTCCTCTACGTCCTCAAATTCTTTTAATCTGAGAATTTTTTGCTTGTAAAACGAAATCGGATTGTATAAATAATTTGTTAAAGCTGATGGTGAGATTCCTTTTTTGGCCAATTCTTTGAGCCTCTCGATAACGGATTCATTCTTTGCGACTTCTTTCAATTTCACTTTTTGGGTCACGACTTTAGGAGCGACAATTTTCTGAACAACATCTGTTCTCATCATTTCTAATTGGGTAACAAACCTGCTTTTTTCTCCACTTCCAAAAACGTCATGTTCTGTATTGTAAATAATAAAGACGTTTTTTGCTCTTTGTAATAATCTAAAAAAATGATAGGAGAAAATGGCGTCTTTTTCTCTGTAGGTTGGTAAGCCAAACTCGATCTTAACATCGAAAGGAATGAAAGAGTTTTGTTGACTAGTTGCGGGCAAAACACCTTCGTTTGTAGCAACTAAAATAATGTTTTCAAAATCTAAAGCACGGGTTTCCAGCATCCCCATTAACTGTAAACCTTTTAAGGGTTCTCCCTGAAAAGACAAGCTTTCTGAAGCTATTAATTGCCTAAAAAAAAGTGATAATGTTTTTAAATCTGGAAAGTATTTATACTCTTTCTGTAAAGTTTTTAATTGTGTAAATGTGGTGTAAAAACGAAATAAATATTCTTTTTCTAAATCGTTTACATCTTCTTTTAAAAAATCCATTAAATTTAAAATTCTATCGATAAACGAAGTAATAGAATCGTAACCGTTAAAAATAGCACTCAATATTTTCTTAAGCTCTGGAGAGGTGTTTTCTAATAATTTATGGAGGTGATTTTGATTGATAAATGTTTGATTCTGTTTTGCAATTTCATCTGAAAAAGCGTCTATTTCTGGAATAAATTTATAGATAGATTGCTGCTTAAAAAACCGAATTACATCTTTAAAGTAAAATTCATTTACAACTACTTTTTGTAATTTTTCTTGAGAAATAAACAGTTGAAAAATAGAAAACAGCAAGTTGGTTGTAGGCACATCTTTTAAAGGATATCCCATTGTAATATTAATTGCGTTAATTTTTTTTGGCAAAGAGTTCAGTGTTATAGGCAACAACGTTTCATCTGCTAAAACCAATGCAGTATTTGTAAAATCTGTGATTTTTTCTAAAATTTCTCCTGCATATTTTAATTGAGTCGTGTTTTTAGAAGCTCCAATTACTTCAATTTTTTTTGGTGTAAAAAATGTATTTCCTACGATTTTTATATCGTTTTTATCGTAATATTTCCATTCCGCTTTGTATTTTCTAATAAATTTTCCTGCTTGATGGTTTGAGTTTAAAAACACGGTATCAATGTCCCAATAAATTTCTGAATTTCCTGTTTCTAATATTTTTTTAAACAGATGTTCTTCCGCTTTATTCAAAGCATTGAAACCAATAAAAAAGAATTTTTTATGTAAATTTTGCTGTAAAAAAACATCGATTTTTTGACAAGATTCTCTGTAAATTAGACCTTGGTATCCGATATTTTTTTCTTTTAAAAACTGATAAAAAGCAGTGTAAAAAGTAGTTAACTTTTCAAGAAAAGAATAATGGTCTTTCATTAATTCTGTTTCTCTAAACTCGCCTTTTACAGACCATTTTTTTAAGCGTTGAATATCTCTTAAATAGATGAAAATATCTTTGGCATCAATCAAATGTTGATCTATTTCATTAAAATCTTGAATAACAGTGAATGCCCAAGAAGCAAATACATCAAAAGAAACAAAGTCTTTCTCTAAATTTTTATAAATGGTGTAAAAGTGAAATAATAATTGAACACTGTCTGCTTTTTCTATTCCCGAAATTTGATTCACAAATTGCTCAATGCTTAAAATTTCAGGTAAAAAACCTACCCTAATCTTGTCTTTAAAAGTTTGTTTTACAAACACTTTTGCTCTTTGTGATGGAAGTACAAACACAACATCTTCAAAAGATTTTGTGGTTTTTAAAATAGTCTCTAAAGTCTCAGATATGAAAGATTGCATTAATTTTTTTTAGAATCAATTTGAATTTGTAAATTACAAAAACTTACTTTTATACCTCTTTAATAATTAAATTATTTTTTTTATGAAAAATGAATTAAACGTTGTAGGCATACAAGCTGATTTGGTTTGGGAATATCCTACTGAAAACCTTACTTTTTTTGAAGAAGAAATAAATTTTTTATCTGAAAACACCGATCTGGTTGTTTTACCTGAACTATTTACAACTGGTTTTAGCATGAATGCTGAAAAAATTGCTGAAAAAATGAATGGAAAAACTGTTTCTTGGATGCAAAAAATGGCGAAAGAAAACAGCTTGGCTATTTGTGGAAGTTTGGTGATTGAAGAAAATAAAAAATACTACAATCGGTTGGTTTTTGTTCATCCTTCAGGAAGGATAGAAACCTATAATAAAAGACATTCTTTTACCTTAGCTGGTGAAGATAAAGTCTATACTTCCGGGAAAGAAAGCCTAATAATAAACTATAAAGGATGGAAAATTTATCCATTAATTTGTTACGATTTGCGTTTTCCTGTTTGGGCAAGAAACACACATAATTATGATCTTTTAATTTATATGGCAAATTGGCCAGTAACCAGAATTAATGCTTGGGATACTCTTTTAAAAGCACGTGCAATAGAAAACATGAGCTATGTAATTGGTGTAAATAGAACAGGAAAAGATGCAAACAATTATGAATATTCAGGAAATTCTTTGATTGTAGATTTTTTTGGTAAAGAAGCTTCTAATCTAAAAAAGAATGAAATTGGTATTATAAGAGGAACGTTGATAAAAACTGAACAAGATAGCATTCGAAAAAAATTAGGCTTTTTAGAAGATAAGGATACTTTTGAAATAAAACTTTAAACACCTAATTGGGGCGAAAATAACAGTATTTTATCACCTCTAAGCGGATAAATTCAAAAAAACAGAAAAGACCGTGAAATACTGTTTTTATAAATTAGTGATGAAAATAAAAAAAATTAATGAATAATAATTTTTTCCGTTTTGGAACGGTAATTGTCATTACTTTTTTATAAGTTTGATATTTATGAAAAAATATACCCTCTTTCTTTTTACATGCCTTGTAATAAATACTAGTTTTTCTCAAGAAAAAACACAGGTTTTTAAAACCGGCGAATCGCTTCGCTATAAAATGAGTTATAGTGGTTTTTTAACCGCCGGAACCGCCCTACTTGAACTAAAAGAAACAGAACTTAACGGTAAAAAAGTTTTTCACTCAGTAGGAACTGGACGGACTTCTGGTATGATCAAATGGTTTTTTAAAGTTAATGACAACTATCAATCTTATTTTGATAAAGACACGATTAAGCCCTACCTTTTTAAAAGAAAAATTGACGAAGGAGGCTACAAGAAACATAGAATTATTTCATTTAATTATACTTCCAAAAAAGCATATATCCAAGATTTTAGTTTACAAAAAGCTACTTCGGTACCATTTCATAATGTCCAAGACATGCTTTCTTCATTTTATTACTTAAGAAATATAGAGGTAAAAAACATGAAAGTAGGAGACGAAATCGCTATCGATATGTTTATGGATTCTCAAGTATACCCTTTTAAATTACGTTTTTTAGGGAAAGAAATATTAAAAACAAAGTTTGGAAAAATAAAAACTTTAATCTTTAGACCGATGGTTCAGTCTGGTCGGATTTTCAAAGCACAAGAAAGTGTTACTCTTTGGATTACAGATGATGCAAATAAAATACCCGTTAAAATGAAAGCAGACCTATTGGTTGGTTCGCTTCGAGCAGATTTAGACAAATATCAGGGCTTGTCAAATCCTTTCATGAAAAATTAACGAATTTTAATCGAAACTTTTTAGGAACTTCATTCAGATAGCTACCTAAAAAAACTTTTTTATTTGTACTTTTGAAAACTATATTGAATAGCACACATTTTTTGAAAAAAATACTTTTAATTTTACTGATTGTCACCTCATTTTCATCTTGTAAAGATGAAGAAAAAAAACCTGTAATCAAAATTGAAGAAAAAAAGCCCGAAATAAGATTTGGTTATAAGATAGATGATTTTCAAGTCATACAAGACACGATAAAAAAAGGCGAAAGTTTTGGAATTATTTTAGACAGACACCATATCTTTTATCCTAAAATTTATGAAATTGCAGCTACTATAAAAGAAACCTTTGATGTGAGAAGAGTTCGAGCTGGAAAGCCTTACACCATTTTAGCAAGTAAAGATTCTACAGAAAAAGCTCAAGTTTTTATTTATAAGCATGATAAGATTAACGCAACTATTATCGACTTTAAAGACTCTTTGATAACCGCCAAGCGTCATCAAAAGCCAATTAAAACGGTGGTAAAAAAAATAGCAGGAATTATTAATTCCAGCTTATCTGTTACAATGGATAGTTTGCATTTATCCCCTAACTTGACATGGACAATTGCAGATATTTATGCTTGGACCTTAGATTTTTATAAACTTCAAAAAGGAGATTCTTTTAAGTTCGTTTATGAAGAAAAATTTATTGATGACACTATTTTTGCTGGTTATGGAAATGTAAAATCTGCAGTTTTTAAACACAATGGAAAAGATTTGTATGCTTTTAGGTTTACAGCAGATAGCATCAAAGGAATTCCAGAATATTATGATGATGAAGGAAGTATGCTTCGAAGTCAGTTTTTAAAATCTCCCATAAAGTTTCAATATCGAATTTCATCAAGATATAATCTGAGAAGAAAAATTGCTTATTACGGGAATAGAATTAGACCCCACAGAGGTACAGATTTTGCTGCAAACGTAGGAACTCCAATTTTAGCGACAGCAAGTGGAACCGTTTCTGCATCTGCAAAAAGAGGTGGTAATGGAAATTATGTTAAAATAAAACACAATAGCACCTACGCTACGCAATACCTTCATATGAAAAAACGTAAAGTCAAAAAAGGACAATACGTAAAACAAGGAGATGTAATTGGTTGGGTAGGAATGACAGGAAACACAGGAGGACCTCATGTATGCTATCGTTTTTGGAAAAGTGGAAAAGAAGTTGATCCCTTTAGACAAAAATTACCCCCAGCAGCACCTCTAAAGAAAAGCTTAAAACCAAAATATTTAGAGTTTATCAAACCATTGAAATATCAATTAGAAAACAAAATACTTCCAGCGAAAGCGCCAGAGGTAATAAAAAGTATCGCACAAAATTAAAAAAAATGTCTTTAAAAAACATCAACCCCACTACAACCAACGCTTGGAAAGAATTAACAGATCATTTTAATGATATTAAAAATATCAATATAAAAGATTTAGATAAAGAGACAAATAGAAAAGAAAATTTTTCTTTGAAATTTGATGATTTATTGGTCGATTATTCTAAAAACAGAATTACAAAAGAAACAATGAATCTATTGGTAAAATTAGCGGAAGAAGTTGATTTGAAGGATGCAATAGAAAAACAATTTTCTGGTAAAATAATTAACGTAACTGAAAATCGTGAGGTTTTACATACTGCTTTGAGAAGCACCACAGATGCGCCAATACTAGTTGAAGGAAAGAACATCAAACCTCAAATACAAGCTGCTTTAAGAAAAATTAAGAGTTTTAGCAACAAAGTTATTTCTGGAAAATGGAAAGGCTATACTGGAAAATCTATTACTGATATTGTAAATATAGGTATTGGAGGTTCCGATTTAGGTCCAGATATGGTTGTCGAATCTTTAAAATATTATAAGAATCATTTGACAACGCATTTTGTGTCAAATGTAGATGGAGACCATGTTTCTGAGGTGATAAAAACCTTAAACCCCGAAACAACACTTTTTGTAATCGTATCAAAAACATTTACAACACAAGAAACAATTTCAAATTCAGAAACCATTAAAAATTGGTTTTTAAAATCTGCGACTATTTTTGATATCCCGAAACATTTTGTGGCGGTTTCTACAAATTTAGAAGCTGTGGATAATTTTGGTATAGACAAAAACAACGTTTTCCCAATGTGGAATTGGGTTGGTGGTCGTTTTTCTTTATGGTCTGCAGTTGGTTTGTCTATCAGTTTATCTGTAGGTTTCGATCATTACAAAGGATTGTTAGCAGGAGCTGAAGAAATGGATCTTCATTTTAAAAATGAAGATTTCAATACAAATATTCCAGTAATTTTAGCACTTTTAAGTATTTGGTATAATAATTTTTATGGTGCCGAAACAGAAGCCGTTTTACCCTATTCTCAGTATTTAAAAAAGCTGCCAGATTATTTACAACAAGCCATTATGGAAAGTAATGGAAAAGGGGTAGATAGAAATGGTGATAAAGTAAATTACCAAACGGGAACAATTGTTTGGGGAAGTACAGGTACCAATATGCAACATGCCTTTATGCAATTAGTGCACCAAGGAACCAAGTTAATTCCTGCTGATTTTATTGGTTATAAAGAATCTTTATATGGTTTGACAGCCCATCACAAAAAATTAATGGCAAACTACTATGGTCAAATAGATGCCTTGGCTTTTGGTAAAACGAAAGAAGAAGTTCATTCCGAATTAAAGCTTTCTGGCAATGAAGATAAAATTGGATCTCTTTTACCTTTTAAAGTTTTTGAGGGCAACAGGCCAAGTAATGCTATTCTTTTTGACAAGTTAACGCCCCATTCTTTAGGAAAATTAATCGCGCTTTATGAACATAAGATTTTTACACAAGGAATTTTGTGGAACATTTACAGTTATGATCAATTTGGAGTAGAACTAGGTAAAGAACTTGCTAACAAGCTTTTAAATAACCAATAATAAGATTTTTGAAACAGGAAATTGGTAAAAAAAGAATGATTTGATCGAAATATATCTCTAAAATACATTTCTAAAAACCACCTTACATGAGGTGGTTTTTTTATTTTTAAATTTAGTAACTTTGTCTGATACTAAAAAGTAGTGAAAGAATGAAAGACATACACTCATACTGGGCATATATAGTACTTGCAATTTTAATTTTTACAGTTGTAAATGCCATTATTGGCCTCCAGCTAAAAAAGAGATTTACAGACAAACATT
>Ga0115569_10002400_pt1 | contig 14238 bp, 9 predicted proteins | sample COGITO_mtgs_1205_2_FD_87295 | JGI IMG/M metagenome (GOLD analysis project Ga0115569, IMG submission 87295) | Pelagic marine microbial communities from North Sea - COGITO_mtgs_120503 | ecosystem: Environmental > Aquatic > Marine > Epipelagic | place: Germany:Helgoland, sampling site Kabeltonne... | reverse complement strand
TGCTGGGCTTGTGTCTTGTGTCGCAGTGCTAAAACTTTTACCAACATACTCAGCACCAGCAAGGTTATACCCTACACTCCCAGCAGTCTCAGTACCACCCGTCTGTAGATACCTGCCAGCCTGTAAGCCGTTCTTTATTTTAAAACTTTTATTGTTAGCCATTCCTTCACCTTCCAGATTAGCTTAAGTTGTCAGCGGTTTTTACACCGACATAAGAAGTACCACCATCGTCAGTACTAAGTGTAAACACGTCTGTCTCACCTACAGCAGGAGCAGAGGGTGCTATGCCACCAGCCCATTCAATAGAGCTAGGCCATGTTATGTCAGGGTCTGATGGTTCACGGATAGCCATGTAGACGTAGGTTTCACCTGTTGGCGCATTAGTAACACCTAATCCAGCCGTTGTTAATTTAAAGCCAGTAGAGGTAAAGTCTATTTGATCAGCAGCTGAGTATTCAACTTGAGTTGTATCTGCCCTAAGCATAAAGTCATTACCGCCAGTTACAACACCACGTACATTATCAAATATAGCCCATTCATCAACGCCCGTTGTTTTCTTTATTAAAATCCACTGAGGCTTCCATCCAAGGTTAATCTCAGGAGGTGAGGTTTCGTTAGAAACATAGCTACCACACTGGATAAGACCATCTGCTGCATCATCATGTGCGAAGAGGTAGGCTACGTAGGTGTTGCCAGAGCCGTTTTGATGGTCAAAGCTAAAAGTTGTATCGGTTACATTTCCAGTACCCCAAAAAGCCTCTGCATCTGTTCCGTTTAACTTTAAGCCATAGTTTGCGCTTGTAAGATTCCTGTTATAAACGTACCAGTTAGAACTTCCACTTGTGGTTTTAACAAAGATTGCACCAACTTCACAGCCAAGGTTATGACTAATAGCTCTGCCAGTAGTCCCATCCCCCGTCCAAGTAACAACATCAAAGAACGAGGGTTCCTTCTTGAATGTCCAAGAGACATATTCTCTAGTATTCTCATTCCACCTAAAAGCGGCAGTATTCATAGAATACCCGTTGGAGTTATCAACAAAGTTTACATAGCTGGTAGTACCCTCTGCATCAGTTTTATTAGACGCAAGCTCTGTCAACCAACTTGACTCAGAGTTCATTAATGCGTGGTCACCAGTTTGATCTCTGATTTTAGTCCAAATTAAACCTCCGTCATTAGCTAAATCAATACCATTAGTAATAGTTTGTGTAGAACCATTACCAGTGTACAACGTAGTACTAAAGTTCTGCAAAATCTCAGCAGTACCACCCGTAACCTCTAGCTGGAACGACTGCACATCACCAGCATTGCTGATAGTGTATGTGCTTGCACCACTAGGTGTATCAGCGAAGTAGTTGCCTGTAGCTAAGTCAATGTCGTTATTCGTAACTGTACCAAGTGTGACCTTAGTAGGGCCACCGACTTCTACAGCGTTCTTTAAGAGAAAGTCTTTATCGTTAGCCATTACTTAGCTCCATCAATAGCGAGGACACCTTGGTATGTACTACCACCGTCACGAGTGTTGAATGTTACTACGTCTGTCTCACCTATGGCGGGTGACGTAGGTGCTGTACCACTAGGCCATTCTATTGCTGTGTCGTAGGTGATGGTTGCTGGTGTAGCTGTGGTGTATTGGTAGATGGAGTCGTTAGTGATACCTATTACATACATCTTAGTGCCATCGCCGCTAAAGACTACTCCATAAGGGATGGTGTCCTGCCCACCTACACTAAAGCTAACACTATCGTAACTGGTTGTACTTAGGTCAAAAGCGGTAGATAGGGAGTATTGGAATACTGTATCGACACCACGACCCACAACATACATTTTAGTGCCATCGCTTTTAAATGTTATGCCGAGAGGGGTAGACTCCTGACTCCCCACACTAAAACTAACACTGTCATACGAAGCTGTTGATAAGTCAAAAGCAGTAGATAAACTATACTGAAACACAGTGTCGTTTGTATTGCCGAGGACATACATCTTAGTGCCATCATTGTTAAAGGCTACATCAAGGGGGGTAATGTCTTGTCCGCTTACACTAAAACTAACACTGTCATACGAAGCTGTCGATAGATCAAAACCCGTAGATAGACTATACTGAAACAAACTGTTATTTGTGTCCCCAACAACGTACATCTTTGTACCATCGCTGTTAAACGCCATGCCACTAGGCTCAGGGTCTTGACTGTTTACGCTAAGATTAACACTGCTGTATGAAGCTGTGTTTAAGTCAAAAGCTGTAGATAAGGAGTATTGGTAAATAGTGTCTGTGCTTTGCCCAACAACGTACATTTTAGTGCCATCATTGCTAAAAGCCATGCCAAAGGGATTAGTATCCTGACTCGCTACACTAAAGCTAACATCACTGTATTCAGCATTAGCAAGGTCATAGCCAGCAGAAGCACCACCATCCAACAACAACGTAGCACCACTCACAGTACCACTATCAGCAGGGTTGCTGAGGGTTACTTGAATGTCTGACGTTGGTGTTACCTCAAAGACTGAGCCAGTGGATAGGTCTAGGGTGGCTGTGTTGAGGACTGTGGAGTATTGGTAGACAACTTCATCACCACCTGCTAAATACATTTTAGTAAAGTCTAAGTTAAAAGCTACACCAAAAGCACTAGGGGCTTGTCCTGCAAAACTAAAACTTTTAGTGCTATAGGAAGCCGTGCTTAGGTCAAAGGCAGTAGATAAAGAGTACTCATACACATAATCTGCTAGGAATCCAATTAGATACATTGTAGCACCATCTGTACTAAAGACAGCACCTCTAGGCGTAGTGTCTTGCCCAGAGACATCAAGAAAAACACTACTGTACGACATTGTTGTAATATCGTAGGCCGTAGACAGGTCATACTCATGCACTCTAGCATTTGCTCTATCTGTAACGTACACCTTAGAGCCGTCCGAATTAAAGCACATACCTGATGGTGCATCTGTTTGAGCAGTTATATCAAAAGTACCCGTGTCCAATGTAGCGGTATCAACATCAAAAGCAGTAGATAAGGAGTAGCTACTTATCTTTTCACCATCAGTCCCTACAGCATACATCTTTGTGCCATCGGGCTTAAACATAAACGACCTATTAGCTGTTTGGAAAGAGCCTCCAAAGCTAAAACTTTTAGTGCTGTAGGAAGCCGTACTTAAATCAAAAGCAGTTGATAAAGAGTATTGATACAAAACGGGACTAGGATTAAAGCCTAATACATACATCTTAGAACCGTCTGTGTTAAAAACAATACACTGAGGGCTTGTTAGTTGAGCAGAGGTATCAAAGCTAACACTGTCATAAACCGCAGAGCCAAGACTGTACCCTACACTCCCAGACACAACTGTACCCACCGCCTCGTGATAAGCAGTGGGCTGGATACCGTTCTTTACTTTAAAATCTCTAGTGTTTGACATCTACTTCACCTTCCATAGTTGTCCTAATCATCTTACAGCGTGATAGCTTTAACTGTAAACGCTGTGCTGTTTGTGCTTGCTGGTGTAGCTAGGATACGCACGTTACCACCAGAGATGTCCACATCAAATGTAGCCAAGGCAGTAGCAGTATTAACCTGTGCATACTCAGTTGCTACAGCAGTTGTACCGTCATGTGTGATAAGCAACTCAGTGATACTACGTTCTGTTGCTGCAGAGTCATGCGCTGTAATCACAACCTTGATGCCATCATACGTGGTTGCGTTATAAGATGCAACAGTTACTTGTGTTACAGCTGTAGTAGTTTGTGTCTGTACGTCAAATGCTTCAACTACTGCGTTAACCCAGGCTGAACCATCCCACTGCAGAAACTCACCTGTACTAGCACTAGTGATGGTTACGTTAGAGATGTCATTCAGTGTGTTGATAGTAGGAATGCTGTCGTTGATCCACGCAGCACCGTCCCATTTCAAGAACTCACCAGCAGATGCACTTGTGATAGTGACGTTAGCAATATCGTTAAGAGCATTAATAGTAGGGATAGTAGAAAAGGTTACTGTACCTGCGCCATCTGTCTTGAGGAACTGCCCTGCTGTACCATCTGACGTAGGTAGGTTGACTGCTGCAATAAAGCTATTAAGGTTAGCGTCTGCAGTGTTATTAGCATCGTAAGCCTGTACAGTAACACCAATAGCAGATGAGGTAAGCGCATTAGCTTCCTTAGCTAGAGGAAAACCACCAGCAGTAGTACCATCGTGTACCACCACTGTGTTCTTTGTTGAGTCGATAGTAATCTCGCCTGCAGCACCCGTGAACGTAGAATGCTCCCCGGTAGTACCACGGCGGCGTTGTATTTGAGTAGACATTTATAATGCTCCGTAATCTGCCGTTGAAGTAGGTGAATTGTTAATGAAACCATAGTCAGCCACAGTCGCACCTACAACAGCAGCTAGGGTAACTAAGTTCTGATAAGTGTCTTCTGATTTAGCTGCATAGTGTAGTGCTGAGTAGCCAGAAGTTACACTGTCTGACAAAGTATATAGTGAGTCTTCTGGGTTAATAGCAAGCTTCTGTGCGTCAGCTGCACTATCTGCTGCTGCTGTAGCTGAACCTAGAATGCTATCTACATAGGTTTTGTTAGTCAGGTCAGAACCTGTAGTGGGTGCAGCAGCACCTGTGATCTTATTGCCACCCATAGCAATCTGACCAGTCATAGTACCACCAGACAGAGGTAGCTTGGTTGCGATACTATTTGTTAAAGTAGTATAGACGTTATCATCGTCATTGATAGCTGCAGCAATCTCATCCAAGGTATCAAGTGTAGCTGGTGCGCCACCGATAAGGTTGTTGATAGCTGTGTCAACGTAGTTTTTCGTTGCAGCCTGTTGTGCAGTAGTCGGATCGTTAACGTTATTCAGAGTAGTGTTAGTAAAGTCAGCTGTACCGTTAACTGTGATGTTACCGCCAATGTCTACGTTACCTGTAGTAGTTACACTCTTTAGGAACGCATCTCCCCAGTAAGCAGAGCCTGTACCCAGTGTGTTAACACCATTAGTTGTAGGTACAAGAGCAGTAGTGATCTTAGCGTTAACTGCTACAGTGTTAGTATTAGCTAAACCTACTACAGTGTTGCCATCAATAGTAGCATTATTATCAAACTTAGCAGCACCAGTTACGTCAAGTGTACCAGCAAAGTCAGCGTTAGCACCAGTGAATGTTACAGCTGTGGTTGTACCACTCTTAAGTGTAAGGTTGCCTGAGTTGCTTGTAAAGGTAGCATATGTAAGCCCAGCATCTTTAAGTGCTACATTACCACCATCAGCATCTAGGTTAATATTACCTGCTACATCAAAGTTAAGATTACCAGAAGTTACAACATAGTCATTGTTTGTGATGGTAGTGTAGTCATTGTCACCAATGCTTACTGTGTCAATGTAAGCTGTGCCATCTACGTATACGTTCTTAAACTCTAGGCTAGATGTACCCAAGTCAATGTCGTTATCCAGTACAGGTACAATAACACCATCTTGAAAGCGTAACTGCTCAGTAGAAACATTAGATACTTCTACAAACACACCAAAGCGATTGTCTACTTGGCTTACAATGATTTTATTCTTAGCATCTAGGTCAGCAATGAGTGGTACGTAGGAACCCTCATCAGATGTACCATCATGTTTGTGACCAGTAGTACCTGTGTCACTCTGTGTAAAAGCGTCACGTAGTTTGTTGTACTCTGCGTTGATAGGCGCTGCACGTACTACAGCGGTAGGTACAATGTCTGCAACAGATTGGCGTGTATAGCCTGACATGTTTTAGTCCTCTTCTAGCGCCTGTCGTGTAGGCCGTATGTTAGTGTAATGGCTTGAATGGTATGACTAGGGTTAGTGTCATTAGCAACGTAACGAATAGAGATAGACTTTGCTGAGCCACCAATAGTTGTACTCTCTACAGGGGAAGGGTTGCCATCGTATATGTCTGTAGAGTCAAACGTAGCCTTATCATAGTATGCTGCAGCACCAGCAGTAGATAAGAAGTAGTCTGATCCTATGGTAGTTGTAGGATCACTATAGTCATAATCTATAGCCATAGTTACTGTAACTTCACCCTCAGAGCGCATGTGAGTATCTACATCATAGAAAGACTTACGTAGTGCTGGGTCATCCATGTAATAGAAGGGTGTTTGAAATAAGCTAAAGATCTCTCTAGTATCAAAGTCATTACCTACTTCTTGACGAAATACGTAACCGTTTGAGTCACCGTGAATAACAAACTCTTCATCACCAATGTAGTTACTGTGTGCGCAGTTAACAGAGATGCCTACAAGCTGGCTAAACTCAAAACCCACACCACCTGTACCACTACGGCGAATAGCACCAATAATACCAAGAGAGTCCTGATTAGCAAAGAATAACCTGAATTGCGACTTCTTCTTTAGAACTACGGTAGTCATAGTAGCTAAGTCTTCGTTAGCTGTATAGTCTTCAAAGATAGACTGAATAGGCTTAGACAATGTAGCAAGCTCAATGTCGCCAATACGATCTGTACCAGTAACAGGGCGGATACCATCAGGTGCTAAGAATAGGATCTCACCATTAAATTCAGCAACACTATCAGGTGCTACACATCCCAGGTTAGATGTAACAGTCTGTAACACAAAGTCAGATATGTTGTTACCAACCAAGCGCTTGATGTTATTGCGCCCAAAGATGTACATCTCATTACGGAATGTCTTAATCTGTACTACTTCAAAGCCTACGTTAATAACACCAGCACCAGCAGCAGGTGTCCAGTCAGTCTCATCTAATGGCGCACTAAAGTATAGATTGTATGGCTCAGAGCTATCACCAGTAAGAAACAGATGATTGTTAAACGCTGCAACAAGACTAGGAGCGCTGGGCGACTGTCCACCATTGAGTTGTACGTATGTAGTACCATCCCATGTAGAAGCAGGATTAACCCCGTCTGCCATAGCAAACTTAGGTGCGCCCCAGTTAAAGCTCTCAAAGCGTACCTTAGATACGCCTACCATTGTAGGGGAACCTACTGTAGTGATAGTATCCCAAGATGTTGTAGAGTTATTCCACTTATGCAGATAGTTGTTACCAGAAGCAGGCTTACGTGCAGCAAAGATACCATCATTAATATCAGCAGATACGTGTACACCTAGAACTGCTGTGGTAGCTTCGCCTGGGACTTCACCATATGTATTGCTATACCCACTTATACGTCTATACCCACCATTCAAGGAAGGCTCATAGTTAATCAAACGAGTAGCAGAACCTGCCATCTGACTACCCTGTGTTAAAGGGTCTTGGTTAACTACCAAGCCACCCATACAAGGTGTAGCAAAGGTACGTAGGTTATCAGCCATTAGTTAGTGCCAGTCTGCTTGTTAAAGTATCTACCTGCTATAACAGAGGATCTAACGTATAAAGGTAAGTCAAGAAGTAAGCGGCGCATGTTATCCATACCATCCTCAAACTTCTGCTGGTGTAGTGAAGCACTCTGCTCATTAGCACGGAAACGCATTAGATACATAGTAGCACCATCAACTATAACTGTATTAAAACGATCAGGTATTATACACACATCATTATAAGAAACTAAGTCAGCAGGATATGACCAATAGCGATACTCAATCTCATAAGCATCGTCAGGAAGTGGTGTAACACCAAACTTCATGTCCTGTGTTTGATAAGCGATATTAGGTATGCTATACCCATCTGCACCGCTAACGTCTTCACCTGAGCGATACTTACGAATATAGTCCTCGTAGGTAATCACAGGCAGTCTAGCAGGTGTATTACCCTTAGAAGATAGACGCTTGATGTAGATAGTGTCCCAGTCAATCTTAGAAGCATCTGGGGCAAAGTCATACACACCAATACCAAGAGTAAGGGTTTGCGTATATGTTGTAAGTGTAAAAGGCCACTCTTGAGAGTTCTGCAGGATCTCACGTATAGCAGAGTTAATACCATCCTTAGCTAGAGCCTGTAGGTTACGTGCATCAGCAAAGCCATCACCACCAATGTCAAGTTCAACTTCATTGACACGGCGTAATGCTTGGTTTACAAGTGTAACATAGTTAGCCATAGCTATCCCTCAGAAAGTAAAGAGGGGCCAGCCTCCTGAGAGACTAGCCCGACTTATTAAATGTGATTAGGCAGCGTTGTAACGTGCTGTGATAAGTGCCTCTGGGCGCAGAATCTTGCGTCCGTAAAGGTGCATACCACGTACAATGTCAGCAAAGCTGTCTGGGTCACGGTAGTTCTCAACTTTGTTGATCTGCTCAGCAGAAGCAACAGCATCGTCCTGACCAGCTACCACAACGCCATAGTTAGCGTCTTGCGCACCTGTACCAGAAGTACCAGCACCAGTGCCTTTAGCAGGCAAAGCATTGGACACATAAACACGGAAGCCGTGAATGTTGTTCAACACCAGACCGTTTTGCAAGCCTGAGCCACCAAAGTCGCCATTCAACATACGTGAATCTTCGTCTTTGAGCATCTCTACGAACACCGGGTCAAGAACAACCCAACGCCCACGTGCATCTACGTTCTGTGTATCCATCTTACGAGCCATACGTGCAAGTACAGTCAATGGAGAAACAGTAGTAGCTGACAGGGCAGTTGCACCTGGCAAACGTGGAGCCAATGGTACGGAGTCACCTGCAGTCGCTGTAGCAGAGATAGTCAAGTTACCGAAATCAGTTGCGTCCAAGTGGTTTGCTGTGAGCAATTCACCAGTCAAGTTACCTGCAGTTGGGTGCTGTGCATCACCAGAAGTACCTGTGATGTAAGCGCCTGCAGATGTGTGACCTGAGAGGTAAGACAGTACGTCTGCGTCCATAGCGTCAGCCATCTTATAGGCAGCACGATCAGCAGCCAAAGATGTGAAGTCTACGTTTGCAAACTGCTCTTCAATGTCATCCATTTTGAAAGCAAAGTAGTTAGCTTTGTCAATGGTGAGCGAGAAGTCAGAATCATCAAGCTTCTCTACTGAGATACCTGTGTGACGCTGCAGAGCGTTGACTGTTACGTCTGGCTCTTTTTGAATGCGAACTGTGTCGCCTTGGTTTGCAATCTCACCAAAGTAAGAGTTGTTAGTGATTGCGTTAGTTACAGCTGCACGGCGAAGTGCAATCTGTGCTTGTTTGGAGTAAATAATCGGGGAGAAGTTCCCGTCAAATCCACCACCAGCGGTTCCAATAGCCATAATAATTCTCCTTTATAGATATGGCGTGAAAGTTAGACACTACATATCCACAATAAAAGAGGCTCGTTGTCTTAGGGTAGTCAGCATTGCTATCAGGATGGCCGTCCTTCAAGCGCTGGGCCTATACTCAGAGGTAGTTCTTCGTGTGGCTAGTGCTTATTGAAAAGCATGTACAGGCAGTTAATGCCTGACACTGTACATACCTATAGTTTTATCTACTAATGAGAGTTTGTCAACTTATTTCTTACTCATATCGTAAATAAACTTACCAGAGCGCTGAGCATCAAAGATCTCATCCATGCGCTTCTCGTATTCCTTAATAGACATCTTAGCTACTTGTGACTCAGTGATGTACTTAGATGAATCATCTGTGTCTGGTGTAGCACGTCCTTTAGCTTTAATTGAGGACGCTGCTGCCTTATCTGAACTAGAAGAGGCTTTAGTCTTAATGCCTTGATCTGCCTTATAAAGATCAATAACACGTGCAACTGACTTAGCGTCTTCACTATTCTCATACAGAGCATCCTGTACGACTTTAGGTTGTTTCTCTGCCCAAGAGTGGAACGCATCATCTGCACGAATCTCTTGGAAGTCTGGGTGAAAAGAGAGTAACTCTGCTTCTGCCTTCTCACGCTTAGCTGTAGCACGTAAAGATTCAATCTCTTTTAAACGTCCATCAAGCTCAGAGGAACGCTCACTAGCTTTCTTATCAGCGATAGCCTCAACGATACCTGCTACATCTGGGTACTTCTTAGCCCAAGCCTCTACTTCGTCTTCTGACTTAGGCAGTACAAGCTCATTCTTTGTAGCTGCATCTAGCTGTGCTGTAAGCTTATCTAGTTGTGCCTGAAACGCTTTCTCTTTCTCTTGAGTGTGTCGCCGTAGATCACCATAACGTTTCTTGAAGTTCTTTTCCTCAGCACTTAGATCTTCATCTTGTGCTTTGGCTTGTGGTTCTTCTTCTTGTTTGGGACTACTCTCTGCCTGAACTTGGGGTTCGATAGGCTCTGAGCTACTGGGTTGCGCTTCAACAGCTTCTTCTTCTGTTTCATCTTGTGTTACGCCTGCCTGTTTAAGCAGTTCCCGTAGCTCAGCCTCATCACGTTCTACACGAGAAAGATTACGTTTGTGGGACTTTGAGTCCGTTTCAATTAGGGCTTCCGACATTTATTACTCCTTATGTTGGGGCCAGCCTTAGCTGGGTAGCCTTATAGTTTTATGGGTAGTTTAGTTTGTTTTAGTCAAAGTAGCCAGACTTACTTCCCGCTGTGCTACCTCTCTTAGTTTGTGCTCCAAGGCCATCAGACTTATTTCTTTCAGCTGCTTCCTCTGCACGTTGAACTGTATCTTTAAAGGGATCTTCTGTTTTATCTCTATACATAGATCCTGCTGCACTTGCTTTAGCGCCTGCTTCATCTGCTGCACGTTGTCTTTTCTGCTGTCCTTTCTTTGCAACATCAAGGCTGGTACGTACAGCTTCATCTATTTTAATCTGCTCGTTAGCAGCTTTAACTTCTGCTGTTTCTGCAGCTGTTGCAGCAGGAGTGTAACCTGCCTCAGGAGTGTAACTATAGGGTTCTGTTACACCAGGAGTATCAGTCATAGCTGCTTCTACTGCCTCAGGCGTCATTACAGGAGGTGGTGCAGTAGGTGCTACCTCAGGCTTCTTAGCTTCTTCTGTCTTACCAAACAGACGCTCAAACAAACCAGGCTGATCTGCAGTCATAGTCTCTGTAAGATCTGTATAGAAAGCCTTCTGCTTAGCATCAAGAGAAGGATCTTCCATACGTCTAGCAAGCTCTTTAGTGACTTGCTTAGATTGATGCCACGTAGCTGCTTTGAAGGCCATACCCAAAAGAGGGTTAACCATACCTAAACCTAATGAAATGGCAGTTCTGCTTGTATCTTTCTGTGCATCAACTAGATCACGTAACTCTGCTGCTGACAAGCCTTTGTAGTCAATAGGCTCTGGAGCAGATGCACTTGGGTCAAACCCACCATCATCGTCACTAGGTGCAGCCTCTTTAGCTTCACTAGGTACAGCTTCTGGCGTATAGGGAGAATACCCATCAGGCACTGCACTCATAGGCATACCGTTGAAGAACAGAATAGTAATGATATTACCTGCAGCATTGCTATACTGGCGCTGCTCCATGCCTGTGCCTTGGTAGTTCTCTTCTGTCAGAGGGATGTCACCTGTATCAACTAAGCCACCAGGAGCATAACCAGAGATGTAACCACCCTTGTTCATCATAGGCTGTTCTGGCTCACCATCTTCAACTATCTGTAGCTCAGAGATGTCAAAGGGTAGTTCATCACCACCCATCTCCATACCAATAGGTTCACCACCAATACGTCCATTAGCTTCCATAGCAGCAAAGCCTTGCTTAGCTTCTGCACGAATATCCTCAAAGAACTTAACACCAAAGAAGCGTACTACATCAGCAGGTACAACATACTCACCCTCACTTAGTTGAGCAGGGATGTCATCACGTACTTCTTCTGGTAAGGAGCCTGTAGGGACTTCATTGCCTGACACAGGGTCTACCTCTGGCTGTTCACCAAAGGCCATTTGCATTTGTTCATCCATTACTACTCCGCCCTCTGCATAGCCTGTGTGTTCAAAGTCTAGTTTTGCATTACGGGCTAAGACTAGCGGCCCTATTTGTATTACTTCACTTGCTTCACGTACTGGCACATGTTTGTTATCACCAGCACGTACATAGAAGCCACCCTGTCTGCGAGGATCAAAGCCTACCTGTGTCCACTCTGGATCGTTAAGGTATTGTGCTGCTTTGGCTCGGATAGAGTCTACATCTAAATCCTGTACTATGCCATCAACAGTAGCATAACCTGTTTTCTCATGAGTCTTAGGTGAGTACTCTGGGTCAGCCTTACCCTTACCTATCCTCTCGCTTTTACCTTGCGAAGCTCTAAATACTACAGGTTTACCGTCTTCGCTACCATAATGTATAGCCTTAGCATAAACTGTACCTTTCTCCCCTTTAGGAGACTTGCCTGCAACGATCCACGTGTCATAATCTTTATAAGCAGGTATATCTAAACGGCCTAAGAAGCGTTGACCAACAGCTAAAACAGACTTAACTACCCCTAAGCTTTCCGCCGCTTCTTCTGAAATTACAAAGAAACCATCCTTCCGCTGATTAGGCTGTAGTGAAAACACAGTAGCTTTATCAGAGGGTTCTCTTGGAAGTGCATCCCATGGGTCAACAGGTTTAAACTCATCTACATTCTTTAAGTGTTGTTCTCTAGTGATCTTACCATCAATAAGATCCATTGTTGAGTTTTCTAATTCAGGAGTACGTACTGTCGGATTAACATCACGGGATTTCTTTACGAACTTTTTAGTACTCTTTTGCCATTCTTCTGCATCAGATGCTTCATCTAGTTGGGCTATACGTGCATCGTATTCTGCGTTAGATACTTGTTTATTTGCGGCAGTTAAGTCGTTGCCTCTAGGCATGTCTTTCCAACGAACTATATTACCATCAGGACCAACAACCTCTAAATCATCCCCTGTCATTTTAGGGGATATTCTTTTTGTTTCTATAGTGAAACCTTTATCACTAAGTTTACTACGTAGTTCTTGGTTAGTAAGATCCCCTTTACCCCACTCACTAATAATTTCGTCTGCTTCTAAAAGTTCTGCATCAGTGTATGATGGTATGCTCTTACGTGATACATCAAATACTTCGTCTGTTTGACGAGCCACGTCAGAACCTTTACGTAACATACCTTTAAGAACAGGTGCAGCTCCAGGAATAATACCAGCTGCTTCAACTGCACCCATACCTAGAGCTTTTAAATAATTAGGGTCATCCTTACTTAGCTCATCCTTAATATCTGAAACACCTTTAACCACACCAACAGGAGTAAAGTCTAGTCCAGCTTCCATCATCTGAACGCTTAAAGGATCACCTACGTTCTCGTACCTCTCATCAAAACTAGGAGAACCTGGTGCTACTGCTGCACGTTCTTCGTCTGTCATATCAATAAGGCGTTTACGATAATCAGCCATTCACTTTGTCCCTCAAGTATTGTAGTTGCCTAAGAGCACGTAAAGCACCCTGATGTCTGTATAGTTCAGCGGTATCTGTAACACTCTCCATGCTACGGTGTTGTATGGAGATGCGCTCCTCAATCTCAACTAGAAACGCATCCCATTTAGCCTTATCGTTTACGAAGCTCTTAAGCGACATTACCAGTAAACCCTTGCTCACCCGGTGTAGGTGCTGTGCCAATGCCTATCTGAGAGCCACCACCACCTGAGGTGTCCTGTACGCCCTGTGGAGCCTGTCCTTCTGGCGCTGGGCTACCCTGAGGCATGTTAACGCCTTCTGGCCCCACAGGAGGCTGTGCGGGAGCCTGGAAGCCTTTTAGGATCTCAGCTTGGATAGCCGCATCCTGCATGGAGTTAGTAACCTTGTCTGGGTCAAGATCCATAGACTTAGCAATCTCACGAATGATGTAGTCCATCTTAGCAAAGGGAGCTAGTACTGGGTTCTGTGCTACTTGCAAGAACTGCATCAAGCGTTGTGACCGTACTTCGTTAGCCATTAAGCTTTCAGTACCAGAGGCATGTACCTCTAAGTCACCACGAATCTTCTCATCAAAGTCAAACTGCATGTTGAATGAGAAGAAAGCTTTACCTAGTGGGCGAATCAGATAGTCATCTACGTTCTTGACTACCGTCCGAATAGAACCGTTAGCAGCAGACATAAGCATAGAAATACCAGAAGCTGTACGCCCAACGCCTGATACTCCGGTTTGTCCATGAGCAAAGCTAGGGAATCCAGTACTCTCATCAGCTAGAACTCGTGCCTTATCAAAGAGTTGCATGTTCTCTTGTGCTACGTTAGGGAACTTAGTACCAAAGATTCCTTGCCCTGGAGCACCACCCTGACGCCGGAACACCTTGCCTGGGTACACAGATAAGTCTTGACCCGGAACCATGTTAGTCTCATCTACTTCAATGATGAGGTTACCAGATAGTGCAGCATTGTCAATAGCCATACGCATAAAGCCATTCATCAATGTCTGTGTATCATCCATGTTCTCAGCAATACCTACACC
>Ga0115569_10002392_pt1 | contig 14271 bp, 12 predicted proteins | sample COGITO_mtgs_1205_2_FD_87295 | JGI IMG/M metagenome (GOLD analysis project Ga0115569, IMG submission 87295) | Pelagic marine microbial communities from North Sea - COGITO_mtgs_120503 | ecosystem: Environmental > Aquatic > Marine > Epipelagic | place: Germany:Helgoland, sampling site Kabeltonne... | reverse complement strand
TGCCAAACGACCAACCGGTATAACCTTTTTCCCAGAACCCAGACCAAAATCTAAGCCAACTGCTATTTGTTCTACTGGCTTGAATTTCATGTGCGCCAGCCTCGCTTACGTTTTATTTGTTCTTTGTCGGCGAGAACATCATCAATAGAATTAAAGCTCTTTTGTTCAGGCTTTGTCGCTTTTAAGAATTTATCTAAATCCCCGAGCGCAATTAAAAGCTTCAGATAGGACTTCATGGATATCTGGCCTTTTTGTTCAAACTTGCGCAATGTCGCCACACTCACACCAGACCGTTTCGCAAGGCCTGTCTGAGTAAGCCCCATATTAATGCGCTGCTCCTGCAAGTTATGAGCGATAGCCTCTTGCGCTTCTGATGTCGTAGTAAGTAATATCATTGTATTATTTATATCTACAAAATTTGATATATTACTATTATGGTAGTAGTTAATAGTGCTTTCAAGTGATTTATTGCCCCTAAAAGAGCAAACAAGGAATTCTTGCTCCAAGAGGCTTGAAGTTGTCTATGAATCGTGGGAAGCCCAGGGTCTAGTAAAGGCTGGGAAGTCCAGGGTGAATTCTTGATTACAGTAACCGAATGCTGTGGGTTAGACTTAAGTTGTTAAATTGTTAGTGTCCCTACTTACCGCCTACTTACCGCGTAGTCTTACAAGAAATTGTTCGGCCAGATCATGCTACGCCACATATGGGCAACAGGGCTTCCATCGAAGCCCAATCCCTCTTTGGGCTGCCGGAAATGACGAGCGATAATATCCGTAAAGTCATCAACGTCAACAACTACTCCGTCTTCGAACGAATATAGATCGTTCATCGTTATCAGCCTAGCCGTCATATACCAGCGATGTTTTTTCGCTTCTTCCCAAGCCTGGACCAAGTAGGGCTCTGGTTTGTAGTCTGCGCCGAAGAAGTCGATGTACGCCTTTGGATATTCGTAGCCAACGGATTCATCCGGAAAGAAGCGCAACGCCTGATGTTTCTCTATGGCCCAGCTAATCTCCTCATCAACATATGGCTTGATCATCTGCGCGCACCAATAACCATGGTCGGTACGGATGAAATTTCCAACACAGATATCATGCAGTAGACAGGCCAGTACAATCTTCTCGTCCAAACCGTTTATCTTGGCGAGTCGTGCACTCTGCAGCACATGGTTTGCTGGTGCAAATCTGAGTTTGAAAAAATCTATTAGTGTGGGCGCGGCAGGCATTTCAGGAAGTCGCGGATCATCGTGCTGGTACCAAGGACGCGTGTCGCCTGCTACCGGCTCCGGTGTCGGTTCGATACTACAGAACCAAGGAGTTGCGATGCGCTTGTCCAACTCTATGCTCATCGCATCTTCGAGCGCATCGGCTTTGTCGGAGAGAGTAGCACCGCCAGCAATTGAGGCTACCGTTGCCGCACTGAGATTACTTATAAAAGAGCGTCTGTCCATTTCTCAATCCTCCATTTTGTGAAGACTAGGAAAGGTGCAGATACAGCTTTATTCGGCACCGCTAATGTTCTAGATTCACATATATTCCATTTCTAAGCAATCTGTTTCAAATTCTAAGCGCTTTGCAGTATGTCTCTAACTTGAATATCGATTACGAAGAACCTTCTGGTAGTTTGGGTTTAGTCTTTCGAATGGGCTCATTTTTGGGTGGCACAATCACGAGTATGAATTTGTAGATATCGGCGCTACAGATCGGCCAATGGATCTGATTCTTGCTGCAGATGACAGTTTATCGCTGGAGTTTGATCTGGCGTGGGCAGTAGTGGCTGGAGTTGACCCTATGCATTGGATATCGCTCTACGGTGATCGAATTACAGCCACACATATAAAGGATATCGCAAAGAAGCCTGCCTGCGTAGAAAGTACTGAATGGGCTGATATTGGATATGGAACACTCGATTGGCCCCAGTTTTACTTGTCTCTCAAAAGAGCTGGGACCCGATTTTTTATTATGGAGCATGATAATCCTATTGATGATGAAAAATTTGCTCAGTTATCAATCACCACTGCCAGAAAATTCTGAGAAATGAGAAAAGGCGTTTATCAGTGGCGCCGAGCAAGTAGTGAGTGCCTAGGTGACTCTTTGTCCAAAACAATCCTTGATGTGATATGAGCACTGAGTAAATCTAAAGTGGGAATAGCTTGCAATAGAACCGACAATAAATGGTCTATTGGGTCTCAGCATCTTTCTCCCTACACTGAAGAAGATGGAGCTTGACGCTCGTTTTTCCGAAGCGCATATCTCGCCTATGCGTCTGATAACTTTAAGCGGTGAAGTTGCGAATGTCCCCTTTAGTTCTGCTCCATTTATTGGGCCGGGATTCGCCACATGTTGCCGTCTATACTTCCTTCCAGCTCCTCTACCACGACCCTATCGACAATGCCTCGGCCAGTGACTGCCATAGCAGGAAAGGTATCAATGCCATCCTCTAGCGGGAAGCCATATCTGGTTGCGTTGATATTGAAGCGCTCTGACATGGCTATACCGAACTCGGCTTCCAGTTGTTTACCACCGCTCATAAAACCTATGAGCCCTCCCCAGGTGGCAGCAGGGTTATCGGAATCCCAGCCAGCCAGAACGGCGATCTTGACTGTTTCCTGGTATTCCCCTTCACCAAAATAGAGGCTCACCATACTGGCAGCAAAATTAATTCCCGCCGCGAAACAGCCATTGCAGGAAAGCGTACGGCCACTATCACTAAGATTGTATCCATCTTGCTCTTCTACCTGATAACGTTGATAGACATCATCGCGCGCCTGTTCCCAGGAAACGCCCGCCTGATATCTGGACAACACGAAGTCATGCATTTTGGCTATATAGGAATCATCTCGAGTTAGTGCACGGGCCTGCGCTGCCATATCATGAATCTGCTCTTTGCGAGACTGAGCCGGATCGGCTACAGCGGCGAGGGAATGCATAATGATATAGAACTCGGCAGCTAATGCGGCTTCGTCATGGGCAGTAACGCGCACTGGCAGGTAGGCCATTTTTAGAGCCATATCGGGCCGGCCTGGCGCGTAGAGTCCGAAAACTTCCGTGGTTAGTTGCGCATCGATCATGTCATAGTGTTCGTTGTTCTCCGGGTCACTGGTAGCAGGTGGCAGCAATCCCTGTTCATACATGAGATCAAATGCTCTTTGGTTCGACACCCAGAGAAAGTTTTCTGGCTGACCTCTAACTCTGTGCGGTGAATTGTCATCGGAATAGATATGCGAGAGCCAGCCGTCACGAATCTGCTCCGCACTTAAAATGGATCTCTCATGCTGCTGCAGTAAATGTTGGTAGATGTACTCGATATCGGTGTCATCATCCGAACCCCAAATCTCACCCTCCTCGCGCACTATCCAGGTGATGATCGGTGAGACTCTAGAAGGTTGAGAACCGCCATAGCGCGGCTGATCGGGTCCGCCCCAATCATCCCTTGTGTAGAACACGCCAGCGGGTCCTTCGCCGCCAATCTTGTCAGCCTCCGTGACCAATCCCGTCCAGTTGGCCAGACTCTGACCTAGCCAGAATCCCTCCATCCGATCCAGATACTGCTCTCTATCGATAGTGATTTCGCCAGACTCGTTCGGCGCGCTGCAGCCTGCAGCGGCGAACAAGACCAACATCGGGAGCCCCAGAGACTTCAGGATTTGCATGTGTTCACCATATTTTCTATAAGTAAAAGGAGATTAAGTACTAAGCATAGCGACTTCGCCAACGATCGATTAGCACCGCAAGAATAATTACCAGTCCAGTGATCAAGCGCTTAACCGGTTCCGATACGCCCATCTGCGCCAGGCCATTTTGCAACACCGATATAATCAACACGCCAATAAAGGCACCCACTATAGATCCACGCCCACCCATCAAGCTAGTACCGCCGATCACTGCAGCGGCGATTGCAGACAGTTCCAGGCCGGTTGCGGCATTGGGATCTGAGGCGGCGAGATAAGCCGCATTCATTAGACCTCCCAGACCGGCTAACAGGCCAGACACTACCAACACCCACATCAAGTAGGGCTCAGTTCGAATCCCCGAAATTTTAGCCGCCTGCTCGTTGGTACCAATAGCTATTAGGTAACGGCCATATACAGTCCGTGTTAATACATATTGAGCCAGCACTACCAGCCCCAGGGAAATAAGAAAAGAGGCGGATACGCCGATGCCGGAAATGGGCAACGACAAAGCTTGAATACTGGCGCCTATATACACAGTCTGCGAATCGGTAACTAGGTATGCCATGCCACGGGCAGCTTCCAGCATTCCCAGCGTGACAATGAAAACTGGCAAACGGAAATAGCTTCCCAGCACCCCATTAACTAGACCGGCGCATCCCCCAGCCAGAATTCCAAGAAGCCCAGCCACCGGCAACGGCAATCCGAACACAGTAAATGCGACACCGATAACACCTGCACTCAATGCTACAACCGAGCCTACCGACAGATCGATGCCGCCACTTATCAGCACTAGGGTCATGCCAATTGTCACTACCGTTAGTGCAGGCAGCTGAGTCAGGATCGCCCTTAGAGTGCCAGTTGTGAAAAAGTTTTCGGTCATTAGGCCAAAGAACAAGATTAACAACAGCAGAGCAATTACAATAAAGATCTCTTCAAACAATAAGCTTAATTTGCTTAACAAAATCGTGTCTCTCCGGTTATCTGTAGGCAGCTAGTCAGGCAGATGGATAGATAGATTACCCAGCCAATGCGCGCTCGCCTTTATGTTCGCTAAAGGCTGCAGCTAGTAGTTTTTCCTTGCTCCATTGGCCGCGCTCATAGCTTGCCACTGCCTTCTTGTTCGACAACACCAGTATACGGTCACACAATGCTGTCAGCTCTTCCAGTTCGCTGGAAACGATAAGCATGGTTGCGCCTTGATCTCTTAGTTCTCGCAGCCGATTGTGGATAGCCAGCTTCGAGCCAACGTCCACGCCACGAGTTGGCTCGTCAAGCAACCAAACATCAGAATCGGCCTGCAACCAGCGGGCAATAAGAACCTTCTGTTGATTACCGCCACTCAGCCTGTCGATAGTTTGTCGCGGCCCCTCGCTCTTTATGTTCAATCTTGAAATCAGTTCTTTGCACGCGCGTTGCTCTCGCTTGGAAATGATGGCACCTAAGTTTCCACTGAGTTTACTCAAGCCTGCCACTGTGCTGTTTAAGGAGACCGATTTTCCAGAGAAAATTCCCTGAGATTTCCTGTCTTCCGCGATCAGCGCGATACCATTTTTGGCCGCTGTACTCGCAGAGTCAATAAGCACATCGCCAGCTGGCTCGACTAATACGACCTTGCCTTGGTGGCCGGCTCCTAGGCCATAGATAGCATGTAATAATTCAGATCTACCTGCCCCAGCCAACCCTGCTATGCCGACTATTTCACGCCGGTGGCATTGCAGCGAGATGGGTTCAGGAAAGTCTGCATTCGACAGTCTTTCCACTCGCAGTCGCACGTCACCTATTTTCCTGACCTCATCGTCGTTGTGCTGCGACAATTCCTCGCCGGACATTTCTCTGATTAGGTCATCGCTGGTCAAAGAACTACCGGGCGCAGTATGTTGGATAACACCATCGCGCAGCACGGAAACCGTATCGCATACAGAAAGAACGTCATCCAGGCGATGAGAAACATAGATCACACTCAAGCCCGAGTCTGCGCGCTGCTTGATGATTCGGTGTATCTGATCAGCCTGAGCAGACGTCAATGCGGAGGTGGGCTCGTCTAAAATTAGGAGCTTGATTCTGTCCGTCGGCATAGACAGCGCTTTAGCCAGCTCCACCAATTGCTTCTCTGCTAGGCGCAAGCGCGCGAGTGGTGTCTGAGGAGGTATATGCTTCAAACCCACGAGGTTCATTAATTCCTGAGCCTGTAGCCTCACTTTACGCCGATCAATCCGGAATGCACTTTCCGGGAGTGATGAAAGCAAAATGTTTTCTTCAACTGTTAGAGTTTCAATCAGGCTCAATTCCTGGGAAGCAAGCGCTAAACCTTCGGCAAGAGCAGCTGCTCGAGACATTGGGTAGTAGGGTTTACCGTCCAGTGTGAGCTCCGCAGAATCGGCAGCCAATAGACCACAGATGATGTTAATCAGAGTGGATTTTCCGGCGCCGTTTTCTCCCACCAGCCCATGGATGCTGCCCGGGCGTATCTGCAGAGAAACCTGTTTTAGAACCGGAGCGGCAAAGCTCTTATTAAGTCCTTCGATAGCGAAGCGGGCAGTCACGATTTATGTTCTCATCGGCTGAATTTCTCTAAAGCGAGGCTGCGGTAATTAACTCAAGAGGGGTTTCCCGGTCTTCAAGCACAGTACCGCTCGCCACGGCTTCAAGCGCGTACTCTATACCAAATACCGCTAACTGCTCACCGAATTGGTCTACGGTAGCCGCTACCGCTCCCGCCTCAAGCAACGGATGTATTGCGCTGATATTATCAAACCCCGCAATCGTTACCTTGTGATCGAGATTCGCCAACGCGACTGCAGAGGCAGCACCCAGCGCCATATTGTCGTTAGCCGCTAGAATGACATCCAGCCCGGGATACTGAGATAGAATTGCCGAGGTTAACTGCGCGGCCTTGGTTTGATCCCAATCACCACTCTGTAAGGTCACCACTTGCATATTCGCTTGAGCCACAGCTTCTTCAAAGCCAGTTCGCCGTTGAATAGAATTAAATGCAGAGGAAATCCCTTCAAGAATTGCTACTTCACTATCATCATCCAACCCCTGCAACACATAGTCGCCTACCAACTTTGCCCCTTCGCGGTTACTTGGACCAATAAAGGGAATTTGTAAATTATATTCCTCCAGGATTTCTGGCTCTAAGCGATTATCAATATTGATAACTACGATTCCTGCAGCGACAGCACGTGCCAACGCCGGCACCAGCGCCCTGGAATCTGCAGGGGCGATAACGATGGCCTGCACTCCCGAGCTAATCATCTGGTCGACTAGGTTTACTTGTTGAGCTAAGTCACTTTCATTTCTGATGCCGTTCACCAAGAGCTCATATTGTTCGCCATGTTCGGCCTGATGGGCTTCTGCGCCGTTGGCCATATTGACGAAAAATTCGTTGGCGAGGGATTTCATCACCAAGGCAATCATCGGCTTAGCAGCGGCATCGCCTAGGGTGGACGAGTCGCTTGAATCATCTGCACCGCAGGCAGTTAGTAGTATTACTGAAACCAATGTAATGCTAATTATTTTCATTACTTATTCCTATTTTTCGAACTGCGTGTCTATGTGTTTTAGAGCAAACCTAAGTTAATCTTGCTCTGCTCGCTAAGTTAATCCCATAGTCTCTCGCGCAGATCCCTATTAGCCAATCTCTACTAGCCCAGCTCACGAACATAAGGCATGGAGTCCTGCGCCCCAAGTCGGGTCACTGAAATCGCAGCGGCCTTGCAGGCAAAGTCTATGCTCTCGGATAAGCTGCCTCCACCGGCAAGCGCTGCCGCCATGGCCCCATTGAAGCAGTCGCCCGCCGCAGTCGTGTCAACGGCATCAACCACCGAGCTCGGGATGAGATGCGAAACCTCTTCGTTTGCCAGAAAAACCCCTTGCTTGCCAAGGGTAATTGCAACATTTTGAGCACCGGCGGCCAATAGCTTTGTTGCCGCTTCCCGCGCGGTATCCTCATCCACCACCTGAATCCCGGTCAGTGATTCGGCTTCAGTCTCATTGGGAGTAAGCAAGTAGACGCCGGCAATAACCGCCTCGGGTAAGTCTTGGGCGGGAGCGGGATCCAAGATAAGTCTACAGCCCTTCTCTGTGCAAAGCTCAGCAACTGTGACTACTATGTCCATCGGGATTTCCAACTGCATTAACACTAACGATGAAGCTTGCACCTGTTCGAATGCGTCTTCGACATATTGCTTACGCAGCGTGGCATTCGCGCCCGGTGCGACAGCGATGTGATTCTCTCCCCTGTCATCAACACTAATTAGCGCTACCCCTGAGGCATGCTGTTCGTCCCGACTAACATAATTGCAGTCGACACCCTCAGCCTGCAATCTAGTAATAGCGGCATCACCGAACATATCCGTGCCGAGATTGGCGACCATCGACACCTGTGCCCCCAGACGAACAGCCGCTACTGCTTGGTTCCCCCCCTTCCCCCCAGCAGCCATAAAAAAGGCACCACCGGTTACCGTTTCCCCAGCCGCGGGAAGCTGCGCGGTTTTTACTACCATGTCGGTGTTGATACTACCGATAACGGTAATAACAGATTGAGTACTTCCAATCATGAATGTTACCCTCTTCCCATTCTTATCATGTCGGGATTTGGTTCCCCTGAAGCCAACTGCAGTGGTTAGATTATGTTCCTACATTAGCATTTGGAAGCTGCAAATAGCGAATTAGGGTAGGACTCTTCTAGGCTGCTAACGCGCCTAGTGTCGCTAAGTTCGTTAGTATATTTGAGGAGAGAACGGTGACTACCAAGAAAAGAACAAAGACAATTGGTATACAACTTACTGCTCTATTTACCGCGCTATTTACCTCTCTAGGCTTATTCCTGCTTTCCATGCCAGCGCTTTCCGCAGAGAGCATAGTAACTATTTCACCTGAGGCTCTTAAAGACAAAATCAAAGGTGCATGGGCCGCACAGACCATCGGCGTAACCTACGGTTTCCCGGTGGAGTTCAAATTCAACAGTGAAAGAGTTCCCGATGATTATGACCTGCCCTGGTACGATGGTTATCTGCAGAAAACCTTCGAAGAGACACCGGGTGTCTATGACGACATATATATGGACCTCTCCTTCGTCCAAGTGTTTGAAGATGAGGGCTTAGATGCCTCTACGCAATCTCTCGCCGACTCATTCGCGAACGCTGATTACAGCCTCTGGTTCGCCAACCAGATAGCCCGCTACAACGTGCTAAATGGCATTAGCCCGCCGCAATCAGGCCACTGGACAAACAATCCGGCTGCTGACGATATCGATTTTCAGATCGAGGCTGATTTCGCCGGTATCATGGCCCCGGGCATGGTTAACACCGCAGTGGATATCAGTGACAGAGTCGGTCATATCATGAACTACGGTGATGGCTGGTACGGCGGAGTGTTTATCGCCTCCATGTACTCTTTGGCGTTCATTAACGATGATATAGAGGCGATCATTAATGAAGCCCTTACTGTAATTCCTGAAGAGAGTGACTTCTACAAGATTATCGCGGACATGATTGCTCTGCATGAAGAGAACTCAGAGGATTGGAAGTTTGCCTGGCAGGCTATCAACGAACGATGGGCTAATACTGATCTTGGGCCGCTGGGCATGCTTGCATCATTCAATATTGACGCCAAAATCAATGCCGCATGGGTTGTTCTAGGCCTGCTGTATGGCGATGGTGATTTCTCCCGAACCATGGAAATTGCTACGCGAGCCGGAGATGATGCAGACTGCAATCCGGCTTCTGCAGCTGGCATATTGGGAACGATTTACGGCTACGACGCTATTCCGGTATTCTGGAAACAGGGTCTAGCGGATATTGAAGCCTTGGACTTCGCCTATACGACTATTTCTCTAAACGATGCCTATGATATGTCCTATAGACACGCCTTGGAGTTAATCCAACGAGGCGGTGGCACGGTAAGTGATGAGAGCATAACAATTTCCATACAAGAACCTCGAACGGTGGCATTGGAAGTGGCTTTCGAGGGGCACTACGCGAAGGAGAGACGATCACTGATAGTGGGAGGCCAGCCCATTGACTTGCAAGACGATTATAGTTTCGACTTCGAGGGTAATGGCTTTGCCTTGTTAGGCACCGCTTTGGCCGAAGGTGAGGCCGAGTATGTATTCGACGCAGAACTCTATGTTGACGGAGAATTAGTTGAAACTGCTATTTTGCCGACCCAATTCACCAAGAGGCGATTCTATTTGTTCTGGAAATACCAACTGCCGGTAGGACAGCACAGGGTTGACGTCAGATTGTTAAATCCCAGCGATGCAGCAAGGGTAGAACTTAACGGCGTTGTGATCTATGACGATACGCCCTTGAGCTAGCGAATACCTCAAGGGGACACTAACAATTTAACAACTTAAAGGGCGCTCAAGGGGACACTAACAATTTAACAACTTGAATACCTCCGCTCAAGGGGACACTAACAATTTAACAACTTAACAGATCGGGGTGACTTCTGGCGCTAGGGCGCTCAAGGGGACACTAACAATTTAACAACTTAACAGATCGGGGTGACTTCTTGATTACAGTAATCCGATGCTATGGGTTCGACTTAAGTTGTTAAATTGTTAGTGTCCCTACTTATATCTAGACCAACTCCCCCCGCCTATTGGGCGCGGGGAGTTTCTGAGTCGGATGCCGCAACCGCAGCCCCTGTGCCATATTCCGGCACGTTTCTCTGGTAAACGCGCCAATAGTGCCACTCCTCAGTGATGTATTCGTTCCCACCGTCAGCCATCTCTTTCACAAGAGCGTCTCTCCCCCCTCGCAATCGAGCAACCTCGGCCCGGTCTTGGATCAATGCCACAGTCATTTCGTAGATCTTTCCGCCAATCTTCAGGCGCACACGTGGATCTCGCTCGACGTTCCTCCACCACGCCTTGCCGTATGGGAACTCTTTGTTCAATCTGAATGTTTGCGCACTCGACTGCAGGTAGAGTTTGTCTCCACGCGGAACCAGTAGGACCGTGACGGAGTGGGGGATGCCGTACCAGGTACGAGTCTCAAGCTCGGTGGCGTTCTGGCTGAAGGCGTCGCTGTACTGGTCGACCCAGTCCCAATTCGTCACCGCCTCATGAACAACCTCCCCCGCCAACCACAATCCTGGCCTGGCCGACCGGCTGGCATTGAGGTATTCCTCGGCACTGGGATGTCCTGGCGCCAGCCCGGTCACGCGCAGCGTCAAAAGTGTCCCCACCATGAGGACGCCGACTACCAGTAAGCCAATCTTCAACGGCTTCATCATCTTCGTTCTCCCTGCGGATTCATGGATCGCTCGGCAGTGCGCCTGACTATCTGGCTATCCCATACTTATCGTGGACAACTCTATATTAATGAGTACGGCACGGCAAATGGGTTTGTGAACTTCCCGCTCTTTGCAAGATTCTTTCTATTCTGAAAAATTAGCTTTCTAAATGTTCAAAATTGGTCGAGGTTTCAGGTATTTTTTAAGTAGGAAATCTTAGTAACATCCTTTGTAACACCGGCAATATCTGAACCCAACGTATTCATAATGTCAGCTAGTTATATTCCCAAACCAACTCCCTCTGCCAGACTATAATTGTAAGGCAACAACCATTACTTTTTTGTAACACTCTAAGTCACATTGGTTAGTCAGATGTTCGCTCTCTTCTACCAAATTCAATCACTTACTCTGCAGGCTCAACTCCTTCTATACCACCAAATTGAAACTCGATCACTTTGATGGTGGTCGGGTTTTTATTGAATACGAATTGAGGTTAGTGATTAACAAATCAAAGTACTCTGCGGTTCCCCCAGTAAAACCGATCGTTTTAGTGAGAGGCATTTCGCCTCTGGTATTCTAACGATTAAGTTGTGGGTGTCCCGTTTGTTCCTTATTATGGGCGAACAAACACAAAGCCAGACGACACTCGATTATGCGTAAAATTCTATTTCCAGTTTTAATTTTCCTGCTAAGCGCCTGCACACCTCAGGATGAAAGATACAAGATCGGGCATATAAGTACGCGTCTGGGGGATCTCTATATTTGGCTTTATCAGGAGGTACCTGTGCACCGACAAAATTTTATTGATCTGGCGGATGCAAGTTACTGGGATGATTACACCTTTAATCGCGTCATCGAAGGTTTTGTCGCTCAGGGTGGTTGCCCAGACACGCCCGAAGGGTTTGCCTACTCAATTCACTTATTAGAGCCAGAATTTCAGCCACACTTAAGACATGTCTACGGCACTTTCGCCGCCGGCAGAGATAACAATTCCGGCAAGCTATCTGCGGGTTGTCAGTTCTATGTGGTGCATAACGCAGAAGGGATTCCCAGGTTGGACGACAACTACACGATTTATGGTCATGTGTTCGACGGTATGGACGTGGTCGACAAGATTGTTGCCGTGGAAACCGACGACTCAGATGAGCCATTAGTGAGCATTGAATTGGATGTGAATGTGATCGAAATGACGCGAGCTGAGATTGAGGCTTCTGGATTTACTATTCCTTAGAAATACCGACATACAAATTTGTCCCTGTTCGTTTTGTACCACCCAATCCCAAATTTTGGTGCCTATGAATGGATTGTTCGCGCTTAAGGAAAAAGATATAGTTTCGTACTTAATAATGAGAAAAGCCGGTAACTATGGAAGAGGCAAAATACATTTTCGTACTGCAGTTTCTGCTGGCCGCACTGGCTCTAGGATCAAGCGGAATTCAGGCTCAGGAAGTCAACTACGACGAGGCAAAAGTACCGGCTTATACGCTTCCTGACCCTTTGTTGCTAACAGATGGTTCACCCGTCACCGACGCCTCTATTTGGCGAGATCATCGCCGGCTTGAAATCCTTCGTCTCTTCGAACAACAGGTCTACGGTAAAACACCAGATCAGGCGGTGACGCTGCGATTCGAGACCAAATCGGTTCATACGGGTGCATTCAACGGCATCGCCACGCGCAAGGAAATTACCGTCTACTTTACTGAAGACGACAACGGTCCCAGCATGGACCTTCTCGTTTATTTACCCAGCGACCGAGTCGAACCAGTCGCCACGTTCCTTGCACTCAATTACTACGGCAATCATTCGATTCACCCCGATCCCAATATTACGCTTTCCTCGAGCTGGATGCGCCCCCGAGAAGAGTTCGGCGTAATTGACAATCGAGCTACGGAAGCTGCGCGGGGAGTGCGCGCTTCACGCTGGCCTGTTGAACACATCCTCGAGCGCGGCTATGGCCTAGCAACCGTCTACTATGGTGATATCGACCCCGACTTCGACGATGGCTTTCAAAACGGCGTCCATCCTCTGTTCTATGACCAAGGCCAGACCGCTCCAGCGGCGCACGAATGGGCCTCCCTCGGTGCATGGGCCTGGGGCATGAGCCGCGCGATGGACTATTTCGAGACTGATGCCGACATTGATGCCGAACGCATTGCAGTTATGGGACATTCGCGCCACGGCAAAGCGGCTCTCTGGGCAGGGGCGCAGGACGAGCGCTTCGCATTAGTGATCTCTAACAACTCAGGCAGCGGTGGTGCGGCACTCTCGCGGCGACGCTTTGGCGAAACAGTCGAGAGAATCAATACCGGTTTTCCACACTGGTTTGCAGGCAACTTTAAACAGTATAACGACAAGGAGAATACCCTACCTGTAGATCAGCATATGCTGCTGGCCCTGATAGCCCCGCGCCCAGTCTATGTCGCTAGCGCCATAGAAGATCGATGGGCCGATCCGCGCGGTGAATTCCTTTCTGCCCGTCACGCTGATCCCGTCTATCGCCTACTCGGCACGGACGGCATAGCCACGCAACAAATGCCTGGCATATCGCAGCCCATCCTCAGCACCATCGGTTATCACGTTCGCCGCGGCGGGCATAACGTGACGACATATGATTGGGAGCGATTTATGGATTTTGCCGATCGGCATTTACAGCACTGAGAGGGCGGACTAGGGGACACTAAAAAGATAACAACTTAACAGATCGAGGTGGCTTCTTGATTACAGTAATCGAATGCTAGGGGTTAGATTTAAGTTGTTAAATTGTTAGTGTCCCTACTTACTCAAATGCTATGGGTTAGATTTAAGTTGTTAAATTGTTAAATTGTTAGTGTCCCTACTTACTCACTTTAGTGTCCCTACTTACTCACTCCTATTCCCTACTCCAGAGCAAACACCCAGAGCGCCGCCGGGTCCTGACTTGCTGGCACAAATCCAGTAAACCGGTTCTGTAATCCTAACCAAACACCCGTGTGAATATTCAGCTGCCCCGCAACAATCGCTATATATTGTTTCCCATCCACACTGTAAGTAATGGGAAATGCAGCCGGAATAGAACCAAGCGTTGTCTCCCATAAAATTTCGCCAGAGCGTTGATCAAATGCCTTAAAGGTATTATCGAGATAGCCAAGAAACACTAGCCCCCCAGCGGTGGCTAAACTCGCAGATGCGGGTACGACTTCCTGTCGGTACTGCCATGCTAATTCCCTGGTCTTAAGATTGATTGCCTGCAAGCGACCGTAGTTGCCATCGGTGTCGGGGACCGGCCGGGTATCTGCACGTAGCCCAGTTGAGAGTAGGGTACCCGTATCGTCAAGCAGCGTGTCCATACAGACTTCGAAGATAGGCACGAACAG
>Ga0115569_10002386_pt1 | contig 14281 bp, 13 predicted proteins | sample COGITO_mtgs_1205_2_FD_87295 | JGI IMG/M metagenome (GOLD analysis project Ga0115569, IMG submission 87295) | Pelagic marine microbial communities from North Sea - COGITO_mtgs_120503 | ecosystem: Environmental > Aquatic > Marine > Epipelagic | place: Germany:Helgoland, sampling site Kabeltonne... | reverse complement strand
GCTCTGAACCAGCTGAGCTAATGACCCTCTGCTGAATCGGTCTGCGAATATACGATGTCATTGGCTCAGTCCTCCTCACGGTTTTCATCGAAATGGTCCCTGTCAATATTGCCCATATCGAAGTGCGAACTCTTGGTCACAAAGCAATAATGGTAGGAACCCGAATATTGCAGCCGGTCCATGGCCGACTCGAACCATCCAGTCGCCTTGCGGATGCTCTCGCCGATGCGGGGGAGGTAGGTGAACCTCAGCGGCGTTCCATAACGCTCGATGAGTTCCATGAGGTCAATGCCATGGAAGCGCAGGTGGTCTTCCTCCAGGAAAAATTCGTCCTGAGGCCATTCAAAAGTCTGCTCGATCAGGTCGAGGTACCTTATTTTCATAGGATTCGGTTGTTGGGGAAAAGAGGGGAAGGGCCGGACGGACGTGCTTCATACCGAAGCAGCATTCCGCAGCGTCACTTCCAGCTCAGAGCCGAATCTGCTTCCACCGGCGTTGCAAGGCCGGCTTCACCCAACTGTCGAATAAACTTGGCATCCCTGAGGGATTCAATGGGGCAATATTACACCTTCCACCTCACTGAAATGTGCACGTTTACGAAAAATTCAGGGGCGCCAATGCCCGAGGTCCCTGCCGATGACGGACTCCAACGCGGTCACGTCTTCCTCAAAAAGACCGAACAACTCCCGGCGATCCGCAGAATCCAATGCGGGAACCCCCTGCGACGAATACCAATTGTTGCGGAGGGAGGACTTGATGCGATCGGGCAACCAGCCTGACAGACGGCCCTTGAGTCCCGTAGCCGTCAGCCATCGGTTGAGCCCCTCCCAACGCGGCAATCCGGCCTGATTCACCCTTTCGCTATCCGCTGCCGGTATGGGCCCCTCCAATTGCAGCCAATCCGCCAACCCATTCCACGTGTCCGGGTCTGACAAATCCTCGTGCAACAGCACCTTGATCTGCCCTGCAGGAAATGCAGCGTACCAGCGCTCGAGTTGCTTGGCATAGAGACCGGCCTCCACGAAAAGCTCACTGCAGCCCCATCCCGGGTTCGCATGTCGCCTGTCCTTCTTGACCGCTTCCATTAAGCCGTCCCCAGTAAACCCGTATTTGCGCGCCATCAACCAATGCGAATACAAGCGGTCCACAGGATTCCGGAGGACAGCCAAAATGCGCGCTTCGGGGTGGCGGGCGGCCACCATTGAGGCGGCTTCAGCGCTCCATAGATAAGAGGTGCTGCATTCCCCAACCACCTTGTGTTCGGGTGCGGCTTCCTCAAACAGGGCCGCATACTGGTCCGGATCCTGAACGAAGCCCACCTGTCTCGGGACCAATGGGCGGCGGGCGAAATAAGACCCAAGGTCATCGGGGTGGTTCGCCTTAAAGGCCGTCGAAAACCGATGCGGCTGTATGTCCGTGGCGAAATGGTTGGGCTCCTTCAATGGGCTCAAGAAAACCTGTCGGTGGTATGACAGCCGTTCATGAATGAAGGTGGTTCCCGCCTTGGGGGCGCCAATCAAAAAGAAATTCAGCTTCGTCTCCACCATCCGTTCAGCAAAGAAACCATGATAAAGCCATGCTGACGGTGAATCCACCACACCCCCAACACATTCCAGAAAAGCATACCTAAAGCCGCAGAGAGGGCGCCACCCACCAGACCATAAGCCGGTACCATGAGCACTGCAGCACTGAGCTGAATACAGGCCGAAACCGCCAAAATACCGAGGCCCACGCGCTCTCCGCCCGTCATGTTGAGGAGGTACATCACAGGGCCGCACAGAGCATTGAGGCATTGCCCTGCAGCAAGAATGAGCAGCGCTTGATACACCTCCAGTTCTGTAAATGCGGCTCCCCAAAAGCCCAACAACCAGGGTCCAAAGGCTGCTAAAAACACCAACCCTGGAAGCGCTACCGCCGTATTCATCCACCCGATGCGGTGCACCGTGCGCCGCAATCCATCCCGATCTCCAGAAGCATGAAGCGCGCCAAATGTGGGCGCACCCAGTGCGTTGACCGCGAATTGCGTGAAGGTCAGTAACGCCGCCAACCTAAATGCTGCGCGGTAGTGGGCCACGGCCGCTTCATCCAACCACCCTGCCAGCATGGCGGTGTCTGCCCAACTCAGCACGAGGTGCAGCACGCTGCCCATCCAAATGGGCGCCGCAAGCTGGCGCAGGACCGAGCGGTCCTTGGCCGTTGCTGGCGAGGACTGATCCGAAGCCGCAGAGCGCCGAAATAAAATTATCGCACTGGCCATGCCAAAGACTGCGAGCAGCACGGACGTCACAGCGAGAACTTTCTCTGGAGCCCAACCAAAAAGCACAATCAGTATGCCGCCCATCAGCATCCACCATCCCGGCTGAAGCAGGGCATACCAACCAACCCTGCCCGTGCCACGCAGTGCCTCTCCGGCCCAACCAATCAATATCCACGAGCCTATGGCGAGGCCCAGCCAGAGGTCAAAGGTCACACCCCATTTGAATTCCGGGGTCCACCACAATATGACCGCGACGGCCAACGCAACAACCGATAAGGGGCGCGTCCACTCCAAAAACCGCCGGGCAATGCGACCGTGTTCACCCGCAGCCGACCAAGCTCCAAACAACTTCACTACGGCGCCTTCCAAGCCCCCACGCATGAGTGTCGCACCCACTGTAATGGCCAACACAAAGAGCTCTGCCCGTCCCAATGCAGCGTCGCCGAACCGACGGGCCACCAACAACGAAAACAAAAAGCCCCCTAAAGCGCCGAGCACCTTGATGAGCAAGACCGTCCCAGAACCGCTCAACAAACGACGCCAAGAGCCATCAAGATGTGGTGAAGTATCGGAGGAGTTCGTCAATTTGGCCTCATTTGGTGGGCACTTCGGCTCGATGCCTTGGCAGCCCCGCCAGGAATCGAACCTGGATCGAACGTTTAGGAAACGCTTATTCTATCCGTTGAACTACGGGGCCGTGTGGCAAAGAAACATCGCCCACTGCGAAGCTGCAGAAAAAAGCCCCGCATCCGGTTGGGAGCGGGGCCGGAGCCTTTTAGGGGGCAAGGCCCCTTGGGCAGTGTGGGCAATACTGGGCTCGAACCAGTGACCTCTCGCGTGTGAGGCGAACGCTCTGAACCAACTGAGCTAATTGCCCGGAAACGGGGGGCAAAGATAGGTGAAGTCTTGCTCTCGACCCCTTCGTTTAAACAGCGATTCTGAACGACCCCCCACCTCCCCCGGTGCGTAAAAACAACCCCTTTGTGTGTTATTATACTTCTTTTGTCGAATAATGTGTATATTTGCAAAGCAGAGAATCGGTGGGTCAGCAGCACATTGCTGTAACACCTCACGGTGTTCTGCACACAATCATACACGCCATGACACTGAGCGATTTACTTCAACTGTTGGCCAACTTTATGCAGCCGGTGACCAAGGACAACGTCATGTACGATCTCAATGGAGATGGCATCATCTCGACGACAGACCTCATCATTTTGCTGAGCCAACTGCTTTGAGTCGACCCATTAGTGCGCCCTGCAGGACTTGAACCCGCGACCCAGGGATTATGAGTCCCCTGCTCTAACCAACTGAGCTAAGAGCGCATTGACCGCCAACGGCGGCGGAGCAAAAATACGCATTGGCAAGTGGGCAACGGTCACACTGTGCCCAGCCATTCAAACTCCAGTTCCCTGCGCTGCATATCAGCACGGACCACCTGAATTCGGACTTCCTGGCCCATTTGAATCAACTGCCCAGTGTGCAGTCCCACCAGGCATTGCCGCTCCGGATCAATAGAGAAGCGGTCTGTGGAAATCCCCTTGATGTCCACGTAGCCTTCGCACTTGTTGCCTTCCAACTCGATGTACACCGCTTTGGATGAGAGTCCGTTCACCACCCCCGTGAACTCGGCGCCCAATTGGGTCCCCATAAACTCCACCTGCTTGTATTTGATGCTGGCACGTTCCGCATCTGCGGCGCGCTTTTCCCGCTCGCTGCTGTGCGCACAAGGACCGTCCAACGTGCCCGTGTCGATGGGGGCTCCTCCATCCAAATAGTGCTGAAGACTGCGGTGCACCATCATGTCTGGGTACCGCCGAATGGGAGAGGTAAAGTGGGTGTAGTGCTCAAAGGCCAGTCCATAGTGGCCAATGTTTTCAGTGCTGTATTCCGCTTTGGCCATGGACCGGATCGCCATTTGTTTGACAATGCGCTCTTCGGGTTTGCCCTCGGCCATTTTGAGCAATTGGCTGATGGCTTTATGCGCATTGCCTGGCTCTGTATCGGGCATCTTGTACCCGAACTGAGCAACGAACATGCGCAGCGACTTGAGCTTAGTGGGGTCAGGCGAATCGTGGATGCGGTAAACGCCACCTGGCGGACGGTTTCCCTTGCACCCTGAAATCCACTTGGCCACCCGAACATTGGCGAGCAGCATGTAGTCTTCAATCAGCCGGTTGGCGTCCAACATACGCTTGATGAGCACCTCAATGGGCTTACCGTCTTTGTCGAGCCGGAAACGCACCTCTTCGGTGTCGAAGTCAATGGCTCCTGCTTTGAAACGCCGTGCCCGCATTTTGAGGGCGAGTGCTTGAAGCTGGCCCACTTCCTCTGCCAGGTCTCCCTTGCCCGTTTCCAAACGTTCTTGGGCTTCTGCATAGGTGAACCTGCGGTCTGAGTGGATGACCGCACGGCCAAACCATTCCTTGACCACTTCTCCCTCTGCGTCGAGTTCAAAAACAGCACTGAAAGCAAAGCGGTCCTCGTTGGGTCGCAATGAGCAGAGGTTGTTGGAGAGCACCTCTGGCAGCATCGGTATGGTGCGGTCCACGAGGTAAACACTCGTGGCGCGTTCAATGGCCTCTTCTTCAATCAGGCTGCCTGGCCTCACATAGTGGCTCACGTCTGCAATGTGCACACCGACCTCGAGGTGGCCGTTTTTGAGCGTCTCCACACTGAGTGCATCGTCAAAATCCTTGGCATCCTCCGGGTCGATGGTGAAGGTGGTCACCTTTCGAAAATCCCTTCGGCGGGCGATCTCATCGGAAGGCAGCTCTTGGGGAATGGCCGCAGCCTCCGCCTCTACATCCTCGGGAAAGTGATAGGGCAGCCCGTACTCGAGCAAGATGGCATGCATCTCCGCTTCATGAACTCCGGGGGCGCCGAGAACCTCGACCACTTCGGCAATGGGAGGGTCGTCAGGAGAGGCCCAATCCACCAAGCGCACGGCCACTTTTACATCTTCAGGAGCATCATTTAAGAAGCGCGCCGGCACCAAAAAATCCCGGTGCATGCGCTTGTCCGTCGGAATGCCAAAGGCGTAGTCCTTCACGTGGTCTAACATCACCACGTAGAGGTCTCTCGCTCTTTTGACCACTTCGGCTACATAAGGCACCTCCTTTCGGCCCCTGCGCATCCAACCCAGTTCCACCGTGTCGCCCCAAAAAGCGGTGCCGGTATTTCCTTTTGGAACCATGATGTCGTCCGATTGGCCGGGCACACTCACGAAGCCCTTTCCGTAGGCCGTGATCTGAATGGTGCCCTGCACAACTTCTTTGCGGCCTCCTGTAGAAGCGCCCTGGTCCCTGCTGCGCTTTCCGCGGCGGTCGTCCCGCTGTCCGGCCTCCTCTGGCATCATAAAACGCCCCTTCCCTACTTCTTTGAGTTTGCCTTTGCCCGCCTCTTGCCGCATCAATACGTGCAACATTTCTTGAATGTCCTTATCGGAAATGCCCATCGTGCTCGCCACTTGCCGGGCGTTCATGGGCCTGCCGGGCAACCCGCGGAAGACCACCATCACATCCTCCAAGTACTTGCTGGCGCCGCTGAGTCTTTGGCCGCCCGCCAATGCAGGGCCCATATCTCCGCCAGAGGGACGTTTTTTGCCTCCCTTATTTGTAGCGCCGTGTTTGCGCTTGCCTCCTTTTTTACCTCCTGCTTTCCGCGTGCCGGCCATCTCAGATGCTCGATTTGCCGCAAGGTCGCACCTTGCCACTGCGATTCGACGTCCCAAAACAAAGGTTGTGACGCTCTCAGTGCGAACTTCCCGCCCGAATGTCATCTGACAACCCCCTTACGTCCATGGACAGCCCAACCTCTCTTCACCGCTGGTTTCCCGAACGTTGGCGCGATCATGAGTTGCTCGACAGTGGAGGTGGCGCCCGATTGGAGCGCTTTGGAGAACTGGTCCTGATTCGGCCTGAGCCCCGTGCGATATGGGACCGCGGCATGGATGAGTTGGAGTGGCGCCGCGTGTCGGCCGCAGAATTTGTGCCGACTGGCCGCACGAAAGGGCAGTGGGTTCCGCACCAAAGCGTGCCCGATACATGGACCATTCAGTACCCCCTACAATCCGGGAAGAACCTGCAGTTCTCATTGGAAATGACGCGGTTCAAGCACGTTGGGATTTTCCCTGAACAAGGGGCCAATTGGGATTGGATTGCCGAGCGCATGGGGCCGGGGAAGCGCATGCTGAACCTCTTTGCTTACACGGGCGGGGCTTCTCTTGCGGGGCGCGCTGCAGGAGCAGAAGTCACCCATGTCGATGCCATCAAACAGGTGGTTTCATGGACCCGGACAAATCAAGAACTGAGCGGCCTTGACGGCATCCGCTGGTGCGTAGAGGATGCCCTCAAATTTTCTGAGCGCGAGGGAAGACGGAACAACCAATACGACCTCGTGGTCATGGACCCGCCCTCTTGGGGTTTGGGGCCAAAAGGAGAAAAGTGGAAGCTCGAAGAGCAAGTGCTGCGGTTGATTTCTGCGACCGCTAAGTTGATCGCGCCCGGAGGTGCGGTCATCATGAATACCTACTCAGGCGTGAGCCCTTCCGCTTTGGAAAACATGTGGCGCGCTGTGCTTCCAGACGCCAAAATGGAGTCTGGAGAACTGTGTCTCATGAGCGGAACAGGGCAAGTCCTGCCGACTGGGTCCCTGTTGAGGCTTCAACGCCCTTAAGCCTGCTTAACTTCGGGGTTCATGTTGCGCTACGCCCCCCTTTCCGCCGATAACTACATCCGCAACCGCAAGGCATTTGCCGATGCCCTTGCGCCCGGAGCCCTCTCCCTGTTCAGTTCGAACGACACTTACCCTACAGGTGCAGACGGAACCTTGCCATTTAGGCAGGACTCCAACATGCTGCATATGTGCGGGGTCGACCAAGAGGAAACCGTCTTGCTGATTTTTCCGAACGCCCACAATGCTGCGGACCGCGAAATTCTGTTTGTTACCGAGACCAGTCCTGAAATCGCCATCTGGGAAGGGGCCAAGCTGACCAAAGCGCAAGCCACCGCCCAGACCGGGGTCAAGAACATTCAATGGCTGTCCATGCTCGAGCGGACCATTCAGCGCCTGGTCACAGAATGCAGCTGTTGTTATTTGCACCAGAATGAACACACACGGGCCAAGGTTGTGGTAGAGACCCGCGAGGCGCGATTCAACCAATGGTTTACCGAAACCTACCCCCATGTGCGGGTTGAACGGAGTGCCCCCATCCTTCATCGCTTGCGCAGCGTCAAATCCGAAGAGGAAATTGAGCGCATGCGCCACGCCTGCAACATCACCCGCGATGGATTCAACCGCGTGCTGAAGTTTGTCAAGCCTGGCGTCACTGAATTTGAGGTTGAGGCGGAGTACCTCCACGAATTTGTGCGCAAAGGATCGCGCGGCTTTGCTTACACGCCCATTGTGGCCAGCGGTGCCAACGCGTGTGTCCTGCACTACATCGAAAACAGTGCCGCATGCAAAGCCGGAGATGTCCTGCTGATGGATGTCGGCGCAGAGTACGGCAATTACGCCAGTGACATGACCCGCTGTCTTCCTGTTTCGGGGCGGTTTACCGACCGACAGCGCAAGGTCTACGACGCAGTACTGAGCGTGATGCGCGACGCCATGAACCTCCTGCGTCCAGGCGTGAGCTTGCATGAATACCACAAGGAGGTGGGTGACCTCATGACGGCCCAGCTCTTGGAGTTGGGGCTGATTGACCAGCACGATGTGGCCAAGCAGAATCCCGCATGGCCCGCCTACAAGAAGTACTTTATGCACGGCACCTCCCACTTTATAGGGCTTGATGTGCACGACGTCGGGCTTTGGCATGAACCCATTCAAGCGGGGCACATCTTCACCGTTGAACCCGGCATCTACATCCAGGAAGAGGGGCTTGGAATCCGACTGGAAAACGACATCGTCATTCGCGACCAAGGCTTTGATGACCTGATGGGCGACATTCCTGTCGATGCCGAGGCCATCGAAGATGCCATGAATAGCTGACCATGGGCAAAGAGGCGGCAGAAAAAGTCATGTTGGGCCTCAAGCTTCCCACCGACCCCCGATGGGTCGCTTTGGTGGAGTCCAACATCTCGGAGGTGCTGACAGACCACGCTTGGTGCGAGCAAAAGGCCGCGTCGAATGCGATCTCCACGATTGTGCGCTACCCCGAGCTCACCGACCTGGTAGAGGCGCTGACCCTCATTGCGGTGGAGGAGATGGAGCACTTTGGGATGGTGGTCGAAAAGATCAAGGCCCGCGGATGGACGCTGGGCCACGAGCGCAAGGACCCTTACATCCACGACCTGGCCGCCTTCATCAAAAAGGGAGGGAGCCGCGAAGAACAACTGGTCGACCGGCTGTTGCTTGCCGCCATGATTGAGGCAAGGAGTTGCGAGCGATTCCGCATGCTTTCCGAGCGCATCCAAGACGAAGACCTCCGGACCTTTTACCACGACCTCATGGTCAGTGAAGCCCAGCACTACACGACTTTCCTCGGTTTTGCTCGCCAATACGGCGGCAGGGTCGATGTCGATGCCCGCTGGCAAGCCTTCCTGGCCCACGAGGCCAAAGTCATTCAGAACTACGGCCGCAAAGAGACCATGCACGGCTAACCCCCCGGGTACACATCAAACCACCCCCAACATGTCCAACGCACCCAAGCCTGTCGGCCTCTATCCCCTCACCCGACGCGTCGGCGACCTGCTGTTCCTAAGCGGTGTCGGCCCAAGAATACCCGGAAGTGGCGCCCACGATGAAGGTGTTCCTGGACTCAAGCAGGACCACAATGGCAACTTCACAGCGTTCGATTTTGAAGCCCAGGCCCGAGGGGTCCTTGCCAATGTGCGCGCCATCCTCGAAGCAGAAGGCGCACGGTGGGAAGACCTCGTGGATGTGACTGTTTTCCTAACCGATATGCAGCGCGACTTCCACACCTTCAACCGTGTGTACCGCGAACATTTCGAAGGTGTTGACCCTGCGATGAGACCCTGTCGGACCACCGTGGAGGTGGGCGCATTGCCCACTCCGATTGCCGTAGAGCTCAAGTGTGTGGCGCACTGCCCCTCTTGAGGTCCGTTTTGCGGCACCGTATTTGCTCAAGAGCCTCCATGCGACATGTGCTCTTGTCTTTTTTGCTCTTGATTCAGGCCCTTGTGGCATGGGCCTCAACGGACTCAACAGAAGTGCATTCTGGCCCTTGGAAGCCCGAGGTCATTACCGCTGACTCCGCGCGCACTCTGCCTTTTCAAACTTTGCGCGAAGTCAATTCCAACAACTCCAGCCTCTACGAGGAGCTTGTGTATACCGTTCGCTACGGCTTTATCGCGGCTGGAGAGGCCCGTCTCGTCACCGAGCCCGGACCAACGTACGGTGGGCGCAGCACAGTGCGCGTAGTGGGAACAGGACGGAGCACCGGCGCCTTTGATTGGGTCTTCAAGGTCCGCGATCACTATGAATCCCATGTCGACCAAGCGGGCTTGTTTCCGCACCGCTTCATCCGCAGTGTTCGTGAAGGGGGGTACCGCATGGAGCGAGACATCGCCTTTGAACCGTCCAGGCGCACTGCCACCACGACAGAAAAAGGCCGCACGCGCATTCAAGTCTTGCCCGATTACTGCCAAGATTTGGTTTCTGCCTTTCACTTTGCACGGCACCTTCCGCTCGACTCCGTTGCTGTGGGCGAAGTGGTCCAAATCCCCACCTTCTTGGACGGTAAGGTTCACCAGGTCCGAGCAAGAAAAACTGGGGAGGAGCGCATTGCGGTCAAAGCTGGTGAATTTTGGTGCTGGACGTTCAAGCCCCTCGTAATGAAAGGTCGAATTTGGAAAGATGAGGACGACCTGACCGTGTATGTCAGCGCCGATCAGTTTCGTGTCCCCGTATTGGTGAAGACCAATTTGGTTGTGGGTTCCGTGCGCCTAGAACTGATCTCGGCATTCAGAACACCAAGAGCCCCTTCTCCGCAGTAAATTGGGGCCATGCCCGAAGCCAACACCTTCGACCCGGCCGTATTGGACCGGCTCGAGAAATTAAGGGAAAAGTATGCCGCCATGGGACAGGACCTCGTGTCCTACCTCGATGGCCTACTCTACGCTGACTTTCCTACGTATTGGGACTACATCAACCTCGATACGCTGCTCAGTTTGCAGCATCCGGTCACCCCCTTTCCAGACGAAGAGATCTTCATCATCTACCACCAAACCACGGAGCTTTATTTCAAGCTTTCCTTGCATGAGCTGCGTCAACTCCACGAAAGCGACCAACTCACGGGGGCAGAAATGCTCGAAAGGGTGCGCCGTGTGAACCGGTACTTCAAGGTATTGGTGGACAGTTTCGACGTCATGGTGGACGGCCTGGACCGAAAGCAATTTCTGCAGTTCCGAATGTCCCTGCTTCCTTCGAGTGGCTTTCAGAGCGTGCAATACCGGCTGATTGAACTCGCCTGTACCACCATGGATTGTCTTGTCCACATTGAATTGAGGCCCAACCGAATCGACCACAGCTTTGAGGACGTGGACGAAATGTTCGACGAAATCTATTGGCGCAGAGGAGCCACCGAATTGGCGACGGGAAAGCCAACACTGACCCTAAAGCAGTTTGAGGCCAAATACCGCGACAGCATCATTGCATTTGCCGAAGAGCGGTTTCATTCCAATGTTCGCCGGCAGTGGCAAGCTCTTTCTGCATCAGAACAGACTCCTGAACTCCGGGAGGAACTGCGCACACTTGACGAGCTGGTCAATGTCCATTGGCCCCTCTCCCATTACCGCAGTGCGGTAAAGCACCTGCAAAGAGACCCGGTAGACATTGCGGCTACAGGAGGCACGAACTGGCAGAAATACCTGCCGCCCCGCTTTCAAAAGCTCATTTTCTTCCCCGAGCTCTGGAGCCCAGAGGAAACCGCCGAATGGGGAAAGAGCTGGGTGCTTGACAACATTGGCCACAAATGAGCCCGATCAAGCGTTAAAAGCGGACAAAGGCAAAACTTTTTCTGACGCCCTCCGTTTCAAGAAAGCTGCACCACAAGTTTGTAGCGGTTTTCACAATGCGGTCTCTTTCCATTCACAGCGCCTTAATTGTCTCCACCCTCTTTTGTTGGGTGGGCGCGCTATTTGTGGGGTGTGGCAGTGATCAAGGGGCTTCTGACAATGGCACATTGCTTGCTTTTGGACGGTCTGCGGTGGAAGCCAAGCCCCCTCTGACCGCAGAAGAAAGCCTCGCAGAGCAATTTGGTTTGCACAGTGATTCTGTTTCGTGGTTTACAGAATACGGTGAAGTGCGTTCAGGACAGAGCTTGTCCCACATATTGTCCCCCTTTGGAGTGACCAGTGCAACGCTGCACCACATTGCCACAGAGCACAGGGAGCTGTTTGATGTCCGGCGCATGCGTCAAGGAAAAGACTGGTGGCTGTTCCGTTCAGCAGGGGACTCCATTCCGCGACAATTCGTTTACGGCATCGATGACAGAGAGTATGTCGTGTTCGCGTTGACTGGAGACAAGTCCGCCCGACGCAGTCGCTACCCTTCGCAAACCCGCCGCAGCTATGTGCAAGGCGAGGTACAAGGCAGTTTGTACCAGAGCCTAGAAGATGCTGGACACACCACCACTTTGGCCTACGCCATGTCCGGTGTCTATGCTTGGACGATTGACTTTAGCCGCATACAACCCGGGGACCAGTTCCGCATCATCTATGAACGCGATTGGGTGAATGACAAGCCTGCTGGAATGCCGCGCATCGTTGCTTCTGAATTCATGCATCGCGGGCGGAACTTTCCAGCTTTTGCCTTTGACCAAGGCGAAGGTCTCGACTATTTCGATGAGACGGGTGCCAGTCTGCGCAAGGCCTTTCTCAAAGCTCCCGTATCGTTCTCTCGGATTTCAAGCCGGTTCAATAAGCGGCGATTTCACCCGGTTCTCAAAAAGGTCAAGGCCCACTTGGGTACTGACTATGCAGCGCCGCGCGGTACTGAGATTGTGGCGGTCGGCGATGGGGTCGTCACCAAAGCGAGCTACACCAAAGGCAACGGCAAATACGTCAAGATCCGGCACAATGGGACGTACACCACCCAGTACCTCCACATGAGCCGCCGCAATGTGAAAGAAGGGCAAGCGGTGCGGCAGGGAGACGTGATTGGATACGTTGGCAGCACGGGATTGGCCACCGGGCCTCATGTGTGCTTCCGGTTTTGGAAGAATGGCCGGCAAGTGGATCACCTCAAAGAAGATTTCCCTCCGTCGACCCCCATCAAGGAAGAAGCAAAAGGATCATTTGAAGAGGCCTGCCGCGTTCTCCTTGCTGAAATGGCAACAGAGGAAGCGGATTCCGGCCCTCGCCTGGCCGCTTTGGACCAGTAAATCCTGGTCGGCTCAAGGAGCCATCGCCTGGAGAAGTGCCTGCCCCAAACCATCCGACAGCACCTCACCAGAGCGAGACCGCTCCGGGTGCCATTGGACGCCTACGAGGAAAGGAACCTTGAGCGTATCCCGGTATCGGATTCCTTCAATCAGGCCTGCTGGGCCTTCAGCCCATCCACTGTACGCATCGGAAAGGCGGTCAATGCCTTGGTGGTGGTGGCTCACGAAGTTGCGGGGTTCCCCCTGACGAAAAGCGACCTGCCCTGAGGACCATGGCCGTGTGATGTGCACCTCGTGCAAGGTGTCGCGCGTCTGGCCTGGAGCGCCACCGCGATGGCCCAAGTAGCCCGCGTCGGGCAGATGGGGGTGCAAGCTTCCTCCACCGTGTACGTTCATGACCTGCAAGCCTCGGCAGACGCCGAGACAAGGCAAGCCTTGGTCCAGAACCCGATCCAACAAGAGGTGTTCCACCCGGTCCCGTTCAACATCGATTCTGCCACACCGGACCGTATCCGCTGCCTGACCGTATCGTGCGGGATGAACATCTTCACCTCCCGTCAAAACCACCGCTCGGGCCCGCTGGAATTCCCGCTCAAAGTCCGCTGAGTCCGCACCATAAGCCTCAACAAACCGCAACGGTCCTGTGCCCTCTGCCTCAGCCAAGCGGCCCAACCAGTTTCGGTAACTCCGGCTGCTGTAAAACTTGGAGAGCACCACTGTGGTGCTGTCGGTCACCGCTAAAGACGGCGAGGGTGCTCCTTCTCCAGCACTCTCTGGTGAGGAACAGCCTGTCCAAAGCAGCCCGTTGATGCAACAACCGAACAAGACAAGGCGCAGCGTCTGCGTCATGCCCCTGTCCAAGCTGAGACCTCTTCCAACTGCAAAGCCGGCAGGTCGAGTTTGTTCTTTTTGCGAAAGCCGTTGAGCTTTTCACGCAACGCTGCGGGCTTGGCGTCCTTGATGGCGTCCGGGGTGTCAAACCCCGCTGCCGCCACATGGGGTGCCCAATCCGCTGGGATGCCCATCGCCTCGAGGGCGCTCAGGTCTGGCCCGCTTCGGAACACCTCTGGCCGCATCTGTGGGAAGAACAGCACTTCTTGAATGGACCGCTGGTTGGTCAACATCATGACCAATCGGTCCACGCCGATGCCCACACCGCTGGTGGGGGGCATGCCGTATTCCAAGGCGCGCAAAAAGTCCTGGTCAATGAACATGGCCTCATCGTCGCCTCGCGCCCCAAGCTTGAGTTGGTCCTCAAAACGCTCGCGTTGGTCAATGGGGTCATTGAGCTCGGAATAAGCGTTGGCCACCTCCGTGCCGTTGATGAACAGCTCGAACCGTTCCGTGTATCCGGGCTTGTCACGGTGCGCCTTGGTAAGTGGCGACATTTCCACCGGGTAATCCGTGATGAAGGTGGGCTGCACCAAATGGTGCTCGCACTTCTCTCCAAAGATTTCGTCGATCAATTTGCCCTTGCCCATGGAGGGGTCTGCCTCAATACCTAGATCGGAGCAGGCTTGACGTAGGCCCGCTTCATCTAAACCATCGATGTCAACCCCAGCATGCTCCATGATGGCATCGCGCATGGTCAAACGGCGGTACGGTGGAGCAAAATTGATGGTGTTGCCCTCCAGAGCGGCCGTGGATTGACCGTGAACCGCCTGGCAGACTCGGTCGAT
>Ga0115569_10002381_pt1 | contig 14290 bp, 4 predicted proteins | sample COGITO_mtgs_1205_2_FD_87295 | JGI IMG/M metagenome (GOLD analysis project Ga0115569, IMG submission 87295) | Pelagic marine microbial communities from North Sea - COGITO_mtgs_120503 | ecosystem: Environmental > Aquatic > Marine > Epipelagic | place: Germany:Helgoland, sampling site Kabeltonne... | reverse complement strand
TACAGGATTGTCCGGAAATGGGAACGATGATTGAAAGCCTCGACAATAGCGTTGGTCTTTTATTGGACTGGTTAGATCTTCCCGAAAACAAAAAAGTGAAAGAGAATACCATTATCATTTTTGCTTCAGACAACGGTGGTGTTGCGCATCCAGTAAAGGTAGGCGGAACAAAGAAACAAGTGACTTCCAACCGTCCCTTACGTGGAGGAAAAGCAAATACCTATGAAGGAGGCACTCGTATTCCATGGATTGTTCGTTGGCCGAATAAAGTAAAAGCAGGAACTATTTCTGATACCCCAATATCTACCGTAGATCTTTACCCTACGCTACTAGAAATTTCGGGAACAAAACCTAAACCAGATATCGTCTTAGACGGTAAAAATATTACACCAATTTTTAAAGGAGAATCTATGGACGACCGTCCGCTCTTTTTTGATTTTCCTCATGTATTTGGAATTTTGTCTGCATCGTCTACCACAGTGAGATATGGAGATTATAAATTGCTTCGCTTTTATTGGGCTGGTAAAAAACCTAAAACTCATTATTATGAGTTGTACAACCTGAAGCAAGACCCTTCAGAAGCCATAAACTTGGCATCCTATATGCCTGAGAAAGTAAAAGAACTAGATGCGCTAATCAGTCAACATTTAGAAAAAGCAAAAGCGTTGATTCCGATTCCGAATGAAAACTTTTCTGGAGATCCGCTTAAACTTAGATCAAGTCCAAATAGTGCTCCGAGCCGTCCCATATCCCTTCATTTGGATAAAACAATATTTGTTGTACAGAAAGATAAAGGGACACATAAATTTCAGTTGTTGGATGAAAAAGGAAATCCTAGAAAAACAACGGCACTGGTATTGAATGACAGTCCATGGATACAAATTAAAAACTTGTCAGACGGCCAAGTGGAAGTCTCATGGGATCGCACGCTTAAAAAAGAGGTTGCCAAAGTATTATTTGGTTGGAACGGTGGTAAAACCATATTTGAAATGAATGATTGGACACTCGATCCTGTTGAATTAGTAATAAAATAAAGTTATGATAAAAAAAACAGAAAGAAGACTATGTATACTTGTGCTAATGCTATCTTGGAGTGGTCCAAGTATCTATGCCCAAAACACCGATGTAAAAACTACTGATGTAGAAGCCTTTAAAAATCCGCCAAACTCGGCCAAACCACATACTTGGTGGCACTGGGTGAATGGAAATATTTCTAAACAAGGAATTACCAAAGACCTTGAAGCGCTGAAAGAGGTGGGCATTGGAGGTATACAAATGTTCAACATCGATTGGGCAACTCCCTTTGGTGGTGTTGAGTATAACTCCCCAAAATCCCATGATATGTTTAAGTACACTTTTGCTGAGGCGGAGCGTTTGGGATTGGAAGTTGCTGTAAATAGTTCCTCGGGTTGGTCAAGTACCGGAGGTCCTTGGGTTACGCCAGAAAATTCGATGAAAATGATGGTGTGGAGCGAAACACAAATTAGCGGTGATGAAAAATCAATTCAATTGCCACTTCCTGAATTAAATAAAAAACAAAAGCCCTATAATTTCTATCGAGATGTAGCCGTAGTGGCTTTCCCCACTCCAGCAGATAAAGCATATAGATTAGACCAGTGGGATTCAAAATCGTTGAATGAACTGAGGGCACGTCCTGATAAAATCTTTCCGTCGTTTGATGATGCTCCTCAGAACAGTGTGATTGATGCGGATAAAATAAAGGTCATTACTCAAAAAATGGACAAGGATGGAACACTCAATTGGAATGTCCCTAAGGGAAATTGGACAGTGCTTAGAATGGGGTACACTACAACTGCTGTTACTAATAAGCCATTAACAAAAAAAGGTGGATTGGGTCTAGAAATTGATAAACTGAGTAGAAAGGCTGCTGATATTCACTGGAATGAACTGCTAAACCAAATCATTGCCGATGCTGAGGGAAAAAAGGCCTTTACCACTATTTTAATTGACAGCTACGAAGTGGGTCATCAAAACTGGACGGATGATTTTCCAAAGCAGTTTACTAATTTACGCCACTACGATATTATTCCCAATCTTGTGTGCATGACAGGTAGAATTGTAGAAAGCACCGAATACACCGAAAGAGTACTTTGGGATATGCGGACAACAGTGGCTGATTTAATGCATAAGAATTACTATCAGTATTTCAAAGACAAATGCCACGAACAAGGATTTAAATTAGCCACTGAACCTTACGGAACAGGTTCTTTTGATGCCTCAACGGTAGCTAATATATCCGATTTGGCATTGACTGAGTTTTGGATAAGAGATGATCCTGAGAGTAGAAGAAATCTATGGGATTGGACCAGTCAAATAGTGCCGTCTGCTGTGCGCTTAAAAGGCGAAAAAATTGTTGGTGCGGAATCTTTTACCCGTATGCAAGGCGATTGGACAGCCCATCCCTACAGCATGAAGATACGTGGAGACAGAGCCTTTGCTGCGGGTGTAAATAGGTACTATTTTCACACTTCTGTACACCAACCATGGAATGATAATGTAAAACCCGGGTTTACCATGGGTCAGTTTGGGACGCAGTTTCATAGAAACAACACCTGGTTTTACAAATCTAAAGCGTGGCTCAAATACATTGCACGTTGCCAGTATGTGATGCAAAAAGGAAGATATGTTTCGGATTTGCTTGTACTTAATGGCGAGAGTCAAGGGGCTATCAGTTTTATTGGTAACAAAGAACAGCCGCTTGAGGATTATTTATCAGGATTGAAATTTGACCTGAGTAATATTGAAACACTCAATACGCTCTCGGTAGATGAAACCGGAAGTATTCGCGTCACTTACAACGGTACGTTATTAGAGAATACATACAAATTGCTCTTAATTGAACGTGCCGATTTAATGACCGTTGAAACTGCGGAAAAGATGGCAAATCTGGCAGCGCAAGGCGCAACAATATTTGCACCTAAACCCTTGCGAACACCAGGGCTTTCTGATTTTAAAAGAAATGATAAAAAGTTACAACAGTTGGTGGCAAAATATTGGGATTCGGGTACAATAAAAGCTCCGGAACAATTCAATTCGGCACTCTCAACGATACAAAACGATTGCGAAATACCGGAGCAAACAGAGTATAGCCATCACATCATTGATGGAAATGATTACTACTTTGTTGCAAATCAGTCGTATGAAGAAAGAGAACTGAATTGCAAGTTTCGTGTGGCAGGTAAGCTGCCTGAGATTTGGAATCCTGAAACGGGAGAAATTGCTCCTGCCGAAAATTGGAAAACTACTGCCGATGGGAGAACAGAAGTGGCTTTGAATATGTCTGAAGCAGCATCCGTTTTTGTAGTATTCCGAAAAAATACAAATAAAAAAGGCAATGCAACAGCAATACCTGAATACAAAGAAATTGCTCAGCTTGATAAGGCCTGGAAGGTGTCCTTTGATAAGCATTATGTGCCAAAAGGCGAAATCACACTCGAAAAACTAATTCCACTGAATAAACACAACGATTTTGATGTCCGTCACTTTTCAGGAACAGCAACCTATCTTACCAAATTTAAACTTAAAAAGAAGAAGGGAACCATATTTCTAGACTTAGGCGATGTTCAGGTGATTGCCGAAATCAAATTAAACGGAAAAGCATTGAAGACCTTGTGGAAACCACCATTCAGGATTGATATTTCTGATGTTGTAAAATCCGGTAAAAATGAATTGGAAGTGAAAGTGACCAATTTATGGGTCAACAGATTGATTGGTGATGAACACTTTCCAGCTTGGGAAGGAAGAGTAAATGGTGATAAGAAGAAACGTGGAAAAAATTACAACTCATTCCCAGAATGGCTGCGCAATGGAGCATCCATTCCTGAGGATGATAAAAAAGCTTTTTCGGCATGGAACCACTGGACCAAAAATGACAAATTGTTGAATTCAGGACTGATTGGACCCGTTAAAATACTTTCGACTGATGCAAAATAATAGTAACAATCATATAAGATGAAAATGGAACTGAAAAAACTACAAATAAGCGTCGTATTGATAGCTTCATTCCTGGTAATTCCCAGCCTGCAGATTTCTGCACAAACAACAAGCATTGAAAATGAGTTCCAAAATCCGCCAAACTCGGCCAAACCACATACCTGGTGGCACTGGGTGAATGGGAATATATCAGAAGAAGGTATTACCAAAGACCTCGAAGCACTGAAAGAGGTTGGTATTGGAGGCATTCAAATGTTCAACATCGATTGGGGAATTCCTTTTGGCGGTATAGAGTATAACTCCCCAAAATCCCATGAAATGTTTAAGTATACGTTTGCTGAGGCGGAGCGTTTGGGGTTGGAAGTTGCCGTGAATAGTTCCTCGGGCTGGTCAAGTACCGGAGGTCCCTGGATAACACCGGAACATTCCATGAAAATGGTGGTGTGGAGCGAAACACAAATTAGTGGTGATGACAAATCGATTCAATTGCCACTTCCTGGATTAAACGGAAAACGAAAGGCTGTCGGTCTCTATCTAAGCGGAAGGGATGAGAATTATGATTTCTATCGCGATGTAGCTGTAATTGCTTTCCCCACTCCACAAGATAAAACATACAGATTAGACAAGTGGGAGGCAAAATCGTTGAATGAACTGATGGCAAGACCTGATAAATTCTTCCCATCGTTTGATGTTGCACCCAAAAACAGTGTGATTGATGCGGATAAAATACAGATCATCACTCAAAAAATGGACAAGACCGGAACGCTCAACTGGAATGTTCCAAAGGGTAATTGGACAATATTAAGGATGGGGTACACTACAACTGCTTCAACGAATAGACCGGCAACTAAAGAAGGTGGATTGGGACTTGAAATTGATAAACTGAGTAGAAAGGCTGCTGATATTCATTGGAATGAATTACTTAATAAAATAATTGCTGATGCAGATGGAAAGAAAGCATTCGCCACCATTTTAATTGACAGCTATGAAGTGGGCCATCAAAACTGGACGGATGATTTTCCGAAACAGTTTCTAAATTTACGCCACTATGACATTATTCCAAACCTTGTGTGCATGACAGGCAGAATTGTAGAAAGCACCGAATACACCGAAAGGGTATTGTGGGATATGCGGACAACCGTAGCAGATTTAATGCATAAGAATTACTATCAGTATTTCAAAGACAAATGCCACGAACAAGGATTTAAATTAGCCACCGAACCTTACGGAACAGGTTCTTTTGATGCGTCAACGGTAGCTAAGATATCCGATTTGGCATTGGCTGAGTTCTGGGTGAGGGAGACCCCTTGGACTAGAAAAAATCTGTGGGATTGGACCAGTCAAATGGTAACATCAGCTGTGCGTCTAACAGGTAATAAAATTGTTGGAGCTGAATCTTATACCCGTATGAATGGTGATTGGACAGCCCATCCTTACAGCATGAAGATACGTGGAGACAGAGCCTTTGCTGCGGGTGTAAATCGGTACTATTTTCACACTTCTGTACACCAGCCATGGAATGATAATGTAAAACCCGGGTTTACCATGGGACAGTTTGGGACACAGTTTCATCGAAACAACACCTGGTTCTACAAGTCTAAAGAGTGGCTCAAATACATTGCACGTTGTCAGTATATTATGCAAACTGGAAGATATGTGTCTGATTTACTTGTGCTTAATGGCGAAAGTCAAGGAGCTATCAGTTTTATTGGTCAAGATGAACAGCCGCTTGAGGATTATTTATCAGGATTGAGATTTGACTTGAGTAATATTGAAACACTCAATACGCTCTCGGTAGATGAAACCGGAAGTATTCGCGTGACTTACAACGGTAAGTTATTAGAGAACAAATACAAATTGCTCTTAATTGAACGTGCCGATTTAATGACCGTTGAAACTGCGGAAAAGATAGCAAATCTGGCCGCGCAAGGCGCAACAATATTTGCACCTAAACCCTTACGAACACCAGGGCTTTCCGATTTTAAAAGAAATGATAAAAAATTACAACGGTTGGTGGCGAAATATTGGGATTCGGGTAAAATTAAAGCTCCGGAACAATTCATTTCGGCACGCTCAACGATACAAAACGATTGCGAAATACCGGAGCAAACAGAGTATAGTCATCACATCATTGATGGAGATGATTACTACTTTGTTTCTAATCAGTCGTATGAAGAAAGAGAACTGAATTGCAAGTTTCGTGTGGAAGGTAAGCTGCCTGAGATTTGGAATCCTGAAACGGGAGAAATTGCTCCTGCCGAAAATTGGAAAACTACTGCCGATGGGAGAACAGAAGTGGCTTTGAACATGTCTGAAGCAGCATCCGTTTTTGTAGTATTCCGCAAAAACACAAATAAAAAAGGTAATGCAACACCAAAGCCTGTATACAAAGAAATTGCTCAGCTTGATAAGGCCTGGAAGGTGTCCTTTGATAAGCATTATGTGCCAAAAGGCGAAATCACACTCGAAAATCTAATTCCACTGAATGAACACAGCGATTTTGATGTCCGTCACTTTTCAGGAAGGGCAACCTATCTTACCACATTTGAGCTTGTAAAGGAGGACGATGCCATATATCTCGACTTAGGCGATGTTCAGGTGATTGCCGAAATCAAGTTAAATGGAAAAGCATTTAAGACCTTGTGGAAACCACCATTCAGATTAGATATCTCTGATGTTGTAAAATCCGGTAAAAATGAATTGGAAGTGAAAGTAACCAATTTATGGGTCAACAGATTGATTGGTGATGAACACTTTCCAGCTTGGGAAGGAAGAGTAAATGGTGATAAGAAAAAACGTGGAAGGAATTACAGCTCATTCCCTGAATGGCTGCGCAATGGAGCATCCATTCCTGAGGATGATAAAAAAGCTTTTTCGGCCTGGAATCATTGGACCAAAAATGACAAATTGTTGAATTCAGGACTGATTGGCCCGGTGAAAATACTTTCGGCTGATGCAGAATAATAGTAACAATCATATAGAAAGATAAAAATGGAATTAAAAAAACTACAAATAAGTTTCGTATTGATGGCTTCATTCCTGGTAATTACCAACCTGCATATTTCTGCACAAACAACCATCAATGCAGAGGATTTTAAAAACCCGCCCAATGAATACAGAATAACCCAATACCAGTTGACACCACAAACCTTGAAAAAATATCCAGAATATGGAATTGGAGGTGCCATGGCATTCTTCTATAGTATACTGTACCCAGAAAGTAACAAGAATCAATACAAAAATTCAGATCCTGCTATGATTGGTCAATTGGTAGATGCTGCGAAGAAGATAGACTACAAAGTCTGGTTGGCAGATGATTGGGGCTATCCAAGTGGTATGGCAGGCGGACGTGTCGTTGCCGAAAATCCTGACTGGGAAGTAAAGAGTCTCACCATGCTCAAAGTTTCTGGAAAAGGAAGTAAATCTATTGACTTTTTCCTTCCAGACAATTTGCATGACATTGTGTATGCTGCTATCTATCCGGTAAATAAGGGCGCTACAAATTTAAATGAAGGGCATAAAATCGTTGTAGACAAAAAGCGTCTCAGTAGCAAAGGTCTAAAGGGCGATTGGGAATTGAGGGTCTTTGCCCGCTATATAAGAGACACACTTACCCAAGGACAGTCGACCATGAGACAATTTGGACATACGGGAAGGTATCCAGATCTTATGAACAGAGAGGCCATGTCTCGATTTATTGCCAATATGCATGCCCCTATTTTGGCTCAAATTGAAGACCCTGCCAACAGTGTTGAAGGCTTTTATACGAATGAACCAAATTTAATGCAGACCCATTGGCAAGGTAGTACAGTTGCTCCCTATGCCTGTACTCCTTGGAGTGATGCCTTACCCGAAACTTTCAAAAGGATACACGGCTATGAACTCCATTCTATACTCCCCTACTTATTTGAGGGACAAACGGATACTGCGAGAAGAGCGCGAATTCATTACCGTCAAGCGGTTGCCGATTTGTTGACAGACAGTTTCTCCAGACAGATTCGCGAATGGTGCAATGCACGTGGTATTAAATCGAGTGGACATTTCTTGCTAAACGATTACCTGTCTATGCATGTACAAGGTTATGGCGATATGATGAAATTTGTTTCAGAATTTGATATCCCAGCCCTAGACATACCCATTCCAAACCCTGATGAATTCAGAGACTTTTCCTACCAACAAAGTCGCTTTTTTAGCTCAGTGACTTCATGGAAAAAACGTGATAAAACCATCATGTTATTAGACCCTATAATCGGTGGTTACGGACGTTCGCGCCTTTCTCCAGATCTTCCACTGTTAATCAATTCTGTAAATATGGCTTCGTTTCATGGGGTCAATAAATTCACTGCTTACCTGCCCTTGAAACCCGTAAAAAGTGGATCGATAAATGGTCACCAAACCAGAGCCAAAGGCTATACCCCAGAAGAATATCGATTTTTTAACGAATATACAGGCCGTCTTACACAAGTGTTACAAGGTACACAGCGCGAGGCAGGCGTTGGTTTGTATTATCCCATCGCCATGTTTCAGGCAGATTTAATCGCTTCTAATCAGTTTTGGCCTAAGATTCGCGCTTTACATAAGGCAAAGCAACAAGCATGGGATCATACCGAAGAGGCATTGCTAAAGGGAGATATTGAATATATGATTGTGCACCCTGAAGCGGTGGCAGATGCCAAAATCGACAATGGTCAAATGCAAATAGGCTATGGTTCTTATCATACCCTGGTCATGCCTCAATTGGATTATATTCCTTTGAATGTGGTGAAACAACTCGACCGTTTTAAAAAATCGGGAGGTAAAGTTGTTTGGGTCGATTCAGTGCCAAAAGCCGAACACGCAAAAAATGATGAAGCAGTAAAAAAAGTACTTGACGGAGCCCTGTCGGTAAGTAGTGATAAAATGCTGGCAGAGATACACAATCCTTATGTTTCTGAATTTGATCTTGAATTTTCACTGGGGACGGATACATTGAATATCGGACGTTTTTCTAAAAACAGTGAGCAAGTCTACCTGCTTGTAAATCGATTGCAAGAAGTCATATCGGTGGATGTTAAAGGAAAGCGAGACATAGCCTGGGCTGGCAAGATTAAATTACTGAATCCATCTACAGGTGAAATTAGTGAAATATCACTTCCAGCTCGTTTTCCATTAGAAGCCAACAGAAGCTTGTTGTTAATGCCTGGGCAGGAATATCTCCAACAGGGTCTTATCATTAAATAATAGATATAGTATTAAATTAAAAATAAAGAATTAAAAATGAAAACAAACAAACTTGACTGGACACTAGTCTTTATCAGAATCTGCTTAAATTGAGTAGGGCTCTTGAATTATTGCTATTCAAAGGCACAGCAACCCCCAAATATTCTCTTTATTAATCCTGATTCCAGCTCAAACTTGTCAGGAAATATCAGTTAAGTTAGAAATAACTAAAAAATAAATCCTTATGAAATCGAATCTAAAAAAATCTAATTACCGATCGATCCTTATTCTTACCGTAGCGATCATAACACTTACCATCTCAGGTTGTTCAACGTCACTTTCGGAAGGACCAAATAATTTAACAGTTGCTGAAGGGTTTGAAAACCCGATTGGATTACATGACCAAGTACCCACTTTTTCCTGGAAGCTTCCGGTATCAAAAAATATTAAATCTCAATCAGGCTATCGAATCGTGGTAGCAAGTAATCCAAAGCTCTTGCCAAACAATGCAGATTTGTGGGATAGTGGAGACGTGAAATCTGATCAATCTGTCTGGGTTATGTACGAAGGAAGTCCTTTACAATCCAGACAAAAGGCCTATTGGAAGGTGATGTTCACTGATCAAGATGGAAATCCCTCCGCTTGGAGTGAAATATCAAATTTTGAATTGGGATTATTAAGCACAAAAGATTGGCTGGCCAAATGGATTAGTCTAGGCACCGAAATTAAAAGTGACACCTCTAAATTTAATTATTCAGGGAAAGGAGTTTATAATACAAAAGAAGGACCTGCGCGCTACAAACCTCAATACCTCCGTAAAGAGTTTAATCTGAATAGTGAAATTGATCAGGCTCGTTTATTTATTTCTTCCAAAGGACTCTTCGAAGCTCAGATAAATGGACGAAAAGTAGGGAATGATGTAATGGTACCCGGTTGGACACCTTACAAAAAACGCATAGAAACCTTAAGCTATGATGTGACAGATTATCTGCATGATAGTAAAAATACGATTGGAGTAATCGTGGGAGAGGGATGGTATTCTGGTCGGATAGGTCACAAAAGGAATCATTGGATTAACAAACCGTTACCGAGGATAATTTGCCAATTAGAATTAAGCTATAAAAACGGGGAGAAAGAAATCATTCAATCAGATTCCGAATGGCGTGGAAGTAGAAATGGTCCCCTTCGTTTTTCCGGTATTTATGACGGTGAAGTTTATGATGCCAATCTGGAAATAACAGGATGGAGTTCCCCCGGGTTTGATGCTGGAAGCTGGTTAGAAGTAGAGACAGAAGAAATAGATCCGGGTGTTCAATTAGTTCCAAAACGTCATGCGGCAGTGACCAACAAAGCGGAGTTACCTACATTAAAGGTCACAAATCCTGAATCAGGACGGTTTGTATTTGATCTTGGTCAAAATATGGTGGGTGTACCTAAACTGTTAATCCCGGTAAAAAAGAACCAAAAAGTTACCATACGTTTTGCAGAGATGCTGCAACAGGACGGCAAAATGTACACTGCTAATTACCGATCAGCCAAGTCAACAGATTACTATATTCCCAATGCAGATGGCGAAATTAGCTGGCAGCCCAAATTCACTTTTCATGGTTTCAGGTATGTGGAACTAAGCGGATTTGACGAGGATAAACAACCTGAAAAAAGCTGGGTAACGGGTATTGTTCAATATTCAGATTTTGAAAAGGCAGGAAAATTCAACTCATCTCATGACAAGTTGAATAAACTTCAGCAAAATATAAACTGGGGACTGAGAGGGAATTTGTTTGATATACCTACAGATTGTCCTCAACGTGACGAAAGATTGGGTTGGACAGGAGATGCACAGGTTATTGCACCTACTTCGATGTTCAATAGCGATGTGCATGCGTTTTGGGCAAGTTGGTTACAAAGTGTTCGTGAGGAACAGGGAGAAGATGGAAGTATCCCGTTTGTCGTGCCGAATATTTTAGGAAACAGTTCAAGCTCTGGATGGGCTGATGCCGCTACCGTTATTCCTTGGGAAATGTATTTTAGAACTGGTGATCTAAAAATACTTGAAGACAACTATGAAATGATGAAAGGCTTGGTGGGCTATTACAAATCGAAAGCAGAAAATCACATAGCCGATGTGAATACCTTTGGTGACTGGCTTCAGCCGTATCTTTTAGGAACAGGTAGATACAAAAACAGTGGGGATACACCACAAGATTTAATTGGAACAGCATATTTCGCTCATTCAGTTCGTTTAACTTTTCAAGCCGCAGAAGTTTTAGGTAAAACTGAAGAAGTCAGTGATTTGAAAAAACTGCTAGATGATGTCAGGGATGCATTTGAGAAGGAATTCATTGATAGCAATGGAAAACTTACTACTGAGAACGAAACACAAACAGGTTATTTAATGGCGCTCGGATTTGATTTAGTTTCGGAAGAAACAGCTCAGAAAGTCCTACCGCATCTCATTAGAAAAATTAAAGATGCAGACGACCATCTTCGCACAGGATTTCTGGGTACGCCACTCCTAGCAATTGTATTGGATAAATATGATCATTCAGATTTGATGTACACGATTTTGCTTAAGGAAACATACCCATCTTGGTTCTTTTCTATCAATCAAGGAGCTACCACCATGTGGGAAAGGTGGGACAGTTATACTATTAAAGATGGTTTCCATACTGCAGGTATGAACTCATTTAACCATTATGCTTATGGGGCTATCGGGCAGTGGATGTACGAACGGATTGCAGGGATTGCCCCCTTGCAACCAGGCTATAAAAAGGTACGGATCGCACCGGTTCCTGGCGATCAACTGGATTTTGCCGAGGCATCCTATAATTCTATCTATGGTGAGGTGTCATCGGCGTGGAAAAAAGTGGGTAATGGGTTAGAGCTAAAAGTAACCATTGCGCCAAATACCACTGCACAAATAATCATTCCCATTAAAGAGGGAAAGAAATTATTAATTAATGGAAAAGAAATAAGTAATCGGTTGGATATAACCTTAGTAAAAAGAAGTAATACGCACATTGAATTAGAAGCGCTTCCGGGATCATATCTGTTTAAGATGGATTAATAAAAAAGATACTACATGAAAAATTTAAAGCGCAATGTATTGATTTTCCTGGTGCCATTAATTATTTGTATTGGATGTAAATCAAACACTAAAACAACATCAAACACAACCGAGACGAAACAACCTAATATCATTGTGATCCTCACGGATGATATGGGGTATGCAGATTTAGATATTCAAGGTTCTCTAAACGATTTAAAAACACCACATCTCAACGATTTGGAGGGAATGATCCAAGATATTATTACCCTGGCAACACAGTTAATTATTTTGCAGGATTGAATTTAAACTATAATTTTTAAAATAATTTCAACCAATTAAATATTAATCACTAAACTAAATAAAACGATATGAATAATATTGTTATCAATAAGAGACAATACACAAAAAATCTTCTTATTTTAGTTTTACTTTAATCTTTAGTTATTTTAAATAAGATTTAAGTAAAATGGTATAGACATAGATTCTTTATAAAGAAAAAAGTAGATCGTTTTAAAGATCTACTTTTTAGGGATGCCTAAATTTTAACTTAATTTTTCTTTTTCAATTTGCAAAATTCCCAACCCTTAATTGTTTAATAGTAATTATTTTATTCGATACTTATTTTTTTATTTAATTTACCAGTTGAAGTTATTAATTGAACAATATACACTCCACTAGTAATACTTTGAGGTAATTTGATGTCATTTACTCCATTTCCTTTAAAACGAGTGTCAAGAATTTTTTTTCCTAATATATTGAAAATTCTAAGGGTAGCTTGTCCGTTTTGAAGACCAACAATACGAAGATTTTCTCTGGAAGAAGTGTATACGCTTATATTGTTGATGTTAATAGAAGGTTCATTTAAATTTAAAGTGTTACTATTTGTGTGTAAATAAAAACGCCCAATACTATTATAGTCTGTTGAAATCATTGTTGTATAAGTAGAATTTTCATCAAGTAAGACAATCGTATTCATCTCTTTATCCTCTATATAGATATTAATTTCGGAGGGGATATTTATAGCTTCAGCAGATATCGTGATTTCAGTAGAATTAAGACCTTCCCTTTTTTTTGCATTTATTCCAATAGGGACGATCATTTTCTCGTAACCATTTTTTGGTAATGTCTGTATTGCGTAATCGTCTCCAATACTATCACTTACTAGATGTGTATAAATACCAAAATAATTTACCCCGTTATAAAAAAAAGTACTATCATAACCAGGATCGTTCCCTGTTGTTGCTCCTTCTATATAAAAAATAGAAGTCTTACGATAACTACCGGTGGCATTATCTGTAATTCTTAAAAAAATGCTTTCTTTTGTGTTTTTTCTAGATCTATCGTTGGAGTATCTCTGCTGATGGTTCGTTAAACTCCTTGGAATTGTAAATACATTATTGGTACGTGCAAAAAAACCTTCAGTAGCGTTCATTGTTTTTGCTCCTGAGATAAGATTTACTGGTTCATAATCATATATACTATCATTCCAAAAATATAAAGTAATTTCGTCCATATTAGCCTCGTTATGCTTCAGTAAGCCCTCTCCACTTGCATCAACTATATTGACAACAGAAGGGAAGGGGTTTCCTATATACTGTAATTTATTTATTATGTTTACTCCATTTTGTTCTATAATATTGCTTTTTGCATCTAATGTAACGTTTGTGTTTTGTATTGGACCCTCGAAACTAATGTCGTAAAAAGTATCTGTATCATCAATTGTTTTGTCACGTAGTTTTATAAGATAGGCTTCTCCTTCTGTAAAATTCCCCCATGCATTGGATTCGTGTTGATATATTTCCCAATCATCGTCTTTATTGCTATAACGCTCAAGACCTTTGTTTTGTAAATGACTGCCCTGACCAGAATCTAGAGGTTCAACATCTGCAAATTCTTTGATATTTTGACCTTTAACAGGAGAACTAATACCTAACCAATTCGAATTAGCTAGCGTTTTAATGTATTTTATTTTTCCTGAACTACTACCTCCTTCTACTTTCAAAGTAGCATTCTTCAATTCAAAAATACCTCCCGTTTCTACTACCAGGTTTCCTATAACAGTTATTTCAGCTCCATCTGATGTAGTTA
>Ga0115569_10002380_pt1 | contig 14291 bp, 11 predicted proteins | sample COGITO_mtgs_1205_2_FD_87295 | JGI IMG/M metagenome (GOLD analysis project Ga0115569, IMG submission 87295) | Pelagic marine microbial communities from North Sea - COGITO_mtgs_120503 | ecosystem: Environmental > Aquatic > Marine > Epipelagic | place: Germany:Helgoland, sampling site Kabeltonne... | reverse complement strand
ACCTCGCACAGCCGTGGCTTAGGGAAGACGCGACCTCCGCTCGCGACTTCCAAATCAAAATCGACGCGGAGCGGCTCATCGAACTCGAACGCGGCTTCCTTCAGCAAGCTGGCCGCCGACCGCTTCCAGAAGACGTCAACCGCATGATCGAGACAGAGGCGGACGAGGAGATCCTCTACCGCGAAGCCGTCGCACGCGGCCTATTCGAGCGCGACGGCGGTGTGCAGACCCGACTCATTCAGAAAATGCTCTTTCTTGAAGGTGAGACTGAACTGAAGGACGCGCCCAGCTTGCTCGCTCGCGCCGTCGAGCTGGGTTTGCATCAGCAAGACGTCGTGGTGCGCCGCATTCTCATTCAGAAGATGAAGCTGCTCGGCTCGACACTCGAATCCGCCCAGGCACCGAGCGACGAAGAGATCGAGCACTCGTACCGCGAACTCGCAGAGTCGCTGCGATCCCCCGACCGCCTGACACTCGTACATACTTTCCTTAACAGAGATAAACGTGGGGCGAACCTCGATACGCAGGCCTCCGATCTCCTCGCGGTGTTAAAGAACGAAGAGATTGGGTCCAAGGAAGGCCCTCGCCGAGGGGACCCCTTCCCACTCGGCCACCACCTTGAACATCGTTCGCAGAACGATCTCGAGCGAACCTTTGGCGCCCGCTTCGGCGAATCGGCCTTCGCGTTAGGAATGGGGGAATGGACCGGCCCCATCGCCTCCGCCTACGGTGCACATCTCATTTTCATCTCGGAGCGCACCCCTGGTGAAATTCCGCCTCTCACGCGCGTTGCCAACAAGCTGCGACTTCAGCTCGAAGAGAAACGCCGTGATGCAAACTTGAACATACTTCTCGCGGAGCTTCGTACGCAATACCGTGTCGTCGTCGAACGCAGTCCCGCTCTCACAGACGCACCCAATTCCCAGGAGCCCGGATGACTTTGGATTGCCTCTTCATAAAGCACGCTCTTCGAAGACCAGTCGCTTCGGCCCTCGGCGCGTGCTCGCTCGTCTTTTTGATAGCTACGGTTGCGGCCGTTGCGACGATCGCAATAACACCGACAACGGTTCAGGCTCATCCGCTCGCCCCCGCCCTCCTTCAGCTCGAAGAGCAGGTCGACGGTCAGGTAGAAGTCCTGTGGAAGCGCTCCTCGCTCAGCGTGCCCGGCAGCAGTATCGAACCCATCCTTCCTCCGAATTGCCCGCCAACGACTCGCGCCAACATTGAAGAACAAGGCGTCGCTGTACTCGTCCGGTGGACGATCGACTGTCGCAAGACCGGCTTGGTCGGCCAGCCGGTTCGAATCGATGGCCTGGGGCCCGCAAAGATCGACACCCTAGTGCGCATAGGCCTCTCGGATGGCCGACGCATCCAAAGAGTCTTGCGTCGTGGAGAACCCGAAATGATCGTGCCGGAGAAAGCCAGCCGCACGGATGTGTTTATCGACTATCTCACCATCGGGTTCGACCATATCCTATCTGGCTTCGATCACCTGCTCTTCGTCTTTGGCCTCTTCATGTTATGTGTTTCGTTCTCGCCCCTCATAAAGACCATCACCGCCTTTACGGTCGGTCATTCCGTCACCCTCAGCATCGCTGCACTCGGATACGCCAATCTTCCCTCAGGCCCGATCGAGGTATTGATCGCTGCAAGCGTATTGGCACTCGCCGTCGAGTTGGCGCGTGATGCTGACAAGGAAACCCTCATGCGGCGCTATCCGTGGCCCATGGCGCTGCTATTCGGATTGCTTCACGGGATGGGATTCGCCGGCGCTTTGCGAGAGGTCGGTCTGCCCCAAGGCGAAATCCCGATGGCCCTCTTTTCATTCAATGTAGGCATAGAACTGGGACAGCTCGCCTTCGTGGCAGGGCTCCTCGCTACCGCTGCCGTGCTGCGGCGAATCGAGTTACCCATCCCACTCCCCACGCGGGCCGCGATCTACGTAATGGGATCGCTCGCAGCTTTCTGGACGATCGAGCGGATTGCCGCGGTCGTCTAGCCCTTCGAGCTAAGCCCAGGCAACAGTTCCATCAGCGAGCACGTCGATCTCTCGCCCGCAGAGTTCTTCACGCTCGCCGAGTGCCATCCACTCGGGATCATCCACTACGCGCAGCGTCCGGCGCCCGTCTTCAAAATCCGCGACTAATGCCACGCCGTACGCGGCGTTCATGTCGTGAGAAACCGTGTACGCAACGATTCGTGCACGTCCGGTCGCGTCGCGAGCAACCGCCTTCGTGTGCAGGGCCTGCTCCGCTTCCTTGGTGACCTGGTCATAAAGAAAGGGGCAGCTCGGCTCGGGGCCAAAAACAGTAACGCCTTGCTTCGTGATCAGTCCTGAGACCGCAGTCACAACACCGTGACTTCCCGGCTGCGCGCGCATTTGCTCAATCATCTTGACCCAGCTCTGGAGTACAAAATTATTCAAGGGCCCCCCGCCGAAGGTCATGCCGCCGGTCTGGGTCACGCGACGATCGAGAGGAATTCCGAACGCGCGCTGCTGCGTGCGTACCGCGGCAGGGAAACAGCTGTAACACTCGAAGAGTTCGATTTCACTAGGCTCACGCCCAACATGTTCAAAGGCACGCCGACCCGCGAGCTCGAATCCCGGCGAGCGCCACAGATCCCGACGTTCGCTCAAGGTGACCATATGCTCAGAGTCCACAACCGCGAGCGGGTACACGAAGCCAGAAGCGTCTAGGCCGAGAGCTTGCGCCTTCTCATAGCTACACAAGACCAGCCCGGCGCTTTGATTCACGTTCCACTGCGAAACTAACGACTTCGTATACGGATAGGCGAGCATGCGATTGCCCTCCGTCGGAGTCACGATTTCCTCCGGCGTCATAGGCGTCCGATTCCAGGCCGATTCATTTGCGACCGCCGCTTCATTGAAGCCACCCCAGAGCGATCCGAGTTCGGATTTGTGATCCTCCATGCTCTGCCCTTCATGGAAGCGAAGCGCATTATCGATCATGGCGTACTGAATCGTTGGCGTGATAAGTCCGAGATCGATCTCGAACTGCCCCATAATCTCCGCATGGGGAACTAACACCTCGTCAGGCTCAACATCCGCCTGTTCGGTCAGAGGAACCTCTCGCCCCGCCCGCTGCAGACGCGCCGCCCGGTCCTTCGCCTCCGCGCCGACAATCATCACGACGTCGGCATCTCCATTCACGATCGACTGCGCCGCCCGGCCAAGCACGGTCGATTGCAAAATCCCAATCTCCGCGACAATCGTTCGGACATCCTTCGCTCCGAAACGATCCGCGAGAATGCGGCCGGGATCCGCGTAGGCCCAGAAGCCACGCGTCGCCCAGATGGAATCCACTTCCGTGAGCAGCGCTTCGCTCCCAGCATCCGCAGCCGCACCACGAAGCGCCCGCTCCATCAAATCCAGCGGTTCGCTCGCGTCCGCCGGGTTCTCGGGGCGCTGGACGACTGCAGAAACACCACGAGAACGGGTGTACGGGGGTCGATGGACATGGATTCTCCTTTGATCACGGGGGCTTGGCAGTGGTTCATCAATTCGAACGGAACGCAGTCTAGCCCGATTCCGAGCCTCTGAAGTATCCTTAGCTCCGACTCGTATTGATCACTTGATTAAATCAAATGCTCAAGTAAATTCCCCGTCATGGCCGCTGAAACACGAGACAAAATTCTGGACGCCGCCGCCCGGCTTTTCGCCGCCTCCGATTCTGGTGGCGCCTCCCTTCGAGCCATCGCGCGCGCCGCCGGCGTCAATTCAGCGCTGATTCACTACCACTTCGGCAGCCGCGAAGGGCTCTTCGAAGCCGTGATTCTCCGCGCGCTCAGGCCTGTCCAGGCGCGCCGTCGCGCCCTCCTCGAAACGCTGAGGTCCAAGCGCTCGGTCTCGGCAGAAGAGCTTGCAGGCCTCTTCGTCCGGCCTTTGATTCCGGGCCCTTTAAACGGGGCTGACCTCGATGACAGGCAGTATCCCGAGGCGGACGTCACGGATCTGCGGCTGCTCGCCCGTGCCTTCGCGGACCATCGCCCGCTCGTCCAAGACTTGACCCTCAAACATTTCGGTTCTCTGATGTACGGGTTCGGTGATGTCGCGGGCGCGGCGCTGAGCGAGCTTTCCAACGACCTCAAGCAACGACGCATGCGCTTTTGCGTACAGGCCGCGCTCGAAACCCTCTCCGGCCCGGAGATGGAATTTGCGCGAGCAGAGGGACCCGCGGCATGCGAAGCCCTCGTCGAAGATTTGATCGCGTTTCTTGCGGGGGGACTCGATGCCCCCGCTCAGATTTCCTGAAACCAACAATGCGCTTCCTGCGCGCCGCGTTACTCGACCGCGACCTAAGGAGACTCGACCCCCATGACGACGACTAAACGAGCGCAGACGCCTAGCCTCGACTACTGGATTCACGACGCGGACCAGCACTACTACGAGCCTGACGATTGTTATTCGCGGCACATCGAAGAGAGGTTCAAGAAGAAGACGATGTGGATCGACCGGTCGAACCCGGATACGCCCGGCCGGATGTATATCGGAGACGAGCGATGCCAGTTCTTTAGCGTCGGCGCCGGCGACAATATTGGCCCGCCCGGCATGATGAAGGCATTTCTGCAGGGGTCGACGGAGGAAGGCGGTAGCCCGAGCCTCAACCCGATTAATGGATTGAGTGTTCCTGAATTTGTCGACGCCAAAGCGCGCCTCGCACGCATGGACGAACAGCGAGTTGAATCAAGCCTCATGCTTCCGACAACCGGTGTCGGCATCGAGCCGCAGCTCAGAGCCTCTAAGCATCGTGAAGCTCTGTATCCCTCGGTTCGAGCCTTCAATCGCTGGCTCGAAGAGGATTGGGGATATGGCCAGGACGGGCGAATCTTCGGCGCGCCCATGCTCACGTTAGTCGACCTCGATGAAGCTGTCGCGGAACTCGAGCGATTGATCAAGGCGGGGGCTCGCTTCCTCGTCCTCACGACGGGCCCCGTCGACGGACGTGCACCCGGAGATCCCTACTTCGACCCCTTCTGGTCACGCGTTGAAGAAGCAGGCCTTAACATCGTCTTCCATATCGGGAACACCCCCTTCGGCGAGATATACAGCAAGCCCTGGGGCCTGCGCCCCGCCCCGCCGTCCCATCGTCACTCCCTCATGGAATACTTCCTCGCGTTCACCGAGCGCCCCGTCATGGACACGGTCGTCTCGCTGATCGCGGATAATCTCTTCGGACGTTTCCCCAAGCTCCGCGTACTCTCGATTGAATACGGATCAGGCTGGGTCGCCCCCATGCTCGGGAAACTCGAGAAGTTGGCCCGGCTCTACAGCAAGGACATGTGGCGCTTCGGTGCGCCGCCCATGTCGCCAACCGAAACCTTCAGACAGAACGTATGGGTCGCTCCTTTCTACGAAGATGATGTGATCGGCCTCGTCGAAACGATCGGTGCCAGTCAGGTTCTGAATGGCTCAGATTATCCCCATCCGGAAGGTCTCGCGGAACCAATCGAATTCGCCCAGGAGCTCGCGGGCCTCGACGACGATTCGGTCCAGCGCGTCATGCGCCAAAATTTCGCTGCCCTGATTGCCTAGACCTCCTCTGATCTCCTCCATTCGGGCTGAATCTGGGTAACGCAGTTCCTACCCGCGCCGCCCCGAGCTGCACTACAGTCGAGTCAATGAGCAAGCCTAAACGACAAGAACAAGAAGAAGCCTCGTCCGAGGTGACCGAAGTCGCCAAAGACATTCTCCGCATGCAGCTCCCTATTCACCTGCCGGGACTCGGGCACGTGAACATGTATGCGATGATGGATGATGACGGCGCCACCGTGATTGATCCCGGGCTACCGGGTGAGAGCACCTGGGAGGCCATCCTTACGCGCCTTAAGCAGGCAGACCTAAAACCAAAGGACGTCCACACCGTCATCATCACGCATTCCCACCCGGATCATTTCGGCGGCGCGGTGCGCATGCACAAAGAATTCGGCACGCGCATCGTCGCCCATAGAGCCTTCCATTTCGGTGGCCCGTCGGGCGACTTAAAAAAGCACACCGGCTCTAGCGCACATCAGCACGTTCACGGCGACGACGACCATCACGCGGAAGCCTCAGTCAGTGACCTTGTCGCGCACATGGAAGTCCTCGAACGCGACCGGCGCCGCATGCAAAATCCGCTCATCCGTATCTGGACTGCGCTCAGGCGCATCAATACGCCGGCGCCCTGGAAGGGGCCCGCAGATCGTGCGGCGCTTAAAGACAGTATGAGATGGATGAGGATGGCCACGATCGGTCGCAGCAAATTCCTTCCGCCGATCACGCATCATGTCGAACACGGAGATGTGCTCAAGCTCGCGAAACGAGAATGGTTCGTGCAGCACACGCCTGGACATACGGCGGACCATATCTGCCTCCACGACCCCGAGACCGGCGCGTTCCTATCGGGAGATCACGTGCTGCCTTCGATCACGCCTCATATCGGAGGCGTTTCGTATCTCGCCGACCCGCTCAAGTCATTCTTCTACTCCCTCGATCGTGTCGGGGAGATTAGTGACGTGGAGCTCGCCCTCCCCGCCCATGGCCATCCCTTTGCGGATCTTGCGGGACGAGCTCAGGCGATTAAAGAGCATCACTACGAACGCCTTGATGAAATCAAGGACATCGGAAATGACCTCGGTCGCGCAGACGTGAATGCGTTCATGAAGCGGCTCTTTAAAGAACGCAGCTGGGGCGATATGGCTGAGAGCGAGACCTACGCGCATCTCGAGCACATGCGCCTTGAAGGTCGTGCAGAAGCACATCGTGACGACAAGGGAAGATTAGTCTACGACCTTTAGCCGTTGCACCAGCCTGCGCCTAACGTCACTCGGGTCCTTCGTCTAGCTAATCCTGATGAAGGATCTCGAGGTAATTCTTCCGAATCGTTTCGATCTCGTCCTCGAGGGTGTCCAGCGTCCATTCAGAGGTATCGATTGGAGGCAGCACAATTGCTTCGATCGTCGCGGGGCGAACAACCTGCGCGTTCTTCGGAAATGCATCGAGCACATTCCTAAATACGATCGGGACGATGGGGACATCAGCCTGCATCGCGAGATGGAATGCCCCCTTCTTGAAAGCGCCAAGCTTCGCCGTCGTCGAACGGGTGCCTTCCGGCGCGATTGAGATTGACCGACCCTGTTTAAGGGCACGAACCGCCGGCGCGAGCGCTTCCCTCGCTGCGGAGGCATTCGTGATTCCGGCGCGGTCAATGAACACCACTCCCGCCGCAGCGAGGATCGGGCCCATCACGGGATCGTTCTTGATTTCCATCTTCCCAACACCGGTCATGTCGCGTCGCACAATCTTCAGCATCAAGATCGGATCGAGCGCACTCTGATGGTTAAAGATGAAGACCGCGGGCCTCTGGGTCCAGGCGTTCTCTTCGCCTTCCACACGCAGATCAATACCGGCGAGTGATGTCGCAAGATTACTCCAAACCGCCCCGGATACGTTCAGCCCCTCGCGATACGAACCGTTCACGAGTCCCGCGATAATCCCGGCACCGAGTGCTGGACCGACACTCGCATAGCTAAGCCCTGTCCGAATAACATCTCCAAGACTGGGCGTTCCACGACTCCGAAACCGCCTAACAGGCCAATTTCGTTCTTTCGCGATCTGTGCCAATTGCCGATTTGGATTCAGAGGTCGCGGACGACCGACAGCTTCGAGAAGCTGGATATCTTCGTGACTATCCGAATAAAAGTAGCTCTCATCGAGGTCGGCACCCTCTTGCTCGGCGACTTGGCGCGCGGCGATGGCCTTGCCTTCGCCGTAACAAGTTGGATGAACCACCTCGCCGGTAAAGACGCCGTCCTTCACCTCAAGCTCAGTGTTCATCACGAGATCGATACCGAGCTCCCGAGCAAAGGGCGCAACCTGATATCGAGTCGCCGAGGAGATGATGGCGACGGTATGACCGGCCCGCTGATGAGCTTCGACGAGGGCACGGGATTCGGGATAGATCTGGCGAATCAGATGCTTCGCGAAAACTTCTTCGCCTACTTCTTCGAGTGTCGACTCCGCAAGCCCGCGATAGGTCGCGGTCATTCCTGACATTAGGGCCGAGAACCCGGTTCGCCCCATCCCAAAGGAGAGCGTGCCCAGAAACGTACCCGCCATTTCTTTGGGACTCATGCGGCCGCTAAGCAAGCGTTCCCGCATGAACGAGGTCGCCGAGAACCCGGCGAGGATCGTTTGGTCGAGGTCAAAGAACGCGCCGACTTTCGAGCCCGTGGGCCCCTGTCGGATCTCTTTTGTCAGTCGATCGTAGAGCGCCATGACTCGCAGCATATCGTTCGCCCGCGGGCCCGCTATATTCGGACTCCTTTGCCCCACATTCTTCTTGGAGACGTGCATGTCCGGCCCCGTCCGCTTTGGAGTCACTCTTCCTCAAATAAAGCGCTCCTGGCAGGAAGCTAGCGCTGCAGCAATTGAGTTCGACCGTCTCGGATATGACTCACTTTGGGTATGTGATCACCTCTACGGCGTCCCCAACCCGCAACTCCCCATTCTTGAGGGCTGGACCCTACTTTCCGCGATCGCCGCGATTACGAAGCAAACAAAGCTCGGTACCCTCGTGACACCGCCCTTTTTCCGAAACCCTGCGGTCCTCGCCAAGCAAATCGCGACCATCGACCAAATCGCCCCCGGCCGCGTCATAGCCGGACTCGGCGCCGGCTGGTTCCCTCCGGAATTCGAGCAGACCGGCTGTCAATTTCCCAATCCTCGCGAACGCCTCCGTGCCCTCGAAGAAATGGTCGAAGTCATGAAGCGCATGTGGACCCAAGAGAAGGCCACCTTCAAAGGTCAGTATTTCTCGGTCAACGAAGCCATCTGCGAACCCAAGCCCGAGAAATGCCCCGAGATTCTCATTGGCGGCGGCGGCGAAAAAGTCACCATGGCCATAGCCGCCCGACACGCTGACACCTGGAATAACATGGCGGTCGCCCAGGCTCAGCTACCCCAAAAAATCGAAGCGCTTAACAAACGTTGTGAAGAAGCCGGACGCGATCCCGCCACGATCGAACGCTCACAGCAATGCGTCGTCGTGATCGGCGAAGACGACGCAGCAGGAAAGGCGGGCCTCGAAAAAGCCAAGAGGATCTACGGCGGCCACATGGGCGGCGCCCTCGAGGAGCACGGAATTTGGGGCTCCCCAGACCGCGTGATCGAAGGCATCGAACGCCACCGCGCCCTAGGCATCAGCTTCTTTGTGATGGAGTTCTTCGGACGCGATACCCGCGAGCCGGCCCGGTTATTCGCTGACACGGTGATGAAGCACTACGCGGATATAGGCAGTGCGGTAGGCCGTTCTTAGCTCGAGGTCTGATGAAGCGAAGGCGCAGCCACTCGATTCGATCCGCGCACGACCATTATAAAGCCCGTTACAAAAGCGCGATCGGATTGACCGGCGATCCGGTCCCCCGCTCGATTCGAAGCGGTGCGACCGTCAGCTGAAACTCCCACTGCGAGAGTTCACCGCACGCAGTCATCAAATCGCTAAGATCGAGATTATCCAGCAGATGAACGCCCATAGCGACGAGCGTGCATTCATGAATGGGCATCCCCCATCCCTCGATCGCCGGAAGTGGAATCACATCAGAAACGACGTCTGAACCCAATACCGAAACACTGCGCTCATGTAGCCACGGCACACATTCCGGATGAAGCCCGGGCATGCCCGGATCCATAGGGCTCCACGGTCCAAGTTCGTCACGACGCGCATCGCGGCCCATCGAGATCAGTAAACAGTCACCTTCCCGAACCTCCACGCCCCCTTGCTTCTGTACCGCTTCATCAAGCTGGTCCGGGTCGATCATCTGCCCCGGTTCGATCCAGGGCACACCTAGCGTGCGAGGCATATCAAGCAGGACGCCACGCGTTACGATTCCGTCTTTCCCGCACATGACGCTGTTCTTGAGCGCACCGGTGCTTTTCACGAGTGTTCCGGGATAGCCGTTGTACATCTGGCCTTTTCGGTGGACATGACAAAAGGCGTCCAGGTGCGTGCTCGCCATCCCATGAAATGCGATCCCAACGAAGTCCGATGTAGACTCGAGGCCGACTTCCGGCACGAGACAGTCGTCCCCACCGGCGACCATCATATGAAGCGCCGGGTGTGGATTATCGGGTGCCGGATCAACCGGGATATTGCGAGAACAGCTGACAGCCCGACCGTGACGCACGCACGCAGATGCCGCGCGGCGCACTTCGGGCGTGATTAGGTTGAGCGCGCCCGCTTCGTCCTCCGCACCCCAGCGCCCCCAGTTCTTCACAGATTCAAAGATTTCGTCCATACGTGCCTGATCCGGAATCGGCCATTCTGCCATCGTGAAATGCTCCCTTGTCGTGCCCGTCGCTATCGGTCGAACGTCCCGCGATCGCGGGATCTAGCCTGCGGCCGGCGCACTGATGATGCCTGCTAGCACCACGTCAAACCAGCCGGATTCTTACGTCGCGATCCAATTCGCGAGTTATGCTCTGACTTCGTTTCCGGCAGTGCCCAGAGGCAATCGCCTCACGACGCGCGTACGGCATTAACCTGCTGGGATCTCGAAACCGGATATCGGACAAAATTGAAAGGAAGATCTCGATGAGAGTTCTAGTCATGGGCGGCACCCAGTTCAACGGCCTCGCACTCGTTCACGAGCTGGCGCGAACCGGGCATCAAGTCGTGATTCTCAATCGAGGGCAAACCAAGGCTGATCTACCCCACGGAGTGGAACGCGTCTTCGCAGATCGCACGAATCACGATCAGATGCGAGATGTGCTCGGCTCCGTCAATGTCGATGCGATCATCGATGTCAGCGCCTATCTGCCTGAAGACGTCGAACTGATGATCGAGATCTTCCGTGGACGAATCGATCATTACGTCTTCATTAGTTCAACCGTCATCTACGCGCAGAGCGATCATTTCCCGATCACCGAAGCGCACCCCGTCGAACGTGGCGATGCCCAGAATCCCTATGGACGGAACAAGCTCCTCTGCGAGGATATCCTGCTTCGCGAGTGGCGAGAGAATCGCTTCCCCTGCTCGATCGTTCCCTTCTCCATGGTGATGGGCGCGGGCAATATTTTACCCGATCGCGAACAGCGCATGTTCCAGCGAATCCTGCGAGACCGCCCGATCCTGATTCCCGGCAATGGTCGCACGATCCAACAAGTCGGGCACGCGGACGATCAAGCGCGGGCTCTTCGCATGATGCTCTGCAAGCCCGTCACCTACGGCCAACGCTACAACCTAACTGGCAACGACTACTTCACGCAGGAAGGCTATGTCGACGTCTTCGCTGGCTTACTGGGCAAGGAAGTCGAGAAGGTCTTCATACCCGCCAGGATGATGGATCAGCTTTGGAGCGGCGACATCGAAGTCGAGCTGCCTAAGACCGAATCGAAAAATGATATCCGCGCGGCTTCAGGCGTTTCGCAGGTCGAGATCAACCGCTTCATGCTGACGATGCTTGTACAGCAGATCGCGCCCAACATTCACTACTGGGATCGGAGTTCGCTCTTCTCCGTCGACAAGCTACGGCGCGACGTTGGCTGGGAACCGGAACTGACCTTCCCCGCCTCCGTCGAGCGCACCTGGCGCTGGTACCAGTCGGCCGGCCTCCCAGACTCACAGGAATTCGACTTCTCCTTTGAAGATGGCCTCATCAAGATGGCGCGCGGCTGGAAGGACTGAGCCGAGCCGATCTACCGCAAGGCCCAAAGACCAACGCCTAACCGAGTAGCTCGGGATGACGCGCCGCGATCATCCGATCAACGCCCTCTTGCCACGTCACCTTGCAGGCTCCTGCGAGCTTGATGCGCTTGGCGGGATCGAGCCAGTACTGATGAATACCATCCGGCCCGGCCACTACCTTTCCCTCTCGACCGATTTTCTTTGCGATATAGGCGACAAGGTCCGGCACCGGCACGCCCTCGTCTCCGCCCCAATTCACGATCGTTGCAGGTACGCCCGCAGCTTCGAGTAGCCCTGACGTCTGATCATAGATGTCGTCTTCATGAATAGGCGTACAGATATCGCCCGCGTCTGGCGGCATCACGGGGATCGTTACGTCGCCAAGGATCATGTTAACGACCATGGCAGGAAAGCCGCCATTGTCTCCGTACGCGGCGTTCATGCGCGCAATAGTCGTCGGGAGGCCGAATTCTAACGCGGCGAATTTACCAACCGCTTCCTGGGAAATCTTGGAAACACAGTATGTCGGCGCATAGGGCTGCGGCGTGCCGCCCAGCGGATCCGACTCGAGCACACCGACCGAATAATCCCGCGGCGCCGCATACACACCACACGTCGACATCATTAGACATGCCTTCGCATCCCGGTAACGCGACATGACATGGCCTGTCCCGCCTGCGTTGATCTCGATCGATGTGTCGTAGTCTTCGCCGGGAACGATCGCCGCCGCGAGATGCAAGACAAAGTCCACGGACTCGGGGGTCTTTGACCAATCCGGTGACACGAGATCGACTGCCGCGGTCTTGATCCCCGCCGCTTCACATCGCTCACGCGTAGCCTCATCGCTAAAGCGTGCGACGCCAAAAACTTCGTTGTCCTTCGCGAGCCGAGCGGCGAGTGGAAATGCAATTTGACCCGCCGGTCCGGTGATCAGAATTCGCTTGCCTTCGATCTTACTCATGGTTTCTTTGCCTCATATTCTGGGGAGTCCCGATCCTAGACAGATCATGAGCACCTTGCACCTGCTTGCCACCGGCTCTGTGGTCGGCGAAAATTCACCCTCGCGTGGTAGACGCGTGACGTTCCACCGTAGGCGGGCGAAAAGCGGCACCCGCAAGGAGTTCGCATGACTAGGCCCACGTCCCACCTCCAACTCACCCGCCTCGCGCTGGGTTGTGAAGGCGTGGCAGGCATTCCGACTCCGCAGGGGCTTCCTTGGAGCCAATAACCCAAGCGCTTCTCGGCGCGGCCACTGCAGAACTCGCGGCCGGTCGGGCTTTGCGCGGGCGCGCGCTCGGCTGGGGCGCCATCATCGGAATGTCGCCAGACCTCGACGTGCTCCTTGGCCCCTTGCAAGACGGCTACGGCGCATGGCTCTACCATCGTGGCACCACTCACTCTCTTTGGTTCGGGTTCGTTTTAGGACCGCTGCTCGGATGGATCCTCTGGCGATGGCGGGACATGGGCCGGGGCGACACTCTGCCAGGATGGATCCGACTCTGTACCGTCGCCCTCGTGACGCATCCTATCCTGGATGGCTTCACGGCGTATGGCACGCAATTTTTTGCGCCCTTCCTACGAGATCGCTTCGCATGGAACGGCGTTGCAATCGTAGACCCCTTCTATTCTCTCTTATTAGGCGCCGGCGTTTTATGCGCCGCTTGGCGCAGCCTCTCTCCTGAAAAAAGACACCGAGGGCTTATCGCGGGATTGGGCCTATCGTCGATCTACTTAGCCGCGGGTCTCGCGATCAATCAATGGATCGAAAACGACCTTCGCTTGCGCCTAGCGCCTTATGCCAACACGATCGAACGCGTACGCGCCTACCCCACATTCTTCCAACCTTGGTTACGCAGCTTCGTGATCCGCACGCCTGACGCTATGTTCGTAGGTCTCCATAGCTGGCAGGAATCGAGCTGCCCGGTATGGCATCGACACGATCGACGCCTAACGGATCCAAGCAGTCTCGCACTTCGCAAGAGCTGGGAGGGCGAACTCCTCGAATGGTTCGCTGATGGTGACACGATCGCTCTGGTACATCCCCAGCCCGGCGGCAGAACCCATGTCCGGATCGAGGACGTTCGCTACGGCTGGGCGAGCGATCAAGGGCGCGGGATGTGGGGGGTCGAAGCAGTCATTGATGCCAATGGCGAGCTCCTCTCCCCTCCGACGAGAATCCCTAGACCGCGCTTCAACCCGAGCGACTTGTCTCGAATGCTTCCGCTGCTCATGGGCGAGCTTCCTAAAGGCGACACTTGGGAGCGCCCGATCGAGTGCGGCGCTTCGGCAGTCGGGGACGCACAAGACTACCTGAGTCGGGTCCCTCCGACCAACGAGCTCGAAGAATGCTGTCCTCACGCGATCTAGAGCCTGCCGCCCGTGGTAGGAGAGGAGGAGCACTCTGCCGCCGCTCAGGTCTTTCTTGACGAACTGCGCGCGAATGACTGCGTACTGGACTCGACGACGCTCTACTCTAATATCCATCGCCCCGTGACACTCGCAGCCGACCAGCCGCGTAAAGTCGCGGTATTCGTAAGGCCGGATATGAAGGCGGCAAACCCTCTTTATTCGGGCTGGACGCTAGGTGATTTTGAGATGAGCGAGATCTTT
>Ga0115569_10002377_pt1 | contig 14301 bp, 13 predicted proteins | sample COGITO_mtgs_1205_2_FD_87295 | JGI IMG/M metagenome (GOLD analysis project Ga0115569, IMG submission 87295) | Pelagic marine microbial communities from North Sea - COGITO_mtgs_120503 | ecosystem: Environmental > Aquatic > Marine > Epipelagic | place: Germany:Helgoland, sampling site Kabeltonne... | reverse complement strand
GCGCAATCTTCTTATCCTGGAAAAATTTTAGATTTAGCTGTTGATGAAAAGGTTATTACTGAAAATGAAAAGGCAGAAATTTGGGAAGACAATGTATTGCAGTGGTTGTTTGGTGATGATGAAAAGGCAAAACAAGCATTGGTTGATAAAATCTTAGTGTAATAAGTAATTACATTATTAGTAATAAAGCATATGGCTTTGAAGGTTTTGTCTAGTTTAGGTAAATTTGAACTATCTAAAACTAAATTTTTAAGCAGTTTTTAAGTTTTAGTTGAATAAATTGGAGATAACTAAATTACCCTTGACATTGTTTTAAAACTTGTTCAGCTCTTAGCAACATAAATTCTGGGTAAAACTCAATGTCAATTTTTTCTTCTTTACTAAGTTCAATTGCGCGTTTAATTTCTGTACAATAAGGTTTTGTAGATTTGCCAAAGAATTTGGCAGAACCCATGTTCCATTCTGCATTTGCTAAAATAACTCTTGGGTTTTTTGGTGCAATTACTAATGCTTTTGCATACAATTGGCTATTTACCCCACCTAAAGTCATACCATATTTTTGGCCATCAAAAGCGATATAACCTAAATTTAGAAATGCTTGTGTAATCATTATTTCTGGATTGTTTTCTGAATTCGATTTTGCAGTATCTAAAAATTTTTGTGCTTTTGTTAATTTCGCTTTTAAAACTGATTCATCTTTTATTCCAAAACTATCACTTATCTCTACGTTTGCTGCGTAATAAGCGGGTAACCAGTTTTTGGGTGCTGCTTTTGTGATTCTTTCAAATAATTGTGAGGCTTCTTTGTTGTTCCCTTTTTCCCATAAACCAAATGCCTTTTGCATTCCTATTTGGTATTTTGTTTGCGCAGAAATTCCTGTCGCAATGAAAATTGCGATGATAATTGTAATTTTTTTCATGTTGTAAGTGTTTAGATAATTGTTTTAAATTTCAGAAAAGCTGAAGTAATTAAATTCTTTTCTAGTTTATTTTACTGTTATTGTGATTGCTGTATCTTTTGTTACCTTGAATTTGGCATCTTTGTATTTTGGAGCTCCCATAAAACCAGTTGCATCGTTAGACATGCCTATTGGTTCTTTGGGTATTCCTAAAAAATTGGTGTCTAATTTTTTATTATTGTTGGTATCATGAAAAGCAGATATAGCATAAACTCCAGTAGGAATATCTTTTAAAGTTACGCTCGCTTTTTTGTCTTCAATTTTTACAATTGTTCCTTTTATGGGTTTCTTTAAAAAATGGTCTTCTTTATTGTAAATGGCAACATATAAATTTCCTTTGTTAGATTTCATGCCTGTAAAATCTAAAGCAAGGTTATGTTTTTCTTGAGCAGAGGTCAACACGATTCCTGAGAGCATTAAAGTAATAGTTAAAAGTAATTTTTTCATATTAGTTTTTTTGATGATTCAAATATCTGATGTTTCTGTGTGAAAAACACAAGAATAATACCGAATTGTGGTTTTTTAATTCTGAATTGTTCTATCGCCAAAGAATTACTGAGTTATTTGCATACTTATAAATCTATTTTTTTCTTGGAGAAAATGACATTCTTAAAAGTTTAGCCCTGATTGAGCGGTTTGTTTGAGCTCTTTTTTATTCCTATTTAGGATAAAAAAAGCGAGTAGCGAAAGCGGGAAATAGCTTCTAATAAAATTATAAATTATCTAATTGATTTGTTTTTTTATTATCGCTAATTGTCCAGAAAAAACCTACAAAAAAGAACCTGTCTGCATTGGGTATTATTGCTTGTCTATCGAAATTACCATTAGGTTCTGCGGTGTTTTTGTAATTGTAACCAAATACATTTTGAGTTCCTAAAATGTTGTTTACAGAAAGGTATAAAATTTTTTGTTGATCTATTAAGTATGCCCAATTTATACTTAACGAATTGTAATTTTTAGTTTTGTTATTCAAAAAACCACCTTCATTTGGGTTTGTGTAATTTCTACCAGAAGCAAAATTGTAACTAAAACCAATTTGACTTTTCCAATCTGCTACCCAATGTTTTGCAACCAAAGATAAATTATGTTTGGAAGCAAAGCCAGGTCTTGCTGATTTTGGGTAATTTTTGTAATTTCTTTCTGTGTCCAGGTATGAATAGGAAACCCAATAATCTGTGTTTTTTATTTTACCATTTTGTCTCCAAAAAACATCGAAACCTTTTGCAAAACCATTTCCGTTATTGTTAAGGTTACTGGTATAAATTGGTGTGCTATTATTGTATTTTACCAAGTCACTATAATTTTTATAATACGCTTCGATTCTAAATATTTGTCCTTGTTTTGTCTTTTGGTAGTTGGCAATTAAATGCGATGTGTTTTCTGCTTTAAAATCTTGACTGAATTTTAAATATTCGTTTTTAGGGTTCTGATAAAATTGACCATAAGCTAAGGAAAATTGTGAGTTTTTACCTGCTTTATAGGCTAATGAAACTCTGGGTGAAATTGTAAATTCGTTTAGTAATTCTGAGTTTTCAGCACGAATCCCGATTTTTGTAGCTAAATTTTTAGAAAAGAAAATATCTGTTTCCGCAAAAGAGGCAAGTATGTTATTGTTAAAACCATATGTTAATTTAAGACCATTATTTGGAGTGTAATCTTCATTAAAATCAGTCATAAAATATTCGGATCCAAAACTAATTTTAAATCGATTAGAAAACTGTTTTTTTAGCTTTACTTTAAAGTGCATTGAGTTTTCGTTGTCTGTTACTAAATCATCAATAATATTTATGTTTGAATAATCGTTGGTGAAACTAAAACCGGTTTCAATTTTCCAATTATCACCAAATCTATTCTTGTACGAAGTGTTAAAATATAGATTTCTGTTATTTAGACCGAAACGAAAACCATCAACAAAATTAATGTCATCTTGAATTAAATCGAAGTCCGTATAACTAAATGCACCATACAATTTTAGTAAAGATTCATTTTTAAATTGATATCTATATACCATCTCACCACTTAAGGCTTGTACAGGTTTTTTCCAATTATTTCTATCGGGAAAAGCTTCTTGATAAGGCGCTAAGTTTACATATGAAGTATTTACACTAAAAGAATTTTTGCCCCAAATTTGCGTGTTTCCAACACCTAAACCTACCGTCATAAATGATAAATCGGTTTTCTCTTCAAGAGGTTTATCTATGGTGTTTAGCTGCAGAACACTTGATAAAGCTTGACCGTATTCTGCAGAATACCCACCTGTTGAAAAAGAAATTCCTTTAAATAAAAATGGTGAAAATCGTCCGCGAGTTGGAATATTTCTTGCGGATGCCGCATAAGGTGTAAAAACGCGAATTCCGTCTATAAATATCTGCGTTTCTTCTGCTTCTCCTCCACGAACAAAAAGTCTTCCATCCTCATCTACTGTAGAAGTTCCGGGAAGTGTCTGTAAAGCGCCCATAACATCGCCCAAAGCACTTGCTGTGGTAACAATGTCTAATGGTTTTAAAACGGTAACTTTTGCTTTTTCTCCTGCTTCAAAAGTACCTGCATTTATAATAACTGCATCTAATGCATTTACATCATCTCTTAATTTTATTTTTAAGTTTTTGAGTAATGAAACATCTGCAGTTTTAATATAAGTATCAAATGAAATAAACGATATTACTAAAGTTTGTGTTTCTTTTTCTGAAGTAGAAAAAGAGAATTCTCCTTTTTCGTTGGTTGAAGTTCCATCGTAAGTGCCATCTAAATACACACTTGCTCCTATAATTGGTTGTTTTTGGGCATCTGTAACTTTACCTGAAATGGTTGTTTGTGCAATTAATGAAAATTGAATGGCTATAAACAGAATAGATAATATTTGTTTCATCGGTATTTATTTTTTGATGATACAAAGATGTGGTGGTTGTACCTTAAAAAATAAAAAGAAATACCGAGTTGTAATTTTTGGTTGATGAATTGTGATTAACAATATAAGAAGGTTACATTCTAAATATTTATCGTTATACCTTGATTTTGTTTAACTTAGCTGTACTAATTAATCGTAATTTTTATAATAAATACTATGTTGTAGTCTTTTATTCGTTTTGCTTTTTACAGTTGTAAAAAAGTAAATTCATTACCCAAGATGACAAATATTGAAAATCTTTTTTGTCGAATTTTCATCTAAAATTCTTACTTACTAAGGCAAGGTTTTAAAATTGTGAGTTACGCAAATAATAAGAAAAACTTTATTTATGTGATAATTTTATTTCTTGTAATGTTTTGTCTGAGTTGATGTAATCTGAAATGACTTTGCTTCTTAAAATTTCAATATCATCATTGAAATATATTGCCCATCTATCTTCTTTTAACAAGTGCGTTATCTGTTTTATTCTTCTTTGTGCTTCAGAATAATGAAATAAATAATTTGTGGAATTCTTTTTTTGAGGTTGAATTTTTGCAGTTTTTTCTTTAAAATTGACTTCAATAAAAAATATTCTTTCTATTGAATTAATAGGGTAGAAGTCTGCCCATTTTGCAAAACCAATAATAACTTCTTGATTCTTATAATTCTCGTTAGCGATGATTTTCCATCTACAGTTTGCCACTCTTCCCCAATGATTCGATTTTCTATATACACCTTCTTTTATGTAAAAATACATGCTTTCAGATTTACTTTTGTAGTTTATATTTTTCGGAAATTCAAAATTATCTACTTGCTGAAACTCACAAAAAGTATGTTTAAAAAAGTTGGTTTTACTATAAGTTTTCAAAATTGAATTTTAAAGTGTTTGACGAAAGTAATGAAGCAAACCTAATTATCATAATTAGGCAGTATTCTTATGGTAACAAAAAACGCAATCAAATGAATGATTGCGTTTTTGATATATGTAGAAAAATAATTTTTCTTTTTAACAAGTTCTCAAATTAACTTTGAGATAAGCGACTTCTCTGCTTATTTAACTTCTTCGAAATCTACATCTTCAACATTGTCTCCCTGAGCATCAGCTGCTTCTGGTTGACCTTGTTGTGCACCAGGATCAGCTCCTTCAGCGCCACCTTGTGCAGCCATTTCTTCAGATGCAGCTTGCCAAGATTCGTTAATTTTTGCTAAAGCACTATCAATAGATGCTAAATCTTTAGATTCATGTGCAGCTTTTAATTCAACTAAAGCAGCTTCAATTGGTGCTTTTTTATCATCAGATAATTTATCACCAAATTCTTTTAATTGCTTTTCTGTTTGAAAAATCATAGAATCTGCTTGGTTGATTTTTTCTGCAGTTTCTTTTGCAGTTTTATCAGCATCAGCATTTTCTTCTGCTTCTTGTTTCATTTTAGCGATTTCATCTTCAGATAATCCAGAAGAAGCTTCAATTCTAATTTCGTGAGATTTGTTTGTTCCTTTGTCTAAAGCAGAAACTTTAATAATACCATTAGCATCAATGTCAAAAGTAACTTCAACTTGAGGTACACCTCTTTGTGCTGGTGGTAAACCATCTAAATGGAAACGTCCAATTGTATTATTATCTGCAGCCATAGCTCTTTCACCTTGTAATACGTGAATTTCTACTGATGGTTGATTGTCTACTGCTGTAGAGAATACTTGAGATTTTTTTGTTGGAATAGTTGTGTTTGCATCAATTAATTTTGTGAAAACATTCCCCATTGTTTCAATACCTAAAGATAAAGGTGTAACGTCTAATAACAATACATCTTTAACGTCTCCAGATAAAACTCCACCTTGAATTGCAGCACCTAAAGCAACAACCTCATCAGGGTTTACACCTTTACTTGGTGCTTTTCCAAAGAATTTTTCAACAGCTTCCTGTACAGCAGGTATTCTTGTAGAACCACCAACTAAAACAATCTCATCTATTTCATCTAAAGATAAATCAGCATTTTTTAATGCAGTTTGACAAGGAGCAATAGTTCTTTTGATTAAATCGTCTATTAATTGCTCAAATTTAGCTCTAGTTAAAGTTCTTACCAAGTGTTTTGGTCCGCTAGCAGTAGCAGTAACATAAGGTAAGTTAATTTCTGTTGAAGCAGAAGAAGATAATTCAATCTTCGCTTTTTCTGCAGCTTCTTTTAAACGTTGTAAAGACATTGGATCTTTACGTAAATCGATTCCTTCGTCAGATTTAAATTCTTCAGCTAACCAGTTAATGATTTTTTCATCAACATCATCACCACCTAAATGCGTATCTCCATCAGTAGCTAATACTTCAAAAACACCGTCTCCTAATTCTAAGATAGAAACATCATGTGTTCCACCACCAAAATCAAAAACAACAATTTTTTTATCGTCATTAGATTTATCTAATCCGTAAGCTAATGCAGCGGCAGTAGGCTCGTTTATAATTCTTTTTACAGCTAAACCTGCAATTTCACCAGCTTCTTTAGTTGCTTGTCTTTGTGCATCATTAAAGTATGCAGGTACAGTAATAACTGCTTCAGTAACGTCAGTTCCTAAATAATCTTCAGCAGTTTTTTTCATTTTCTGTAAAACCATTGCAGAAATCTCTTGTGGCGTATATAAACGACCATCAATATCTACTCTAGGTGTATCATTATCTCCTTTTACTACTTTGTAAGGAACTCTTGTAACTTCTTTTGAAGACTCAGAAAATTTGTTCCCCATAAAACGTTTAATAGAATAAACGGTTTTTGTTGGGTTTGTTACAGCTTGTCTTTTTGCTGGATCACCAATTTTACGTTCTCCTTCCTCAACAAAGGCAACGATAGATGGTGTAGTTCTTTTTCCTTCTGCGTTAGGAATTACAACTGGCTCATTTCCTTCCATTACAGAAACACAAGAGTTCGTTGTACCTAAATCGATTCCAATTATTTTACTCATAATATTTATTTAAATATATTTTAATTCAATTTTACAAGAACTATTAGTCAAACTGTGTGCCAACTATTTTTTGACTATAAAATGTCAGTTTTCTAAAAAATTAATTTAAATTATTGTGACATTCTGACATAAATTCAATGTAAAGTATTCCTTAAAGTGGAGCAGAAATAATTAATCTTCTTGTATTTAGTTGGTTAGGTTAGAATAAAACTTACTCAAACATAATAACTCTAGTTAGAAAAGATATTTTGGAACCGTGCTTGGTTCTGAACCAAAAGTTTTCTTAAAACTAAAGAATAGTATAGTGATAAATGGAAGAGGTGTTTATGATGTAACAAGAATATAGGGTATTATTGTAAAATTTCTCGAAGTTAATACTAAATCTGATAGATTTAATGAGAGCGCTATGGTTTATTTAATGTAGGCCGTTGAGTTTTATTTTTCTTATTTAAAGTTAATATATGTTTATATTTTGATAAAAAAACAAGCATATTATCATGAATTTTATACATTTACGTCGTTAAGAAGTTTAAATATTAAGAATGTCACAATTTATTAGTGTTTTTGATATGTTAAAGATTGGTGTTGGGCCATCTAGTTCACATACTTTAGGTCCTTGGCGTGCTGCTGAGCAATGGATTCATCAATTAAAAAAAAATCAAAAATTTTGTTTAATTGATAAAATCAAAGTGGATTTATATGGTTCTCTTTCTTTAACAGGAAAAGGGCATGCTACAGATCTTGCTATTCAATTAGGTTTAAGTGGTGCAGATCCAGAATATATTCCCATTGGAGATATTGCAGAAATTATTGATGCGATTGATAATAATGAAGTGCTTTTTTTTAATCATGAAAAAAATATACCGTTTTATAAATCGTCGATAACATTTAATAGGGAGTTTCTTCCTTTTCATGCAAACGGAATTAAATTTAGCGGTTTTTTTAATGGTGAAGAAATTTCTAATGAAACCTATTATTCTATTGGAGGTGGGTTTATTGTGCAAGAAAATGATCATTTAGAAGAGGAAATAGAAATAAATAACAAGAACTTTCCTTTTCCAATAAGTAAAGCGATTGAATTAGAAGAATTTTGTGAAAAAGAAAATTTAGGAATTTCTGAAATTGTTTACTTAAATGAATTAGAACTTCATTCTTCTGAATTTATTAACAATGAAATTCATAGAATTTGGGATACAATGCTAGAGTGCATGTACATTGGATGTCACACAAAAGGGAAGCTTCCTGGGGGATTAAATGTAAAAAGACGTGCTTTTGATACGCATCAAAAATTAATTAAAGGCACAAGTTATAATAATCCGAAAGAATGGATTACGGCCATAAGAAGTACAGAAGTTAAGTTTAGAGAAATATTAAAATGGGTAAGTTGTTTTGCGCTCTCTGTAAATGAAGTAAATGCCGCTTTGGGAAGAGTTGTTACCGCGCCAACAAACGGAAGTGCAGGAGTAATACCTGCTGTTTTAATGTATTATATGGTAATAGAAAACCATGAAGCTGATTTTAATCAAATAAAAAAATTCTTATTAACTGCCGGCGAAATTGGAAGTATTTTTAAAAAAAATGCCACAATATCTGCCGCAATGGGAGGTTGTCAGGCGGAAATAGGCGTTTCATCTGCAATGGCAGCAGCGGCTTTAACAGAATTGTTAGGTGGTACAGCGGCACAATGTTTGTCTGCTGCGGAAATTGCTATGGAGCATCATTTAGGTTTAACTTGTGATCCTATAAGAGGTTTGGTACAAGTACCTTGTATTGAACGTAATTCTATGGGAGCAATAAAGGCAATTCATGCAGCAGAGATTGCTTTAGAAACAGATCCTAAAGAATCTTTAGTGCATTTAGATGAGGTAATAGAGACTATGTGGGAAACTGCCAAAGACATGAATAAGAATTACAAAGAAACTTCTGAAGGAGGTTTGGCAGTTACTGTGAGAATTGTAAATTGTTAAAAAAAAGTTCAAAAGTTTTTTAAAACTTTTGAACTTTTTAATATCGCTAACTAAATAGTGTTATTACTTCTCCGAACTTTGCACGGCTAAATTATAAATAACCAATCCAAATCCTATTTTATTAATAGCATCTCCAATGTTGTAAATAACATCCATACTTAAGCCACCAAAAATGCCTTCGTACCACCCTGGAGTTCCGGCCATATATCCTAAAGGATAAATTGCCCAACCAACTAGAACAAACCAGCATAAAGTTTTGTGAGCACTTAAAACAGCTCCACCAGCCTCAACAGCTAATTTCTTCGCATCTCCAAGCCAGATATCATAAACAATTACGAAGTATGCTAAACCAGAGATTAGACCCCATAACCAGGCACTATCTCGATAAATTACTTCTCCCATATATCCTGTTATCAGCATCACGACTGATAAGAAGATCAATCTCCACATTAAAGATTTTTTTGCTCCCGCAACTTTTAAGATTAAATAGAACTCAACACACATTAGTGGAACAGTTAAAATCCAATCTACATACCTGAAGAAGGTTGGAGATTCTCCGTTAGAAGCCCAATAGTCTCTCATGTACCAATAATGCACTGCGGCGATAAAGGTAATTAAACCAGAAACTAAAAGAGAAGTTCTCCATTTTTTATCAAAACTATTCATTGATAAAAAGAAAAATACTGCAGCAGCCATCATGGCCATACAGCCAACAAAAAATGTAAACCCAACATAATCGCTTGGATCCATTTTTGCAACTGAAAGAAAATTAATAGATAAATTCATGATTTTCATTAAAAATTAAGTTATTAAATTGATTATTTCTCTCATGCTTTAAATAAAGCATTCAACCAAATATAATAATAATATTGTTAACTTTGTAATATGAGAGACACTTTTTATAGTAATTATCAAAATTTCATGTTGTTTATTACGTTTTTCTTATTTTGGATAAGCATTCAATTTGGAGAAGTGGTTGAGGATTTTTTAGCCTACATACTAGTGATTTCACTAGGTATTTTGCATGGAGCTAATGATTTGTTGATCCTATCTATAAAGGAAAAAACGGATAAGACGTTTATAAAAAACCTTTTTATTTATATCGGTTTAATTATACTGTGTTTAGTTATCTATATATTTAGTTCTTTTACAGCTATTCTATTTTTTGTTTTATTAAGTTCTTATCATTTCGGAGAAGAACACCTAAGCAAGAAAATAAATGTAAACGGATTATTTAATTCTTTTTATTTTTTAGCCTACGGGGTATTTATTTTTTCTTTAATATTTTATCAATCTGCTGCTGATGTGGATGCAATTATGACAGAACTAACAGGTTTAACTTTTACTGAGTTTCAAATAAAAATGGCCTTATTAATAAGTGGTATTTTTTTATGTATTGGAAGTATGTATCTTGTTTTAACCAAAAAAATCAAGGTACAACTATTCATTAAAGAAATATTTTATTTACTTCTACTTTATTTAGTCTTTCAAAATTCGTCTCTAGTATTAGGGTTTGCCATTTATTTTATTTTTTGGCACTCCATACCTTCTATTATTCATCAAGTAGTGTTTATTTCCGGAAATTTAAATGAAAAAACTATTTTCTATTATGTTAAAAAAGCCCTCATTTATTGGGTAATTAGCGTTGTTGGACTATTCGTTTTATACCAATTAGTTCCACAGACAGAGCTTTTTGCTACCGTAGTTTTTGCAATTTTATTTGCAGTAACTGCTCCACACACTTGGGTGATGCATAAAATGAAAAATTAACGAGTAAAAACCAAATCATTTCCTGAAGACAGTTCCTCAGAAAAACGATATTTATCAACATTAAAACCCTTTAATCCTTCTATTGTTTTTACATTGTTGTCTATAATATAGCGCACCATTAAGCCACGTGCTTTTTTAGCGTATGTCATTACAATTTTATATTCTCCGTTTTTAAAATCTTTAAAAACGGGTGTAATCATGGGTACTTTTAAAACCTTTTTAGGAAGTACTTTAAAGTATTCAGAACTTGCCAAATTAACAAGTAGTTCATCCTCTTCTAATTCGCTATTTAGAGATTGTGCAACCTTGTCATCCCAAAATTTATAAAGATTTTCTGTATGCCCAATTTTTAATCTTGTTCCCATTTCTAAACGATAAGGTTGTATGAGATCTAAAGGTTTTAAGATGCCATATAAACCTGACAAAATTCTGAGGTTATTTTGCAATAAAGGTATTTTTTCTTGGTCAATAGAATTTACATCAATTCCCTGAAATACGGCGCCTGTAAAAGAATAAATAGCTTGTTTTGCATTTTGGGGAGTAAACGGAGTTTTCCAATTTTGATTTCTATTATAATTTAAAGCGGACAAATCATCAGAGATTTTCATCAACTCAGATAATTTTTTCTTCGAAAGCGTTTTTAGTTTTTTATTTAATTTTTCTGAATGTTCTAAGAAACGAGGTTCCGTATGCAAACTTGTTGGTACTTTGCTTTCGAAATCTAAAGATTTTGCTGGTGAGATGATGATTTTCATAAGATGAATTTGAAAAATTAAAGACCGAATCAAGTTCAGTATCTATGATTGACAATTGTAAAGTATAAATGTACAAATCCTGGTAAAAGATTTCAAATAAATAAACGAGTTAATTTTGATAAAACTATTTAAAAAATTGATTGAGAATTCTATTTTGATTTTTTTTCTAAAGATTATTCAAACTATTTCAATTATCTTAGGTCAAAAGAACAGAAATTAACAAAAAACTTGAGTAAAGACGCAGAACTTGTAAAAAAGTTAAAGGATCCTACACAAAAAGAAAAAGCTTTTAGTGAGCTGCTAGACGTCTATCAAGAAAGGTTGTATTGGCATATTAGAAAGATTGTAACTACGCATGAAAATGCGGATGATGTATTACAAAACACCTTTGTTAGAGTCTATAAGAGCATCTTAAAATTTGAAGAAAAAAGTAGTTTACACACTTGGATGTATCGGATAGCATACAATGAATCCATTCGGTTTTTAGAGAAAAATAATAAAAAAAGTTATCATAATATTGATGAAGTACCAGCATCTAATTTGCAAGTTTTATTTGAAGATGCTTATTTTAATGGAGATGAAGTTCATAAAAAACTGCATAAAATTATAGCAGGACTTAAAGAAAAGCAAAAGCGTATTTTTCATATGAAATATTTCGATGATATCAGTTTTCGGCAGATGTCGGAAATTTTAGAAACCTCAGAAAGCACCTTAAAATCTACTTATTATTCAGTCGTAAAAATTATTGAAAAAAAAATATTTTTATAAATCCAAACTATTTTTAAAAAGTAGGGTCTAAATATATATTATGAAAAAAGCACCAGAAAATACAAACCAAAATAACTTCTTAAAAGGAGGTTTTAAAAATGATATTTCTGAAAATCACAATGCGTCTCTAGGTATTACTGTACCTGAAGGATACTTCTCGAAATCTAAAAGATCTATCTTAGATAAGATTAAAGAAGAAGCTGCCTCAGAAGCTCCAAAAGAAATTAAGAAACCATTAGTTTTTTGGATGCGACCTCAATTTAAATATATGGCAGCCGCATCTTTAGTTTTTATTTTAAGTTTAACATTTTGGTTGCAGAGTGCTAATAACAAGGATGCAGATAAAAGCACTATTGAGTTTCTATCCTTTTCAGATGATAATCTAATCAATGCACTTATTGTAAATGATGCTGAATTTGAGACATTAGCAGATGCTATTCTAATTAATGAAATTGTCATAAAAGCCGAACTTTCTGAACAAAGAATGGATGATTTGTTTTTTAATTCTTTGTTTGTAGAAGACTCATTAATAGATAATTATACAGATGATCAGTTTTTAGAAACGATTATTTTATAAATTTTTCAAACTATTTTAAAAATCATAGTTCTAAGTAATTAGAAACAATTAATAATAAAAAATTTAAAATTATGAGAATTTCAATTCCAAATCAAAAGATTCAAAAATCAAGCGTTTTATTTTTATCTATTAGCGCCTTTATTTTATCAGTATTATTATTCAGTTCTTGTTCAGAAACAGAAACTATTGATGCAGTAGCAGATGATGCCACTTTAGTATCTAAAATAGAAAGTGCCAAAACAGTTACCGTAGATGCAAGTAGTTTACCTGCAGCAACAGCAACTGTGTTTAACGGAGATTTAGCGGATAGCTATATTACAAATGTAGGATATGCTGCTGGTTTAGGGTATGAAGTAGCTGTAAGTACAGACAATTTATCAAGAGAAGAGGCAAGTAGTACTGTGTTTTTCTCTAAAGAGGGAAAAAAGTTAGCAGACACCAACGAAAAAAGAGCTAGAAAAAGATGGAAATGTTTCCACTTTGTTTTTCCAATAGATTTTATAATGCCAGATGATTCATCAATTACCTTAGCTAGTAAAGAGGATTGGGTTTTAATTAAAGAATGGTATACAGAAAATCCAGATGTAAAAGAACGTCCAGAATTTGTTTTCCCTGTAGATGTTAAGTTAGAAGACGGCACTGTGCAGACTTTAATTGATAGAGAAGAATTGATTGCTGTAAAAAACGCTTGTAAAAAAGGAAAAAATAAAAGAAAGTGTTATAAATTAGTGCTACCTGTTAGTTTTACAATGGCAGATGCAACAGTAATTACAGTTAGTGAAAGAGCCGATTTTAAATTGTTAAGAGCGTGGTGTAAAGCAAATCCAAATGCAACGGAAAAGCCAACCTTAAATTATCCTGTGGATGTTATTTATAGAGATGATACCACAGCAACAATTAATGATGAGGCAGAAATGAAAGCTGCCAAAGAATCATGTAAATAGTAATTTTTGTACTTTAGATGTTTAAGAGCCAAAAAAATAAATGTAAAATGAAATTAAAAACCATCATATATACTATTAGCTTTATGAGTTTGATGTTATTTAATACAACACTTTTTGCTCAAGATTCTAATTACGATTTAATTACCAAAGAGCTTACCAAAGAACAAAGAGGTTTGTTGCAGGAAGAGAGAGCGACAATGAAGACGAATAGAGATTCATTTAAAGCGACACTTACAAAAGAGCAGTTAGCCATCTTAAAAGATAAAACCATTTCTAAAAATGAATTAAAAACAAAGTTGATGTCTACGTTTACCAGAACGCAAAAAGATTTGGTAAGAAATCAACAAATACATTTAAGAAAGACAAGAGATAATTTTAGAAAGACGCTTACAGGTGAACAACGTAAAATGTTGAAACAGCGAATTGAAAAAATTAGGAAAGCAAAAGATAGAGGAGAACTTAAAAATGGTGTAAGACAAAACAGTGATAAGGGCGGAAAGAAAAGGAGAGGTAAAGGAAATTAGTTAAAAAAAAATATGAGAAATCCTTTTCAGGAAATTAGAACAGCTATAAAAAGTTTTGGGTTGCTATTGTTTACAATAGCAACCTCTTTTTGTTCTTATGCGCAAGAAAATGAAGGGGATTATATTGATGGTTTACTAGATGAACTCTTTTTTAATGAGCAGCAGTTTATAGATGAGTTGATTGAAAGCGACTTTTCGT
>Ga0115569_10002373_pt1 | contig 14307 bp, 18 predicted proteins | sample COGITO_mtgs_1205_2_FD_87295 | JGI IMG/M metagenome (GOLD analysis project Ga0115569, IMG submission 87295) | Pelagic marine microbial communities from North Sea - COGITO_mtgs_120503 | ecosystem: Environmental > Aquatic > Marine > Epipelagic | place: Germany:Helgoland, sampling site Kabeltonne... | reverse complement strand
TATTTACTTTAATCGTTGCTCACCTCCAATTATTAATTGGTTTAGGGTGGTATTTCATGTCTCCTTGGTACAAAGCCTTAAAAGACAATGGAAGTGAAATTATGGGAGATAAAACAACTAGATTATTAGCTGTAGAACACCCAACCGTAATGATTCTTGGAATTATATTGATTACAATAGGTTGGTCTAAACACAAAAAGAAAACAACAGATAGTGCAAAATTTAAAACATTTGCACTCTTTTATGGACTGGCTTTGTTGTTGATCCTTTCAAGAATCCCATGGAATAACTGGTTTTAGATATGAAACTATTAAGCTATATATTATCACCAATTTTTGTAATTACTTTTACTTTAATTTTGATAGTTTTTCATCCTTTTCAGTGGCTAAGTTTTAACTTATTTGGCGTAAAAGGTCATGCTAAAGTTGTAGATGCATTAAATTTTTTCTTGGTAAAATCTATGTTGATTATTGGGGTAACTGTCCGTATAATCAATCAATATAAAATTCCAGAAGAGACCTCCATTATTTTTGTCTCCAACCATCAATCAATTTCTGATATTCCACCCATTGGATGGTTTTTTAGAAAGTATCACCCAAAATTTGTTTCAAAAATTGAATTAGGAAAAGGGATACCAAGTGTTTCATATAATTTAAAAAAAGGGGGAAGTGCACTTATTGACAGAGATAATTCAAAACAGTCTATAGGTGAATTGATTCATTTTTCTAAAAGAATTCACAAAAATAAATGGGGAGGCGTTATTTTCCCAGAAGGAACAAGAAGTAGAGATGGTAAACCCAAAAAATTTGCTGAAAGCGGATTAAAAGTGATGACAAAAATTAATAAAGAAGGATATTTAGTACCTTTAACCATTAATAACTCCTGGAAAATTTTTCAATACGGAAAATTTCCTTTGGGAATCGGGAACCCAATTACCATTACCACGCATGAACCCATCAAAATAAGTTCTTTACCTTTTGATGCGTTATTAGAGAAAACAGAATCTATTATAAAAAAACACATAAAATAAAGCTATGTCTATACACAATGTTAGAAAAGAAGTGATGTTAACTTTAGAAAAAAGTATGCAAACTTTTGTTGATAAATACTTAATACCTGCTGAAAAAATTTGGCAACCCACCGATTTTTTACCAAATTCTCAAAAAAATTCTTTCATTTCTGAGGTAGAAGAAATTAGAGAATTATCAAAGGAATTACATGACGACTTTTGGGTTGTTTTAGTAGGAGATACTATTACAGAAGAAGCTTTACCAACTTACGAATCTTGGTTATTAGATTTGGATGGTGTGTGCCAAGATCCAGATAATAATTGGGCAAAATGGGTAAGAACATGGACTGCTGAAGAAAACAGACATGGAGATGTTTTAAACAAATACTTGTATTTGTCTGGTCGTGTAAATATGCGTGAAGTAGAAATTTCTACGCAACATTTAATTGCAGATGGTTTTGATATCGGAACTTCAACAGATCCCTATAAAAACTTTGTATATACAAGTTTTCAAGAATTAGCAACGTATATTTCTCATAATAACGTCGCTAAAATCGCACGTAAAAAAGGACACAAAGCATTGGCGAAAATGTCTAAAATTATTGCAGGAGATGAAATGCGTCACCATAAAGCATATACAGATTTTGTCAGAGAAATATTTAAAATTGATCCTAGTGAAATGATGTTGGCTTTTCAACACATGATGAAATACAAAATTGTCATGCCAGCAATGCATTTAAGAGATTCTTTTGGTGCAAAAGGAAGCCTTTTTGATGATTTTTCTGTAGTTGCTCAAAGAGTTGGGGTCTATACTGGATTCGACTATGTGGATATTTTAAAGAAATTAAATGAAGCTTGGGAAATTGATAAAATCACCAATCTTACACCAGAAGCAGAAAAAGCAAGGGACTATTTAATGAAATTACCTGAGAGAATGTACAGAATTACAGAAAGGATTGTAATTCCAGATACCGAATTTAAATTCAAATGGATGATCAACCCTAGCTAATAGGAATGGACAATCTTTAAAAAGAAAAACCCTTCAGAATTTAAATTCTGAAGGGTTTTTCTTTTTAAATTTAGACTATTTAAAAGGTATTTTTGGTTATTTACACTACGTTAATTACTTCTTCAATTTGTGGCGCATACTTTTTAATAGTAGCTTCTACTCCATTCTTTAAGGTCATTTGATTTACAGAACAACCTGAACAAGCTCCTTCTAGCTGAACTTTTACAATAGCCTCTTCTATAGAAAGTAGTTTAATATTTCCTCCGTCACTCATTAAAAAAGGGCGAATTTCTTCCAAGGCTTTTTCTACGTTTTCTAATGTTTCTTGTGCTGTCATAATTTATTTTTTTATGGAACTACAACCACTCATTGTTGTAATTCTAACAACTTCTGTTGGTGGTAAATTTTTATTTCTTTTTAGTAATTGAGACACCATTTCTTTCGTAATATCTTGAAATGATTTTTCTAAAACGGTTCCTTTTTGTAAAGCTACAGGATGTCCAACATCTCCAGATTCACGAATGCTTTGTACTAATGGAATTTCGCCTAAAAACTTTGTCTTTATATCTTCTGCTAAATTTTTTGCCCCGTCCTGACCAAAGATATAATATTTATTATTGGGTAATTCTTCTGGTGTAAAGTAAGCCATGTTTTCTACGATTCCTAAAACAGGTACGTTAATGTTTTCTTGTTGAAACATTGCTACTCCTTTTTTAGCATCTGCCAAAGCAATATTTTGCGGTGTACTCACTACAATTGCACCATTAATAGGCAAAGCTTGTACTATTGACAAATGCACATCTCCTGTTCCTGGAGGCAAGTCGATTAAAAGAAAGTCTAATACGCCCCAATCTGCATCAAAAATTAATTGATTTAATGCTTTTGAAGCCATTGGTCCCCGCCAAATTACCGCTTGATCTGGGTTTGTAAAAAAGCCTAAAGACAATAATTTAACCCCATAATTTTCTACAGGTTTCATTTTAGAACGCCCCTCAACTTTTACAGAAAGTGGTTTTTCTTTTTCTACATTAAACATAATATGCTGAGACGGGCCATAGACATCTGCATCTAAAACACCCACACTAAAACCCATTTTAGCTAAACATATTGCTGTGTTTGCTGTAATGGTAGATTTTCCTACACCACCTTTTCCTGAAGCAATCGCAATAATATTTTTAATATTTGGTATTGCTTTTCCTCTTATTTGATTTGGATTTTCTTTTGTGACTGGCTTTTCAACTTTTACATTGATTTTTACTTCAATATTTGCAGCAACAGTTGTTTGAATCGCTTTGGTAATTTCCAATTCAATTTTCTTTTTCGCCTGTAAAGTCGGGTTGCTAATTGTAACGTCTACAATAACCTCATTGCCAAAGGCTACAACGTTCGTAACATTATTGTTTTCTATCAAACTTTTCCCTTCTCCTGGAGCAGTGATTGTCTCTAATGCTTTGTATATGTCTTGCTTGTTAAAACTCACGTCTTATTTTTATTTAATCTTAATTGCAAAGGTACGGCTTACTGTTCAAAAAATAAAGCTTGTAGTTTACGATTATTTAGCTACTAGTATTAAATTATCTACACAATTTTTACGAATGGACTCAAAATGATTTTTATAATTATTTCCTGTTTTTGATAAATTAGAAAATATTAGGGTAACTCTTCCATAGGGTTCCAAAACACTTTTTCAAAATTTTGTATTTGGTTCTCAACAATAACAACCCCCTCATTTTCTAGTAATTGCTGCATTAAATTGGTACCATTAAAATGATGTTTTCCTGTAAGAATTCCTTTTCTATTTACAACTCTATGCGCAGGAACATCTGCTAAATTGTGTGCCTTATTCATTGCCCAACCGACCATTCTTGCAGCTCTAGCAGCACTTAAATATGTTGCAATTGCCCCATAGCTGGTAACTTTTCCGTATGGAATGAAGCGCACTACTTCATACACTTTCTCAAAAAAATTATCGGACGCTTTCACCAAGTGAAGATAAGAAGTTTTATATAATAAACTGAGTTAGATAATACCGAAAAGGGCTTTTAATATCCTGTAAGATCTTTTTTTATCTTGTAGAAATCATACTTTAAAAACTAGTTAGATGCTTCATGACCCAACTCAGGTTCCTGATTATTTGATAGCGTTTTATCAAGAAACACAACAAATATAGGAATACGGTTTTGTGTTTAAAAATCTAAGTTCGTTCTTCCGAAGTTTCAGAAATCGTAGAAAATAATTGCTTGTGCTTGAAAATTTTTAATACTTCAATCTAAATTGAATATACGTAATGGGCTTACCAACTTCTAAATATTGATTTTCGTAAAAAGTTTGTGTTTCTGTAACTTCTTTAGGAGAACCTTCATTTTTATATACATTGTGATTTGCATTCAAAATTTCATGACCTTCTCCATGCAAGAGCCCTAAGGTATAACCGTGCATAAATTCGCTGTCGGTTTTTAAGTTCATGATTCCTTCTTCGTTTAAAATATGATGGTATTTTTTTAAGAATTCAGAATTTGTCATTCTATGTTTTGTGCGCTTATACTTTATTTGTGGATCTGGAAAAGTAATCCAAATTTCAGAAACTTCATTTTCGGCAAAAATAAAATCAACCAACTCTATTTGAGTTCTTATAAAGGCAACGTTTTCTAGGGTCTCTTCTATCGCCGTTTTTGCTCCTCTCCAAAAACGAGCGCCTTTGATGTCTATTCCTATAAAGTTTTTATGCGGATTTTTTTTAGCTAAAGCGATCGTATATTCACCTTTCCCACAACCCAGCTCAACAACAATAGGATTGTTATTTCCAAAAAAAGAATGCCATTTACCTTTGTGAGAAAAATCGGTTACAACTTCTTCTCTAGTTGGCTGAATGACATTTTTGAAGGTTTCATTTTCTTTGAAACGTTTCAGTTTGTTTTTACTTCCCAAGATATAAAATTAAGACCTGTCTTCTGTTCCTTCTTGTTGAAATTTACGAGATTCTTTCATCCAATACCCAAATAAAAGCAATAGAATGAATAAAAACCCCCAATTTATTACGTTAGAAACCCACCAACCAAAATCGGCAGTCGCTACATTTTTACGTAACATATTAAAAGGAACGAATAATAGATCCGTAAATAAACTACCAATCCATCTGAAAATATTGTTTGCTATCATAACTTAATTATCTTTACGCTACAAAAATAACAAAAGAAACAATGCTAGCCAATTTTTTAGAGGAATCTAAACCAATCAATTTTATCATTTATTTAGGGCTGTTTTTTTGTTTCTTTTTTACAAGTCTATTTTCTACGCTTTTTGTAGATTCATTTTCTTGGATTATCGCCCTAGAAAGTATCGCTTTTATGATGCTTTGGAGCGTCATTTTTTTCTTTTACAATTTTGTTGTTTCCAAAAATAACTTAACGTATAGTCATTCTTATGCTTTCTTCCTTTTTGTGCTCGCAACCCTTCTTTTTATTACTAAACTATTTGAGTTTAAAATACTGATATTATTACTTATTCATCTTCTTTTTCTGAGGAAAATCTATAGTTTACGCTCTCCAAAAAAAGTACTTAAAAAGCTTTTTGACTGTGGTTTTTGGTTAAGCATCCTGTGTATTTTAGAACCTTTTTCAATTGTATTTTATAGCTTGCTACTCGCTTCAACTTTTCTACAACAAAAAATCACAGCGCACACTTTAATTACTCCTATTCTTGGGTTTATTACACCTTTAATCCTCTACTTTACCTACTTATTCTGGAATGATGCTACCGAAGAATTTACACAACTATTCTATTTCGACATTCGTGAAAATGCATTTATTTTTGCAGAAGACACAACTATTTGGATTTTTTGTACCATTATTTTACTTACCGTCTTTTCAATTCTCTTAAAGTTACCCAAAGTATTATCTGTAAATAATTCTTTTAAGCAAAGTTGGCTACTTTTAATCATAAACACACTTATTGCGATTGTTTATGCTTTCGTTATTACTAAAAAAAACGGATCAGAACTTGTGTTTTTATTACTACCTTCATCAATAATTATTGCAAATGGTTTTGAAACTATTCAAAGTAAGCTACTAAAAGAAATCCTATTTTATTTATTGTTCATAGGAACTATTTTAAGTTTTTTCAATATTTCAATCTTTTAGCTGTCTCCTTTTTTGTTTATAATTTGTACTATCCTCGCTCCTTTAAAAACTTTGAAAACTTTAAAAGTTTTAAAACTTTAAAAACTATCTTTGTACTTCATCTAAAACGTTGATTTTATGATTCAATCTATGACGGGCTATGGGAAGTCTATATTGCAATTACCTACAAAAAAAGTAACCATAGAAATTAAATCTTTAAATAGTAAAAACCTCGATTTAAACGTTCGAATTCCTTCTTACTACAAAGAGAAAGAATTGGCTGTTCGTAAAAAACTAGCGAGTGCATTAGTTCGTGGAAAAATAGATTTTTCAATTTATGTAGAAATGACTGCTGATGAAACTTCAACTATGGTAAATCATGGTGTTGTAAAAGAATATATCCAACAATTAAGAAATGTAGTTCAAACAGGAACTTCTGATGATGTTGAGTTGTTAAAAATGGCGATAAGAATGCCAGATGCTTTAAAAACAGAACGCGAAGAATTAGATGAAAACGAATGGAATCTTATCAATGAAAGTATAACAATTGCTCTTAAAGAAATTGTGCAATACAGAGTTGATGAAGCGGCTTCCTTAGAAATAGATTTTAAAGAACGAATTACAAACATTAAAAACTATTTGGAGGAAGTAAGAGCGCTGGATGGAGAACGTGTTGAAACCGTAAAGGAACGTTTAAAAAAGGCAATTGAAGACTTAAAGGTTGATACAGATGAAAACCGTTTTGAACAAGAGCTGATTTACTATTTAGAAAAACTAGATATAAATGAAGAGAAAGTGCGACTGGCAAATCATTTAGATTATTTCTTACAAACATTGGCTTCAGAAGATTCTAATGGTAAAAAACTAGGGTTTATTGTTCAAGAAATGGGCAGAGAAATAAATACTACCGGTTCAAAAGCTAATTTTGCACCCATGCAAAAAGCGGTAATTCAAATGAAAAATGAATTAGAACAAATTAAAGAACAGATTTTAAATGTATTATAAAGTTCCTGCAAGGTTTCAAACACCTTGTTGGCATTTAAATATTCTAAATAATAAGATGCTGAAACAAGTTCAGCATGACAAATAATAAATTGTATGTCAAATTTTAAAGGAAAATTATTTGTTTTTTCGGCACCTTCTGGCTCAGGTAAAACCACAATTGTACGTCATTTATTAAAGCAAGAAACATTTAATTTAGCCTTTTCTGTCTCTGCAACTTCAAGAGATCCGAGAGGAGAAGAAAAACACGGTGAAGACTACTATTTTTTATCTTTAAAAGAATTTAAAAATAAAATTAAAAATGATTCCTTTTTAGAATGGGAAGAAGTTTATCGAGATAATTTTTACGGAACTTTAAAAAGTGAAGTCGCCCGGATTTGGGCATTGAAAAAACATGTTATTTTTGACATTGATGTGGTTGGTGGTTTAAGAATTAAAAAGAAATATCCAAAAGAAACGTTGGCTGTTTTTATAAAACCTCCAAGTATTGATGCGCTAAAAATTCGTTTAAAAAAACGTTCTACAGAAAGCAAAGACAAGATAAATATGCGGATTGCAAAAGCTTCTGTAGAATTAGCCACTGCTCCCCAATTTGATAAAATCATAAAAAATTACGAATTGGAAGTTGCGCTCAAAGAAACAGAAGAATTGGTTTGTGATTTTTTGGGTATCGAAAAGGAGCCAAAAACGAACAACTAAAAACAAGAAAATGAAAATAGGATTGTACTTTGGCACTTTCAACCCAATTCATGTTGGCCATTTAATTATTGCCAACTATATGGTTGAAAATTCAGATTTGGATGAAATCTGGATGGTCGTAACACCACACAATCCCTTTAAAAAGAAAAGCACATTACTTGATAATAATCATCGTTTTGAAATGGTTTACAAAGCAACAGAAAATTACCCAAAAATTAAACCTTCAGCGATTGAGTTTAAACTACCCCAACCAAACTATACCGTTCATACTTTAGCACATATTTCTGATCGCTATCAAGACAAAGAGTTTTGTTTAATTATGGGGGAAGACAATTTAAACAGTTTACATAAATGGAAAAATTATGAAACCATTTTAGAACATCATCACATATATGTGTATCCAAGAATTACTGAAGAATCCCTAGACACTCGGTTTAATACCCATCCAAAAATTCATAAAATAGCAGCGCCAATTGTGCAAATTTCCTCTAAAATGATTCGAAAAGGAATAAAAGAGCAAAAAAACATACAGCCACTTTTGTCAAAAAAAGTTTGGGAATATGTGGATGAAATGAATTTTTATAAAAAATAATTAAATTATATTTACAACCTTTACAAACGGAATATCCTCAGTGAAGCATTCGTTGTATATTTGTTGAATATCAAATACATTTTTGTGAGTAATAGAGACAAAAAAAAAGGAAAACTAAAACGAAAACTAACTGACAAATACCGGTTGGTTGTTTTAAATGAAGACACTTTTGAAGAGCGTTTTTCCTTAAAACTATCACGTTTAAATGTATTTGTTTTAGGAGGTATTTTCTCAATACTACTAATCATTACGACCATTTTATTGATTGCTTTCACACCTTTAAAGGAATACATTCCTGGATATTCCTCTTCTTCTTTAAAAAGAAAAGCAGTAAGTTTAACTTTTGAGGCAGATTCATTAAAAATAAAATTAAACATTTTAGAAAACTACACAAAAGCACTAAAACCCATTTTAACAGGCGAAATTGAACCTGAAAGTATCGACTCTATTCAAACGAAAGTAAAACAGCACTTACTTGATGAGCTTAGATTGAATGCAACAAAAGAGGATTCGTTATTTAGAGAAAAAATAGAAAGTGAGACTCGTTTTTCATTACAAAATAATGGACAAAGTAATCTTAAAATTGTATTTTTCGCTCCTTTAAACGGTACTATTTCTCAAGGTTTTGATGCAACATCCAAACACTTTGCTGTAGATATAACTGCCAAAACTGGCGATCCTATTAAAGCAACTTCAGATGGTACTGTTATTTTTTCTGGCTGGACTACAGAAACTGGATATGTAATCATTCTAAAACATTCTAAAGAATATCTCTCTGTATACAAACACAATGGAAATTTACTAAAAGAACAAGGTGATTTTGTGAAATCTGGCGAAGTAATTGCCACAGTAGGTTCTTCAGGAGAATTAACAACAGGTCCCCATTTACATTTTGAACTTTGGAGCGGCGGTTATGCTGTCAATCCAACAAATTTTATAGATTTTAAATAATGAGTATCAAAGCTATTTTTGCCATTCCGTTTGCTAAAATTGCGACTAAGAAAGTCTACAAATGGGCAAAAAACCCTCATAAAACTCAAGAAAAAGTTTTTAAAAATTTAATTTCTAAAGGACGTAAAACTGCCTTTGGAAAAGATCATAATTTCTCAAGTATTGTTACCTACGAAGATTTTAAAAAACAAGTTCAAGTTACAGATTACGAAGGTTTAAGAACCTACATAGATCGGGTTGTTGCAGGAGAATCGGATGTTCTTTGGACAGGAAAACCACTCTATTTTGCAAAAACATCGGGGACTACTTCTGGTGCAAAATACATCCCTATCACCAAAGACTCTATGCCTACCCACATTAAAGCAGCAAAAAATGCCATGTTGTTTTATATTGCAGAAAAAAAGGAGGCTAATTTTGTAAATGGAAAGATGATCTTTTTACAAGGAAGTCCTGTTTTAACCGATAAGAATGGCGTAAAACTGGGAAGATTAAGTGGCATTGCAGCCCATTATGTTCCTCAGTATTTATTGAAAAACAGATTGCCTAGTTGGGAAACCAATTGTATTGAAGATTGGGACACCAAAGTAAATGCAATTGTAGAAGAAACCGTTGATGAAGACCTGTCTGTGATTAGCGGAATTCCTTCTTGGGTACAAATGTATTTTGAGAAATTGATTGCAAAAACAGGAAAGTCGATTTCTGAAATTTTCCCAAATTTCAATTTCTTTATTTATGGTGGTGTTAATTTTGAACCTTATAAAAATAAGTTCGAAAGTTTGATTGGCAAAAAAATAGATTATATCGAATTATATCCAGCCTCAGAAGGCTTTATTGCCTATCAAGATTCTCAAACTGAAGAAGGAATGTTGTTGCAATTAGATTCAGGTATTTTCTATGAGTTTATTCCTGCAAATGAGTTCTTTGAAGCAAACCCAACAAGAATTTCATTAATCGATGTAAAAATTGGGGTGAATTACGTAATTATTTTAAATACAACAGCAGGTCTTTGGGGTTATAACATAGGAGATACTGTCGCGTTTACCGCTACAAAACCGTATCGAATTAAAGTTACAGGAAGAATAAAACATTTTATTTCTGCCTTTGGCGAACACGTGATTGGCAAAGAAGTAGAAAAAGCCTTAAAGGATGCAATTATAGGAACGCCCATAACTATAAGTGAGTTTACGGTGGCGCCACAAGTAAATCCTGAAAGTGATTTGCCTTATCATGAATGGTTTATCGAATTTGAAAAGGAACCTGAAAACATAGAAGCGTTTGCTACTATAATTGATGCTGCGATGCAAGCACAGAATATTTATTACTTTGATTTAATTGAAGGGAAAATATTGCGTCCTCTGATCATTAGAAAAGTGAAAAAAGGAGGATTTTATGAATATATGAAATCTATTGGTAAATTTGGAGGGCAAAACAAGATTCCGCAATTGTCTGATGACAGAAAAATTGCAACTGTTTTGACTAATTTTTTAATTGAAGAATAAAATAACAACAAAATGGGAGGAGATTACTTATTTTTAATATTAGCAATAGGATTGGTTATTGTGTATTTTTACAACAAATATAGAAACAGACGTTCATGAGTACAATTAGAATTACCAAGCAATTTAATTTTGAAACGGGCCATGCATTGTATGGTTATGACGGGAAATGTAAAAACGTTCACGGACATTCATACAAACTTTCTGTAACCGTTTCTGGGAAACCCATTTCAGACAGTACCCATGTTAAATTTGGAATGGTCATTGATTTTAGCGATTTAAAGAAAATTGTAAACGAAGAAATTGTAGATATTTTTGATCATGCAACGGTATTTAATAAAAATACGCCACATGTTGAGTTGGCAAAGGAATTAATGGACAGAGGACATCATGTTTTATTAGCAGATTATCAGCCAACAAGTGAAATGATGGTGATTGATTTTGCAAAGAAGATTGAAAGAAGATTGCCAGAGAATATTAAGCTACATGCTATAAAATTGCAAGAAACAGACTCAAGTTTTGCAGAATGGTTCGCGAGTGATAATTAGACTTTTTTAAGCTCATTTTAAAGGTTTAAATAGAAACTAGTATTTCTATTTCCCGTTAAAAGCATTCATTGTATTTGCCAACCCAGCCGTACCAAAAGAAGTAATTATTTTTTCAGATACGGATAAGCGTTCTATTAATTGGCTGGTTTCCTCTTTGTTCCATTCACCAAGTACAAAGTCTGCTTGTCTACCTCTGGAATAATTACCCCCAACCCCAAATCTAAAACGCGCATATTGTTGGGTGTTCAACTTTTCTTGGATGTCTTTTAATCCATTATGTCCGCCAGCAGAACCTTTTGCTTTTAAACGAATCGTTCCAAAATCGATGTGTACATCGTCTGTAACTACCAGCACATTTTCTATCGCTATTTTCTCTTTATCCATCCAGTATTTCACTGATTTTCCGCTTAAATTCATAAACGTACTTGGTTTTAAGAGTAAAAATGTTTTTCCTTTAAACTTATAGGTAGCCACATCACCTAGCTTTTCAGTTTCAAAAGTGGTGTTGTTTTCTTTTGCCGCTTCGTCCAAAATTTTAAAACCAATATTATGGCGCGTGTTGGTATACTTTTCGCCGATGTTTCCTAAACCAACAATTAAAAATTTCTTCATCAATGCTTCTTTAGATTCAACCTTTTTACCAATTATATGAGAGAAAAAAATTCTTAAGTTCATTTGTCAAAAATACTAAGAAATAATCAATGTAAAACCCATTAGTAAATTCAGAACAAAAAAAAAGCGTTACAAATTTGTAACGCTTTTGTAGTATCTATTTGCTAAATTTATTCAGCAGCAGTTTCTGCAGCTTCTTCAGTTGCTCCTTCTGCTCCTTCTGCAGCCTCTTCTTCTTCTTCAGTTGCATTACGAGAAGTTCTAACTTGAACTACTACGGTGTTGTCTGGATGCATAAATGTATATGCCTCATTAAATATTGATGAGATCAATAATTTACTTCCAATTTTTAACTCAGAAATATCTGCAGTTACAAAATCTGGTAAATTAGAAGGCAATGCTTTTACTTTTAATTTACGATTTGTAAAACGTAAAGAACCACCGTTTAATACTCCAGGAGAAGTACCTGTTAATTTTACAGGAATCTTCATTGTAATTTCTTTATCTTCAAATAATTGATAAAAATCTACGTGAATGATTCTGTCTGTTACAGGGTGAAACTGAATGTCTTGTAAAATTGCGGGTATCTTTTGTCCGTCAACCTCAATACTTGCCGTATAAACGTTTGGAGTAAATACCAACTTTTTAAACGCTTTTTCTTCTGCTGAAAAGTGTATTGGGTTTTCTCCTCCGTATATAACGCAAGGAACCATACCAGCATTACGTAAGGCTTTCGTTGCTACTTTACCTACGCTTTCTCTTTTTGATCCTTTAATTGTAATTGATTTCATTACTTTTTTCTATTATTTATTTACATTAAAAATTGTCCACTAATTGAAGTATTGTCTTGCACTTTGTGCATAACATCCGCAAATAATGGCGCGCAAGATACTACTTTTATTTTAGAAGTCTCCTTCTTTAAAGGAATTGTATCAGAAACAATTAATTCTGTTAAACCCGAATTTTCTATTTTTTCATACGCATTTCCAGAAAGTATTGGATGCGTACAAATTGCACGAACACTCAAGGCCCCTCTTTCCATCATTAAATTGGCTGCGTGAGCTAATGTTCCTCCTGTATCAATCATATCATCCACCAAAATAACATTCTTCCCTTTGACATCTCCAATGAGCTCCATATGAGAAATTACATTGGCTTTTTTACGTTGTTTGTAACAAATGACCACATCACAATGCAAATGTTTAGAATATGCATAGGCTCTTTTAGAACCGCCCATATCTGGTGATGCAATTGTTAAATTCTCTAAATTTAAACTTTTTACATAGGGCATAAAAATAGTAGAAGCAAACAAATGATCTACTGGTTTTTCAAAGAAACCTTGAATTTGATCTGCATGTAAATCCATAGTCATAATCCTTGTAGCGCCGGCAGATTGCAATAAATTTGCCACTAATTTTGCTCCAATTGCAACCCTAGGCTGATCTTTTCTGTCTTGTCTTGCCCAACCAAAATAGGGCATTACTGCAGTAATATGTCTTGCAGAAGCTCTTTTTGCAGCGTCTAACATCAATAACATTTCCATTAAATTGTCTGCATTTGGAAATGTAGAACCAATAATAAAAACGCGTCTTCCACGAACAGATTCTTGAAAGGCGGGTTGGAATTCTCCGTCACTAAAATAAGTAGTTTTTACTTTTCCTAAAGACGTGTTGTATTCTTTGGCAATCTTTTCTGCCAAAACAGTGCTTTGTCTGCAGGCAAAAAGTTTTGGTGCTAATTGATTTGTAGGCATTTAGTTGGTGTTTTATGTTGGTTTGTTACAAGAAAACAAAAGTAAAATTATTTTTTGAGTTTAGAATTAAATTATTGACTTTAAAATAAAATAATTAAATACACTTGTGCTGCTATTAAATACTTGCTCAAGTGGCGGAATTGGTAGACCTGTCTGCCGACAGGCAGGCGCGCTAAATTAATAACGATGTTTTATGTGTATGCGATTTCTAGTATTGAAAAAAACTATATTTACGTAGGATTAACTTCAAATTTTGAAGAAAGGCTAAAAAGACATAACGGATTAAGAGAAAAAACAACAAAACCTTACGCACCTTACAAACTTTTATACCTAGAAGAAGCCAAAACAAGACTAGAAGCAAGAAATAGAGAAAAATATTGGAAATCGGGAATAGGTAAAGAAAATTTACGATATTTGCGCGACTTCAAATAAATTGCTCAAGTGGCGGAATTGGTAGACGCGCTGGATTCAAAATCCAGTTCTTTCGGGAGTGTGGGTTCGATTCCCACCTTGAGTAC
>Ga0115569_10002366_pt1 | contig 14329 bp, 9 predicted proteins | sample COGITO_mtgs_1205_2_FD_87295 | JGI IMG/M metagenome (GOLD analysis project Ga0115569, IMG submission 87295) | Pelagic marine microbial communities from North Sea - COGITO_mtgs_120503 | ecosystem: Environmental > Aquatic > Marine > Epipelagic | place: Germany:Helgoland, sampling site Kabeltonne... | reverse complement strand
CTAATCGTCGTCCCCCGCTTCGGGACGATTTCGCCCTGGTCTTCTAAGGCGACAGAAATTGTTCTCAACTGCGGGCTCGATGCCGTTAAACGCGTCGAGCGCGGTACGGTCTACCGACTCATAGGAGCGGGCGCGTCCGATACCGGCGGTGCCTTCTCCGCCCAGATCCATGATCGCATGACGGAAACCGTGATCCTGGTAGAAAAGGAAGCCGAGGCGCTCTTCGCCCACGCGGAGCCGGCCCCTTTCCAGACCGTCGATGTGCTTGAGCGCGGAGCCAACGCGATTCGCGAAGCCGACCAAAAGCTCGGCCTGGCTTTGGCGCCAGATGAGGTCGATTACCTAGTAGCCAGCTTCCGGGAGCTACAACGTGATCCGACCGACGTCGAACTGATGATGTTCGCCCAGGCCAATTCCGAACATTGCCGGCACAAGATCTTCAATGCGGACTGGACGATCGACGGTGAAGAGAAGGACATTTCGCTCTTCTCGATGATTCGCAACACGACTAAACAATCCCCCGACGGCGTGCTCTCCGCCTACTCGGACAACGCCGCGGTCATGGCGGGCAGCGACGGCGGTCGCTTCCAGCCGGATCCGAAGACGGGCGTCTATGGACAGATCGATGAGCCCGCGCAGATTTTGATGAAGGTGGAAACGCATAATCACCCGACGGCGATCTCTCCCTTCCCCGGCGCTGCCACCGGCTCCGGCGGTGAAATCCGAGACGAAGGAGCAACCGGACGAGGCGGCAAGCCCAAAGCAGGCCTCACAGGATTCAGCGTATCCAATCTCCTGATCCCCGACGGCAAGCAGCCCTGGGAAATCGACCCCGGAAAACCTTCTCGGATCGCATCGGCCCTGGACATCATGCTCGAAGCGCCGATCGGTGGCGCGGCCTTCAACAACGAATTCGGCCGCCCCAATCTGGCCGGCTATTTCCGAACCTACTGCCAAGAAATCCGGGGCCCCGAAGGTTCCGAAGTCCGCGGCTATCACAAGCCTATCATGCTCGCCGGCGGACTCGGCAATGTTCGGCCCATGCACGTCGACAAGCTCGACACGCCTGCCGGTTCCAAGGTTGTAGTATTAGGCGGACCCGCCATGCTAATTGGACTCGGCGGCGGCGCGGCCTCTTCCATGGCCACGGGCACGAGCGCTGAGAACCTAGATTTTGCTTCGGTTCAACGAGGCAATCCCGAAATCGAGCGACGCTGCCAGGAAGTCATCGACCGCTGCGTGGCACTCGGTGACGAAAATCCGATCCTCTGTATTCACGACGTAGGCGCCGGCGGCTTATCCAATGCGATTCCAGAAATCCTCGATCACAGCCATCTCGGCGGGCGCATTAATCTTCGCGACGTTCCGAATCTTGAGCCCGGCATGTCACCGTTGGAAATCTGGTGCTGCGAAGCACAAGAGCGCTATGTCGTCACGATCTCGCCTGCGCGTCTCGCGGACTTCGAAGCCCTCTGCGAGCGGGAAAGATGCCCCTACGCCGTTTTGGGAGAGGCAACTACCGAGCGCGACTTGCTCGTCGAAGATTCTCACTTTGACTCGCTTGAGCGACAGCCGATTGACGTCCCTCTCGCCGTGATTCTCGACAAGCCGCCGAAGATGCACCGTGATGCAAAGCGGGCGGATAAGCCGAAGGAAGCCTTCGAATCCGACGTAATCGACCCCGAAGAAGCGATTCGCCGTGTACTCCGCCTACCGACCGTCGGCGACAAAACGTTCCTAATTTCCATCGGTGACCGCACGGTCACAGGCATGGTCGCACGAGATCAGATGGTCGGCCCCTGGCAGGTTCCGGTCGCAGACGCGGCAGTCACGACCTCCGGATTCTCGACCTTCACCGGCGAGGCCATGGCGATCGGCGAGCGCACCCCGATCGCATTGATCGATGCACGGGCTGCCGCCCGAATGACCGTCGGCGAAGCACTTACCAATCTCGCGAGCGCTCCGGTTCCGTCCACGAATCAGATCAAGCTCTCCGCGAATTGGATGGCACCGGCGGGCCATGTAGGCGAAGACGCCAAGCTTTATGACGCAGTCGAGACGGTGGGGATGGAACTTTGTCCGGCCCTCGGAATAGCAATCCCCGTCGGCAAAGACTCTATGTCGATGCGTACGGTCTGGGAGGAGGACGGCGAAGAGAAGTCGGTCACTTCCCCGCTTTCGCTTATCGTGACTGCCTTCGCCCCGGTCGATGACGCTCGCCTCTCCCTAACACCCGAGCTCCAGCATAAAGCGGATTCGATTCTCCTCTTAATCGATCTCGGATTCGGCCAAAACCGACTCGGTGCATCGGCCCTTGCTCAGGTCTACGGAGCAATCGGCAACGAAGCGCCTGACCTCGAAGACCCTGCCAAGCTGCGCGGCTTCTTCGATGCGATCCAGCGCCTCCTTCGCGAACAACGCCTTCTCGCGTATCACGATCGATCCGACGGCGGACTCACTGCGACGATCGCGGAAATGGCCTTCGCTGGCGGAACCGGCGTGAATATCGAACTTGAAAGTCTTTCCGGCAGCACTCTCGGCAAGCTCTTCAACGAAGAGCTTGGCGCCGTCGTGCAGATTCGAGCGGAGGACCGGGATGCTGTGTTTGCGACGTTCCTTGAGTTCGGTCTCAAGGATGCCCTTCACGAGATCGGTGGGCTGCGAGACGACGATCGGGTCATGATTCTCGAAGGTGGCCATACGGTCTTCGATTCCTCTCGCGCAGCCCTGCGACGTGATTGGTCCGAAACGACCTGGCGCATGCAAAAGCTCCGTGATGACCCGGCTTGCGCGGATGAGGAGCAAGCGGCGCGATGTGACCTAGACGATCCCGGGCTTACTACGCACATACCCTTCCCCTTGCAAACGGGCTTCTCGATCACCGGCGTGGCGCGCCCGCAGATGGCGATCCTGCGAGAGCAAGGTGTCAACGGGCAGATCGAAATGGCTGCCGCCTTCGACCGCGCAGGATTTGAGACGGTCGATGTTCACATGAGTGACCTTATGCACGGACGGAGATCTCTTGCCGACTTCCAGGGACTCGTGGCCTGCGGCGGTTTCTCCTACGGGGACGTATTAGGTGCGGGGGGCGGCTGGGCGAAGTCGGTGCTCTTCCACGAAAGACTCCGAGAAGAGTTCGCAACATTTTTCGCCGCCCCCGAACGATTTGCACTCGGAGTCTGCAACGGCTGTCAAATGCTCTCCGTAATGTCGGACCTGATTCCCGGCGCCGAGGATTGGCCTCGCTTTGTTCAAAACCGCTCGGAGCAGTTCGAAGCGCGGCTCGCCATGGTCCAGATCGAAGAGAATCCGTCGATCCTGCTCCGCGACATGGAAGGTGCCCGATTGCCGATCGCCGTTGCCCATGGAGAAGGAAGAGTTGAGTGGTCCGGCGACGCGTCACGCAGCCGCGCGGAAGACTCCGGGCTCATTGCCGCACGATTCGTCGATGGTCACGGCCAAGTCGCCACGCGCTACCCCGCGAACCCCAACGGCTCTCCCGACGGCGTCACCGCGCTCACCACGGCCGACGGACGGGTCACTATCATGATGCCCCACCCAGAACGCGTCTTTCGAACCGTCCAGCATTCATGGGCGCCTAGCACTTGGGGCGAGGAGGCACCGTGGCTCCGCATGTTCCGCAACGCGAGAGCGTGGCTGGCCTAGTGCTAAACACGTCCGATTCCTGAGTCCTGATTCGATAACCGGAGCACTCCTCGCTCCCATCCCGATTGAGAAACGAAACTATGCCCGCAACGCCTTCCGACAACCACGATTCTCTCCTCGCCATCTCGCCTCTAGATGGCCGATACAAAAATAAGCTCGACGACCTTCGGCCGATTGTCAGTGAGTTCGGCCTAATCAAGTCGCGCGTTCACGTCGAGATTCGTTGGCTCGAAGCGCTCGCGGCAGCGCCGGCGATCGCCGAAGTGGCTCCCTTTTCGACAAAGGCGAGCGCCCACCTCAATGCGCTTCTTTCAGACTTCTCTCCGAAGGACGCCGCGGCGATCAGGCAGATCGAAGCCACTACGAACCATGATGTCAAAGCCGTCGAGTATTGGATCAAGGATAAGCTAGGCACCGACGAAGAACTGGCGGCAACGCTCGAGTTCGTCCATTTCGCCTGCACCTCCGAGGACATCAACAACCTCTCATATGCCATGATGCTTAAGCAGGCGCGAGATGCCGTGGTCCTTCCCGAGATGGATAGCCTGATCACTGTGCTCCGCGGCCTTTCCGGCGAGCATGCCGCATTGCCAATGCTCGCCCGAACCCATGGCCAGCCCGCCACTCCTACGACCCTCGGTAAAGAAATTGCGAATGTCGGCGCAAGACTCGTTCGCCAGCGTGACCAACTGGCAGCGCTCCAGATATTGGGCAAGGCCAATGGCGCGGTCGGCAGCTACGCGGCCCATGCCGTGACCTACCCCGAAGTCGACTGGGAAGCCCACACGAAAGCCTTCGTCGAGGCCCTCGGCCTGACTTGGAATCCGATGACGACACAGATCGAGCCCCACGACTGGATCGCGGAATACTTTCACGCGCTGATCCGCTTCAACACAATTCTGCTCGACTTCTCTCGCGACCTCTGGAGCTATATCTCGATCGGGTATTTCAAGCAGCACCTCATCGATGGCGAAGTTGGCTCCTCGACCATGCCTCATAAGGTAAATCCGATTGACTTCGAAAATGCCGAGGGCAACCTTGGAATGGCGAATGCGGTATTAGGCCACCTCGCGGAGAAGCTTCCAGTTTCACGCTGGCAGCGCGACTTGTCGGATTCGACGGCTCTGCGCAATGTCGGGCTCGGGGTTGGACACGGCGTTCTCGCCATTCGGTCCACAATGCGGGGGCTCAAGAAACTCGCAGTCGATCCAGCGAAACTAGCCTTAGATCTGGACTCGAATCAGGCAGTCCTGGCTGAGGCAATTCAGACCGTCATGCGGCGACACGGGATCGAAGAGCCTTATGAAAAACTGAAGGCGCTCACCCGCGGCCAAGAAATCAACGCGAAGACCCTCGCGGCTTTCGTTGCAACGCTCGACATGCCCGAGGATGCCAAGCAGAGCCTCGCCGAACTCACCCCAGGACGTTATGTCGGAATCGCCGCTGAATTGGCCGACCGCTTCGCGAAGGGATAAAACCGATGGTCGCATTGAGCGCGCTGAGTGATGACTAAAAAGACTTATGTCGTTATGGGCGCAGGAGAAGTCGGGCGCCATCTAGCCCGAAGCCTTTCTGCCAATGGACAGCGGGTCGCTTTGATCGACAGCAATCCCGAGAAACAGATTCTCGTCGACGAAGCCCTCGATGTTGCATTCGTGCTTGGAAACGGCAGCCACGTCCCCACGCTTGAAGCGGCGGGCGTCTCGAAATGCGAACTTTTCGTGGCCACGAGCTCCTCGGACGAGGCGAATCTCGCGGCTTCCCTTCTCGCGAAGCGCCTAGGTGCCAAGCGAACCGTGGTCCGGGTCAAAACGTCACAAGACGTCACTAAATATGGTCGCCTCTATGAAACGACCTTCGATGCTGATCTACTGCTCTCGACACAGCTTCTCACGACCACGCGCATCCTGAATTACGTCCTCGGCTACAACACTCTCGAAGTCGAGTACCTCGCGGGCGGTGCCCTTCAGGTACGTCGCATTGCGATCGAGGCGGGCTCTCCACTCGCTCAGCAACCGCTATCGAAGGCTGATCTGCCCCGCGCTTCGCTCGTCCTCGCCTTTATCTCGAACGGCGAAGTCGTTGTCCCTTCCGGCGCCGACCGTGCAAAAGTCGGGGACGAAGCCCTGGTGATTGGCACCCCTGCCGCACTCGATTTCGTCGAGCGTAGCGTCAGTCAACACTCACGCAGCGTCGACCTGCTTGTGATAGGCGGCGGTGGAGCCACCGCTGAATCCGTGATCGCGAGCCTCGACGGACATGCCACGCGGATCAAGGTCATCGAATCCAACCGTGAACGCGCGGAAGAACTCGCCGCCATGTTCCCACACCATGAAATCGTGCACGGGGATGTCACCGACATGTCTGTACTCTCCTCCGAGGGAATTCAGAATGCTCGTACCTTCATCGCGCTCACAGGTCACGATGAAACCAATTTGATGGCCTGCCTATTGGCCCAGGAGCTGGGCGCACGCCACCTAACAGCACTCGTCCAAAAAAGTGAAACCTCAACGCTCTGGCAGAAAGTTGCGGTGATGGACGTCGTCTCTCCGCGCACGATAGCCGCCGAGCGTATCCAGCAATACATCGACAATAATTTCGAGCCGCATATCGTGTCTTTTGAAAATGGCGCTGCCGAGTTCATCAATTGCCACGTCTATCCCCAAAGCCCCGCTGCCGACCAGACACTCATGGACATCGAAGTACCGCAGGGCTTGATTGTCGCCGCCATTCTGCGCAACGGGCACGCGACGATCCCCCGTGGTCGCGACCGGCTAGAAACGGGCGACGACGTCATACTTTTCGTCCGAAGCAGCGAGGCCGGTATGGCGCAGCTTCTTTTCCCCGGCCCGGGCACGGAGTAGCAATCCGTGAATTTCCGGCGAGTGATCCACATCCTCGGCCTCGTGCTCTTCGTATTGAGCGGCGCCCAGCTCGTCCCTCTGCTCTGGTGTTTCGCGCCCTTCGACGTGGAGTCCGCTACCGGCCTCCTTGCGGGATCAGGCTTTACGGTGGCGCTGGGGGTCGTCTTGCGCAGCCTCGGACGTGAAGGGGGTGAACTCTACCGCCGAGAAGGCGTGTTGGTCGTGGTCGGCGCCTGGTTGTTGGCCTCCCTTGGAGGCGCGGTTCCCTATTGGGTAAGTGGTGCGATTCCGGGCTTCGTCGACGCGCTATTCGAGTCGGTTTCGGGTTTCACGACCACAGGCGCATCCATTCTCACCGACATTGAGTCCATGCCAAGGCCTTTGCTCTTTTGGCGCAGCCTCACGCAATGGCTCGGCGGCATCGGCATTGTTGTCCTCTTCGTCGCTCTACTATCCGAGCTCGGCCCAGGCGCGCGCTTCCTGTTTAAGCTGGAAGTCCCGGGGCCAAAATCGGAAATCATGCATGCGCGTGTCCAGGAGACCGCATTTGCCCTCTTCCGGATCTACGTAGGGCTATCTCTCGCTCAAGCCACAACAATGATGTTATGTGGCGCGTCTTTCTTTGATGCCTTAACTCACACATTTTCGACTGTCTCGACCGGTGGTTTCTCGCCCTACACCGATTCAGTCGCGCATTTCGGCGCGCTTAATCAAGTTGTGATTTTGCTCTTCATGCTGGCCTCGGGAATCAATTTCGCGCTCTATTACGCGCTTCTACGCCGTCGCGACGGATCGATCCTTCGAGACCTCGAGCTCAGGGTCTATCTGCTGATCGCCGGGCTGGCGTCTGCGGTGGTCGCATTCAATATCTTCGGAACTGATGCCCATCCCGCATTCGCTAGCGCCGCGCTTAACGGAACATTTCAAGTCGTCTCACTGCTGACGACCACCGGTTTCGCGACCGTAGATTTTGCAGAATGGTCAGGTACGGCGCACGCTATCCTGGTCAGCCTGATGTTCGTGGGCGGCTGCGCCGGCTCGACCGCAGGTGGCACTAAGGTCATCCGCGTGCTGATTGGCTGGGCGATCGCTATGCGCGAAGTCCGCCTCACGTTCAGCCCGAACTCCGTGATCGCGATCGCGATAGGTAATCAAATCGTGCCCGAATCCTCGGCACGAAGCGTCATCGCACTCCTGCTGCTCTGGGCTCTCGGCTGGGGCGCCGGCGCGCTCCTACTCTCCGTCGGCGATGTCGACCTCGTGACTGCAGCAACCGCGAGCCTGGCCACGGTTTCGAATATCGGCCCTGGCCTCGCTGAAGTGGGCCCGACCGAGAACTTTGCGTTCTTCGCTACCTGGCAGAAGCTCGTAATGGTGATTCTGATGTGGCTAGGCCGGCTCGAGTTTTTCGCAGTCGTGGCGCTCACACTTCCGCGATTCTGGCGGGCCTGAATCTCACAGCGAGTCTGCGATCTAAGTAAACGCGACACTGAGTCAGCGTCAGAACCCCTGCTTCAAAAGCGTCCTAGCTCGAATCCAGATTCCGCCCCTTCTCGACCCGCTCACTTCGAGGAGAGCCTCGATTCAGGGGTCGAAAGATACGGACCGTCTCGTTATTGTATGTCCGGCCGGGCCGGGCCTGCGCTCGTCCTGAGCGGTACTCCCGGTACCGCCCCAAGCGGACTTCAGCCCGCGGGATTCCACGACAAACCGGTTCTTTTTCGCGAACTCGGACTGCTCCCTGTGGGTGCGCTCCCAGCCAGTGAATAAGGGACTCACGACTTCGAATGCCTAGTGCAGCACACGGGCGATCGCTGACTCCTCGGAGCCTCTCAGGCCTCTGTGAGCTGACCAGCGAACCAAAAGGAAATGCCATCCATGGACAAGCGGACTACGGAGCAAGAGGCAGTTGCCGAGCTCCGAGACGGAATGACGATCGGCATCGGAGGCTGGGGCTCCCGGCGTAAGCCGATGTCCATCGTGCGCGAGATCCTGCGATCGAGCGTGAAAGACCTAACGGTCGTGACCTACGGCGGACCCGATGTCGGGCTCCTCTGCAATGCCGGTAAGGTCAAGAAGCTCACGTACGGCTTTGTATCCCTTGACTCGATCGCCCTCGAGCCGCATTTCCGAAAGGCGCGGCAGGCTGGTGCGATCGAAGCCGCTGAGCTCGATGAAGGCATGCTGCAGTGGGGACTCCTGGCCGCCTCGCACAAACTGCCTTTCCTCCCGACCCGTTCCGGCCTCGGCTCCGACGTGATGAAGATCAACCCCGATCTCAAGCTCGTGAAGTCGCCCTACGACGACGGCGAAGAGTTGGTGGCCATGCCGGCGATTGAGCTCGATGTCGCCTTCATCCACATGAATCGCGGCGACATTCGTGGCAATGGCCAATACCTCGGCCCGGATCCCTACTTCGATGATATGTATTGCCGCGCGGCCAAGAAGCGCTTCATGACTGTCGAGAAGATCATGGAGACGAGCGAGATGGCTGGCGCTGGTCCGCTCCAATCCCGCATCATCAATCGCACCATGGTCGATGGCGTAATCGAAGCACCTAACGGTGCACACTTCACAGAGTGCATGCCCGACTACGGACGCGACGAGGCCTTCCAGAAGGCCTACGCAGCTACGGCCAAGGACGAAGAAGCCTGGCTCGAGTTCAAGAAGACCTACCTCGACCTCGACACAGAGACCGAGTACCAAGAGGCGGTGCGCAACCAATGAGTGAGGCTACCCGCGGTGAAATTTGTGCAGTCGCCTGTGCTGATGCCTTTCGTGGCAACGGCGAGATCCTGGCGAGCTGCTTCGGAACGGCACCAGCCATCGGGGCCCGCCTAGCAAAGGCGACCTTTGAGCCCGACCTGCTCATGACCGACGGTGTCTGCACCGTTGTCGACAACCCGAGTCCCGTCTCTGGCCCGGGCAACGACCTGGTCGTCGAAGCGTGGCTGCCATTCCGAGCAATCTTCGATCACCTCTGGAACGGCAACCGACACGTCATCATGGCCGCCAGCCAGATCGATCAGTTCGGCAACCAAAACTTTGCGTGCATCGGCGAACACGCCAAGCCGAAGGCCCAGCTCCTCGGCATGCGCGGCGCGCCGGGCAATACGATTTCGCATACCACGAGTTATTGGGTCGCTAACCAGACGGCGAAGGTATTCGTGCCGGAAGTGGACATCGTCTCGGGCGTTGGCAACGACCGAGCCGCGAAGCTCGATCCCGCCTCGACCAAAGCCCACGACATTCGCCTCGTGATCTCCAACCTCGCGGTATACGACTTCGCGACGCCCGAGAAGCGCATGCGGCTAAAGTCGGTTCACCCCGGCGTCACCGTTGAACAGGTCGTCGAGAACACAGGCTTCGAGCTCGTGATCGATGAAGTCGTGCCCGAGACACGGATGCCAACCGCGGATGAGCTTGCGCTGATCCGTGACACTCTCGATCCCAAGGGATTCCTCGGACGCGAAGTCCGGAGCCCCGAATAACACGACTCGGATTGGCCCGGCGGGACTCGCTCCCGACCGAAGGTGGATCCGAATGGAGTCTCAACGTATCGTGGCTACCCCCCTGAAGACGCGCGTCACCGAGTTGCTCGGTTGTGACTATCCGGTTCTCCAAACGGGAATGGGATGGGTCGCCACGCCGAAACTCGTCGCCGCCGCTTGCAATGCAGGTGCCTTCGGGTTCCTCGCTGCCGCCACGATTCCGCCGAATGAAGTCGAAGGCGCGATCCTCGAGATCAAAGAGCTCACGGACCGGCCTTTTGGCGTCAACTTCCTGATGGATGCTCCCGGCGCGGATGTGATCTCGCAAGCGATCATTCGTCAGGGCGTTCGCGCAGCGGGTTACAACCGTGCGCCGAGCGCCGAGTTGATTCAGTCTCTGAAAGATGGTGGCGTGGTGTGCGTCCCGACCTGCGGTGCGGTCAAACACACCAGTAAAGCCCAACAACTCGGCGCCGATATCATCATCGTCCAAGGCGGTGAAGGCGGCGGACATACCGGCACGACGCCCTCGACGCTTCTCGCATCAGCGAGCGCCGACTTGGTCGACGTCCCGATTGTCGCAGCAGGTGGCTTCCGGGATGGACGCGGCTTAGTCGCTGCCCTCGCTTTCGGCGCCGAAGGCGTCGCTATGGGCACCCGCTTCCTGATGACTGCGGAGAGCCCACTCCCGCCGGCCAGCTTCGAGCGATATCAGAAAGCCAGCATCGCCGATGTTGTCGTGAGTACCGCCCTCGACGGCATGCCACAGCGCATGGTCGCCAACGAACTCCTCGGCAAGCTCGAAAAAGCTGGCCCGATCCGCAAACTCATTCTCGCCCTGCAGAGCGCGCGAGCACTCCAGGCCGAAACGGGTGCCTCGATTCCGGAACTGCTGAAGAGCGGCTTCGCGATGCGTCGCAACCAGGGCTTGTCGATCTCTCAAACGATCATGGCCGCCAACGCTCCGATCCTCGCGCGCGTCGGCGTCGCAGACGGTGACCCTGTTAACGGCTATCTCGCGAGCGGCACGGTGGCCGGCGTGATCGGCGACCGTCCGACCTGCGACGATTTGATCCGCAGCATCATGGAAGAAGCCGAGCAAACCCTCAAAAGACTCGCGCTCTAGCGCCGTCTAGTCTCTCTCGTCAAATCCTTTTCAACCTCCCCAAATCACTCCAACTGCCTTCCTCGCCCTCGCCCACGAACTGCAACTCGCGCATCTCAAACGTACTCCCACGACCGAGGACCTAACAACCATAATGGCCATCGACATCGAAATTAAAGACGGCGTCGGCGAGTTGATCATCAACGCGCCTCCCGTGAACGCTCTCAACAATGCCGGCTGGCGCGAGTTCGCCGAGAAGATGACGGCGCTCGGCCAGAACTCCGACGTGAATTGTGTCGTCATTCGCTCCGAAGGTCGTGGTTTCCAGGCCGGCGTGGACGTCAAGGAACTCGCCGAGAATGGCGACTTGATCGTAGAGCTGAATCGTGGCTGCTACGACAGCTTCGCGGCGGTCTATGACTGCCCCGTCCCTACAATCTCCGCCGTCCACGGCTTCTGCATTGGGGGCGGCATCGGAATCTCCGGTGCCTCCGACTTCGTCATCGCTTCAGAGGATGCGACCTTCCAGCTTCCCGAGATCGACCGCGGAGCCCTCGGCGCGGCGACACATTTGATGCGACTGGTCGGTGTCCAGAAGGCTCGGCGCATGCTCTATACATGCGAGACGATCGGCGCCGAAGAACTCTTCCGTCATGGCGGCTGCACCGCGGTCGTTCCGCGCGAGAAGCTACGCGACGAAGCGATGACAATCGCCCGTTCGATAGCGGGCAAGAGTCCACAAGCCCTGCGTCTAGGTAAGCAAGCGCTCAACGGCATAGAACTTCTCGACCCGAAGCAGTCCTACCGCTTCGAGCAGGGATTCACGCTCGAGCTTTACACGACTCCCGACTCTCAGGAAGCGCGCGACGCATTCGTCGAAAAGCGCGACGCGAAATTCTAGAAGGACCCGATCAATATGGATTTGAACTACACGCCCGAACAAGATGCCTTCCGCAAGGAGGCGCGCAGTTGGCTCGAGGCGAATGCTCCCAAAGAAAAGCTCCCCTCCTTCGATACGAAGGAAGGCTTCGAGGCTCATCGTGCCTGGGAGAAGAAGCTTCACGCTGGCGGCTTCGCAATGGTGCCCTGGCCCGTCGAGTACGGCGGTCGCGGCGCCAACCTGCTTGAATGGCTGATCTTCGAGGAAGAGTATTTCCGCGCCGGCGCTCCTGGACGAGTGAACCAGAACGGCATCTTTTTGCTCGGCCCGACAATCATGGAAGTCGGCACGCCTGAGCAGAAGGCACGCTTCCTCCCGAAGATGGCTTCTTCAGAAGAAGTCTGGGCACAGGGTTGGTCGGAGCCGAACGCAGGCTCGGACATGGCTAATATTCAAGCGACCGCAATCAAAGATGGCGACGACTTCGTGATCAATGGTCAAAAGACCTGGGCAAGCCGTGGCGCCTTCGCACATTGGCTCTTCGGCATGTTCAGAAGCGATCCCGACTCCAAGCGGCATAACGGCCTGACGTTCATTCTTGTCCCACTCGACACGCCCGGGATTACGGTGCGACCGATCGAGAAGCTAAACAATAAAAAGGCCTTCGCAGAAGTCTTCTTTGACGACGTCCGTGTGCCGATTGAGAATCAGCTCGGCGACGAAGGCAAGGGCTGGGAAGTCGCTATGGCAACCGCCGGTTTCGAGCGTGGCCTGATGCTGCGCAGCCCCGCCCGCTTCCAGGACACGGCGCGCAAGCTCGTGAACCTCTATAAGAAGACGGTCGCAAGCGGCGCCTTCGTGGCTCCGGAACTCCGTCGCACCGTGGCGCAATGCTGGATGGATGCTGAGGCGTATACGCTCAACACCTATCAAACCGTTTCTCGACTCATGGCCGGCGGCAAGATTGGTGCGGAGGCGAGCCTCAATAAGATCTTCTGGTCGGAACTCGACACGAAGATGCACGAGACGGCGCTCAAGCTGCTCGGGTACCGAGCTGAACTGCTCGCGGGATCGTCCGAGGCTGGTGATGTCGGCGAGTGGCTCGATGGATATATTTTCGCCCTCGCCGGTCCGATCTATGCCGGCACTAACGAAATTCAGCGCAACATCATCGCCGAGCGAATTCTCGGCATGCCGCGCAAGTAGAAGAAGGAGAGCGACGAGATGGAGTTCGACTTCACCGAAGACCAGAGAGCACTTCAAGAAGCAGTCCGCGACTTCCTCAAGGGTGAATGCCCGGTCGAGTTCGTACGCGCACAATGGGACACCGAGAACGGACGCTCGAAAGAGTTCTGGGCCAAATTCGCCGAAATTGGCGTGCCCGGCCTGCTCGTACCGGAAGAGTACGGGGGCCTCGGGATGAACGAGGTCGACCTCACTCTAGTCATGATCGAGATCGGTCGTGCCGGCCTAGCAGAACCCGTCGTTCCGACGGCCGCAGTCGGTGCGCCACTAATTCGAGATTGTGGAAACGTTGCACTCGCTTCGGAATGGCTGCCTAAGATCGCCACCGGCGACGCAATCATCGCGGTCGCTCAGCCGACGTCACCTTTGGTGCCTGAAGCGGAATGCGCAGATCTCTTGATCCTGCGATCCGGCGACGGCCTCTATGCAGTACCCGCCGCCGATGCGCGTATCACACCGCAGAAATCCAACGATCCTTCTCAGAAGCTCGCGACGGTTGAGTTCGATGCCAAGGATGACCAGTGCATCGCTCGCGGCGCAGACGCAGATCGACTCGAAGGCATGGCCCTCGACCGTGGTGCCCTCGCAGCGGCTGCGCAGCAGCTAGGAGCGTGTGATCAGTTGATTGCCATGTCGGTCGAGTACACGACGGAGCGAAAGCAGTTCGGCGTTCCAATCGGCAGCTTCCAAGCAGTCAAACATCAGGTCGCCAACATCAAGGTGGCGCTGGAATACGCACGCAGTCACGTTGACCGCGCCGCCTATTCAGTTGCCAACGACACGACCAGTCGATCGGTCGATGTCTCATCCGCGAAGATCGCTGCAGGTGAAGCCGCGCTTCAGGGCTCGAGCACCTCTCTCCAGGTTCATGGCGCCCTCGGTTACACCTGGGAGCAGGACCTGCACGTTTGGATGCGACGCGCCTGGACTCTGGACCTCGCCTGGGGCGAGACCGCATGGCATCGAGAACGCGTCGCAGGCGCCCTATTCGAGGACACCCTGCCCGCCGAGCATTTTGGATTCAGCCCACCCGCATAGGCTGAAACAGGTACAGACCTCATTAAGAAAATCCTCTCGG
>Ga0115569_10002354_pt1 | contig 14371 bp, 10 predicted proteins | sample COGITO_mtgs_1205_2_FD_87295 | JGI IMG/M metagenome (GOLD analysis project Ga0115569, IMG submission 87295) | Pelagic marine microbial communities from North Sea - COGITO_mtgs_120503 | ecosystem: Environmental > Aquatic > Marine > Epipelagic | place: Germany:Helgoland, sampling site Kabeltonne... | reverse complement strand
TTTTTATCAACTGTGAATGCTTTTACTGTAAATCAAGAAGAATTATTGAAAGCCGCTTGCTGTAATTTGGCTGAAAGTTTTGAAACAAACCCGTCTATAGATATTAGTTTTTCTGATGCTTTAACTGGTGCAAGACAGATTGAAATGTTGGGTTTGCAAAGTCCTTATTTATTAATTACACAAGAAAATATTCCTTCTGTAAGAGGAGCAAGTCAAGTTTTCGGAATGACATTTACTCCAGGAACGTGGGTAGAAAGTATTCAAATAAGTAAAGGTGCAGGCTCTGTGGTAAATGGATTTGAAAGTATTTCTGGTCAAATAAATGCTGAATTGGTAAAACCTTTTACAGATAATAAATTCTTTGTAAATGCTTATGGTTCTCAAATGGGTAGATTAGAGTTGAATACACATTTTAACCAACGAGTTTCTGATAAATGGCAAACCGGGTTGTATATTCATGGGAATTACAGAGAGCAAAAGTTTGATAGAAATAATGATAATTTTTTAGATAATCCGTTAGCTAATCAAATTAATATTATGAACAGATGGCAATTTACAGACGCAGAAAAAGGCTGGGTAAGTTTTATAAATGTTCGTTTTATGAATGATGAAAAACAAACCGGAGAGCTCGATTTTAATCCCGATATAGATAAAGGAACTACTAATAATTGGGGAAGTGAGATTAATACGAATCGTTTTGATATTTCTGGAAAACTAGGTTATGTTTTTCCTGAGATTCCATACCAAAGTTTAGGATTTCAAATGGCTTATAGCAATCATCAACAAGATTCTTATTTCGGATTAAATACTTATGATATTCAGCATCAAAGTTTGTATTCTAACTTCATTTTTAATTCGATAATAGGAGATACAAGAACCAAATTTAAAACAGGTTTATCTTTTACTTATGATAAATATGATGAATTAGCAATAGCAAGAAATTTCAATAGAAAATTTGATAGAAATGAGAATTCGTTAGGTGCATTTTTTGAATATGCTTTTGATAATTTAGAAGATTTTAGTTTAACAGCCGGATTACGAATTGATACACACAATTTATTGGGTACTTTTATTACGCCACGTTTGCATTTGCGTTATGTTCCTTGGGAAAAAGGAGTTCTTAGAGCATCAGCAGGTAGAGGAAAGAGGAGTGGTAATATTTTTGCAGAAAATCAACAATTATTTGCAAGCTCCAGACAAATTAATATTGATGATGTTGGTGGTAATATCTATGGATTGAATCCTGAAATTGCCTGGAATTATGGGGTTTCTTATTCGCAAAAGTTCAATTTATTTGAAAACAAAGGTGATGTTACTTTCGATTTTTATCAAACCAATTTTCAGAACCAAGTAATTGTAGATTGGGAAAATCCACAAGAAGTCTCTTTTTATAATTTAGATGGGAAAAGTATAGCAAATAGTTTTCAGGTTGAAGTAAATTATAACTTGGCAAAAAATTTTAATTTACGAACAGCGTACAAGTATTTTGATATAACATTAGATTATACAAAAGGAAATTTGCAAAAGCCAATTCAACCAAAAGATAGATTTTTCGTAAATCTTTCATACGAAACAGAAAAACAAGAAAATGATAGTCAATGGAGATTTGATCTAACTTTTAATAATATTGGCAAACAACGTTTGCCAAATACGGGTTCAAATCCTATTCAATATCAATTACCCGAATATTCAAATCCTTTTCAATTATTAAATTCGCAAGTAACTAAAGTCTTTTCAGATAAGTTTGAAGTTTATTTTGGAGGAGAAAATTTAACCAATGTTCAGCAAAATAATCCTATATTAGGTAGTGATAATCCTTTTGGTTCAAATTTTGATACTACCATTGTGTATGCACCAATTTTTGGAAGATCGATTTATGCAGGATTACGATTTAAAATAAATTAATCTAACTAGATTTTTATAAATAATAATTAAAAGAACTTGTCAATTTGAATTAATTTAAATCTGGCATTTATCAAAAAAACAATAAAAATGAAAAAAATAATATTTGTATTAAGTTTAATTTTGGTTGGGTTTACAACTCAATCTCAAGAAGTAGAAAAGAATAAAAATGCAAAAGTTTCCTGCAAGGTAGATGGCGTTTGCGGAATGTGTAAAAAAAGAATTGAGACTGCAGCATTAAAAGCGAAAGGTGTAAAATTTGCAGTTTGGAGTATAAAAACACATAATCTAAATCTTATCATTGATGAACGTAAAACAGATTTAGCTCAAGTGCAACAAAATATTTTAAAAGTAGGTCATGATATAATTCTAAATAAGGATAAAAAGTTAGAGGCAAAATTAGAAGCTTATAATTCCGTTCATCCTTGTTGTAAATATAGAACTGAAAATGTGGTTTTAGATCATGAAGGGGGTATGAAAAAACAGAAGAAAAATTAGTTTTTTATACGTTAGTAAAACTAAAAAATCCGGTAGAAATTTCTATCGGATTTTTTAGTTTATGATTCCTCTATAAAGTTGAAGTCACAATTAATAAAGAGAAATAATTATCTATGGTGATTCGCCATCTACATCATTCCTGGCATTCCACCGCCCATTGGAGGCATTCCGCCACCAGCAGGAGCATCTTCTTTAATGTCTACTAAAGCGCATTCTGTAGTCAAAATCATACCAGCAACAGAAGCAGCGTTTTCTAAAGCTACTCTAGTTACTTTTTTAGGGTCTATAATTCCAGCTTCTAGCATGTCCACGTAGTTATCGGTTTTAGCATCGTAACCAAAGTCTTTTTTACCTTCTAAAACTTTATTAATTACTACAGAACCTTCACCACCAGCATTTTCAACGATAGTTCTTAACGGAGATTCAATTGCCTTATTAACAATTTGTACCCCTGTAGTTTCATCTAAATTCTCAGTAGCTAATTGCTCTAAAACTTTTTTAGCACGAACTAGAGCAACTCCACCACCTGCAACAATACCTTCTTCAACAGCAGCTCTTGTAGCATGTAAAGCGTCATCAACTCTATCTTTTTTTTCTTTCATTTCTACCTCAGAGGCAGCACCAACATATAAAACTGCAACTCCGCCAGCTAATTTTGCCAAACGTTCTTGTAGTTTTTCTTTATCATAATCAGAAGTAGTTGTTTCTATTTGAGCTTTGATTTGACTAACTCTCGCCTTAATACTATCTGCATCTCCTGAACCATTTACAATTGTTGTATTATCTTTATCAACGGTAATACTTTCTGCAGTACCTAATAAATCTAAAGTTGCATTTTCAAGTGAAAATCCTCTTTCTTCAGAAATTACAGTTCCTCCAGTTAAAATTGCGATATCTTCTAACATTGCTTTTCTTCTGTCTCCAAAACCAGGAGCTTTTACAGCAGCAATCTTTAAGCCACCTCTTAATTTATTTACAACTAAAGTAGCTAATGCTTGTCCATCAACATCTTCAGCAATTATTAATAAAGGTCTACCAGATTGAGAAACTGGTTCTAAAATTGGAAGAATTTCTTGTAGGTTAGAAATCTTTTTGTCAAATAATAACACGTAAGGATTTTCTAAATCTGCAATCATTTTATCTGCATCCGTAACAAAATAAGGAGATAAGTATCCTCTATCAAACTGCATACCTTCAACAACATCTACATACGTATCCATTCCTTTGGCTTCTTCAACAGTTATTACACCTTCTTTACCAACTTTACCAAAAGCCTGAGCTATTAAATCACCAATTGTATTGTCGTTGTTTGCTGATATTGCAGCAACTTGTTGAATTTTATCTGAAGAATTACCAACTTTTTGAGTTTGCTTCTCTAGGTCAGAAACAATAGCAGAAACAGCTTTGTCAATTCCACGTTTTAAATCCATTGGGTTTGCACCTGCAGCTACATTCTTTAATCCTTCTTTTACAATTGCTTGTGCTAAAACAGTTGCAGTTGTAGTTCCATCACCAGCTAAATCATTTGTTTTAGAAGCTACTTCCTTAACCATTTGAGCTCCCATGTTTTCAAGCTCGTTTTCTAATTCTACTTCTTTTGCGACAGAAACACCATCTTTAGTTACAGTTGGTGCACCAAAAGATTTAGAAATAATTACGTTTCTTCCTTTCGGTCCTAAAGTTACTTTTACTGCATTTGCTAATGCATCAACTCCACGTTTTAGTCCGTCTCTTGCTTCAATATCAAATTTTATATCTTTTGCCATTTTCTTCAGTTGTTTATTCGTTTAAATGTTTATTCGTTTTAATTTTGCTTTTCAGTCCAGCAAAGTAAACCGAAGTTTTATATAATCGCTAAAATATCACTCTCACGCATCATTAAATAATCTTTACCTTCTAGCTTTAAATCTGTACCTCCGTATTTGCTGTATAAAACAGTGTCACCAATTTTTACAGTTAAAGGTTCATCAATTTTACCATTTCCTACAGCTACAACAGTTCCTTGTTGTGGCTTTTCTTTTGCGTTATCTGGTATAATTAATCCAGAAGCTGTTTTTGTTTCTGCTGGTGCAGGTTCTACAAGAACTCTGTCTGATAAAGGTTTTATGTTTAGTCCCATTATTATTTGAATTTTGAATTAATTAATTATTTCGTAAAATTATAAATTGTCAGAAATTATGCCATTCCATTTAAAACTGACAATTTTTCTTTGATTGCTTTTCTCAATATAATCTAAACAAAAAAAATGCCAATGTGTCTATTAAACATTGGCATTTTAAATTTATTCTAACAGATATTTATTTTAAACTATCGTTAGTTGATGGTGTTGTAGTTTTAGCAGGAGTTGTAGTTTCAATACCATCTAAAGTATTGTCTAGTTTAAAATTGCTGTCTCCTCCTCTTGGAATTGCAAAGTTTGCTAATAAAATTAGTGCAAACATAGTAATTGCTAAAGTCCAAGTTGTTCTGTCTAAAAAGTTATTTGTGTTTTGCACACCACCTAGAGATTGTGCTCCACCACCACCAAAAGAAGAAGATAACCCTCCGCCTTTTGGGTTTTGAACCATCACTATTAGGATTAATGCAATGGCTACAATCAAAATTAAAATTAAAAACGCTGTGTAACTCATGATTTATTTTTTTGTAAAATTTGTATTCGTTTGATTTGGTCTGCAAAGAAACTACTTTTTTCTGGATATTTCAAGCTTAAAATTCGATAAGCTTGTATCGCATTTTCATACTTTTTTTGCTCTAAATATACTTTTGCTAACGTAGCTGTCATTAATGATGAATCTGACTTGTTTTTTTTAACAGGAATAGCAATTGTTTTATCTTTTGCTAAGGGTTTTATTTTAGGATTTTTTTGTATGAATTTGTTGATTAAATCTTCCTTTTTATCTGTTTTTTTGTATGTTTTGTTGGCTTTTCTAATAATTGGTTTTCTGGAGGAAATTTGCAGCCATTCGCTAAAAGAATGATTTTCTGTGGATGAAAATGAAATAGGCTTTCCGATTTCTAAGCTTTTTGTTGCTTTGATAATGTCTTCATCAATGGTTTTTTCATTTAGTTTAATGGGTTTTTCTATTGATGTTTTATTTCCAACTTCCTTCTTGTTTATGAGTTTTTCTTCCGTTATTTTTTCAGAAATCTGTTGATGTATATCTTCTTTCTGATAATTGAAATCGTTTGACGTTATGTAGTTGAATAAAATAGTTCTGTCTGTTGTGTAAGATGCGGTAATTTTTAATTCATTATTATATTTAAAGCTATCTTGATTCTTTAATCCTTTTAAGTATAAAGCTCGAGCTGACTGAAAATATGGGTATTTTTGGATAATAGATTTTAACTCAACAGTTTCTATTTGTTGAATATCTTCTTTTTTACTTAAGATTTCTATAAATTTAGAGACTACCATTTTGCTACTGATGCATTAAAAATATCTTGCGTAATTCTTTCTAAAATTTCATCTAAAGCAGATTCTAACACACCACCTGTTAATTGCGCATTGGCTGCAAAATCTGAATAAAAAGAAAATTGTTTTTCAAAATCATCTTTTTCAATTAATTTATTTACAAAACGAACATTTACAGTAACTGTAAGTCTATTTTGTGCTGCAGTTTGATTTGCGGTTGCGCTCATGGGCGTAACTCGATAACCTGTTATTTCTCCACTAAAGTATAAGTCTCCGTTCGAGGTTACCGTTGTTAAATTAGTTTGTCGTGTAAATAAATCGAGCAAATCGGTTGTGAAAGCTTGACTCAGACTAGGTTCAACTAAAGGTGCTTGGTTTGGGAAAAAATCTATCTGTAATGTTTTTGCATCCCCAGTACTTCCTCCTGTAAAAGAGTATGCACCACAAGATATTAGTAATAAAGAACCGATTAAAAATAAGGCTGTGAATATAAATTTTGTCATAGGTTACAAATCGTATTGCTTTATTTTTCTATATAAAGTCCTTTCAGAAATTCCGAGCTCTTTTGCAGCGAGTTTGCGTTTATTGCTGTTTTTTTCTAAAGATTTTCTAATCATTTCAATCTCTTTATCTTGTAAAGATAAAGATTCATCTTCTTGAATAGTCTCAATAAAATCATAATTTTTTTCTTCGGATGTGTTTTCGGTAATATTTAGTACTTCAATGTTGTGTTCTATTTCTTCTTTTTGTCCGTAGATTTTTTCTATCAAGTGATGATTTTCTGCTTGTACTTCTTCTGGATTTTCACTTTTCATTAAATCTAATGTCAGCTTTTTTAAATCATTGATGTCATTACGCATATCAAACAAAATTTTATACATAATATCACGTTCAGTAGAAAAATCATTTTCTTTCTTACCACCAATTATTGCAGGTAAATTACCATTGTTATTGGGTAAGTATTGTTGTAGTTTAATTACAGAAACAGTTCTTTCCTCTTCAATTACAGAAATCTGTTCTGCTAAATTTTTTAATTGACGTATGTTTCCAGGGAAACGATAGTTTAATAATGTTTTAACTGCATTCTCATCTAATCGAATAGAGGGCATTCTGTATTTCTGTGCGAAATCAGCAGCAAATTTTCTAAACAATAAATGAATGTCTTCATTTCGCTCTCTTAAGGGAGGTAGTTGAATTTCTACAGTACTTAAACGGTAGTATAAATCCTCTCTAAAACGTTCTTTCTGAATAGCAGATTGCATGTTTACATTTGTTGCAGCTACAATTCTAACATTCGTTTTTATTACCTTAGAAGAACCTACTTTTATAAATTCTCCATTTTCTAAAACACGCAATAAGCGGACTTGAGTTGTTAAAGGTAGCTCACCAACTTCATCTAAAAATATTGTTCCTCCATCAGCTACTTCAAAATAACCTTTTCTATCTTGTGTAGCTCCTGTAAAAGAACCTTTTTCGTGCCCAAATAATTCACTATCGATTGTTCCTTCGGGAATAGCTCCACAATTTACAGCAATATATTTAGCATGTTTTCTGTGTGATAATGAATGTATTATTTTAGGTATATTTTCTTTACCAACCCCACTTTCTCCCGTAACTAAAACAGAAATATCAGTAGGGGCAACTCTTACTGCTTTTTCTAAAGCACGATTTAAATGAATGTCATTACCGATAATTCCAAAACGTTGTTTTATTGCTTGTAAGTTTTCCATTTTTTTATCGTTACAAAGTTTCAAAGTAAAAACAGTTACAAAGTCGGTATTCAAATGAATGTTTAGATTTTGTAACTTCCTTTCTATTTTTAGTTATTATCAGAATACCCAATAACAGTTCCTTTTAAGGTTGCTGATGTACAATCTTCTACTTTTACCATTACAAAATCACCCAATTTATAATCACCTTTTGCGAAAACAGCTACAGTGTTTTGTGTGTTTCTTCCTTTCCATTCATTTGGGTTTTTCTTAGAAGTTCCTTCAATTAAAAATTCTTCTGTTTTACCCAAATGCTGCTGTGTTCTATGTAATGCGTGTTCTTGTTGTAAATCGATTATTTCTTGTAATCTGCGTTTTTTTATATGATGAGGTACATCATCTTCCATTTTTTTTGCAGCTAAAGTTCCTGGTCTTTCGGAATACGTAAACATAAACCCGAAATCATATTTTACGTATTTCATCAGTTCTATCGTGTCTTGATGATCTTCTTCTGTTTCTCCACAAAAACCAACAATCATATCTTGTGATAGGGACATTTCTGGCACTATTCTAAAAATGTTATCAATCAATTCGATATATTCTTCACGGGTGTGTTGTCTGTTCATCGCTTTTAGCATATTGTTACTTCCACTTTGAACGGGTAAATGAAGATACTTGCAAATGTTTTTGTGTTTTGCCATTGTGTAAATTACATCTAAACTTATGTCCTGAGGGTTAGAAGTAGCAAAACGAAAACGTGTTTTAGGAAATTGCGTAGCACACATGTCGAGTAACTGTGCAAAATTTACGGCTGTTGCTTGAGCCATTTCAGTCGCTTTTTTAAAATCTTTTTTCAGACCACCACCATACCACAAAAAGCTGTCTACATTTTGACCTAAAAGAGTAATTTCTTTAAAGTTTTTATCAACCATAGATTGAATTTCTTCTAAAACACTTTTTGGGTCTCGACTTCTTTCACGTCCACGAGTAAAAGGAACCACACAAAAAGTACACATATTGTCACAGCCTCTTGTAATAGAAACAAATGCTGTTACTCCATTAGAATTTAATCTTACTGGAGCAATATCTCCGTAGGTTTCTTCTTTTGATAAAATTACATTTACAGCATCTCTACCTTCGTTAACTTCTTGCAGTAAATTTGGTAAATCTTTGTAGGCATCTGGGCCCACAACTAGGTCGACTATTTTTTCTTCTTCTAAAAATTTTTCCTTCAAACGTTCAGCCATGCATCCTAAAACACCAACTTTCATGTTTTTGTTTACTTGTTTTACAGCGTTATATTTCTGTAATCTTTTGCGAACAGTAGTTTCTGCTTTTTCTCTAATAGAGCAAGTGTTTACTAATACCAAATCTGCATCTTCAAGGATTTGAGTTGTGTTGTAACCTTCCTTGTCTAAAATAGCAGCAACAATCTCACTATCATTCATATTCATTTGGCAGCCATAACTTTCTATAAATAATTTTTTAGTGTTTTGTTTTTTATTTTCAGTAACAAGAGCTTTCCCTTGTATTTTTTCATCTATGATTTTTTCAACGTGTTCCATCTCTAAATTTATCTGTAAAAGGTTTACAAAGATACAACCAAATTTGATTTTTTATGACAAATTGGCAGAAAAATAGTGTTAGAATTCTTTTATTAATTTATCGAAAAATAAAGAAAAAATTTTTTTTCACAAAAATCTGTCTACTTTTGCAAATTAAAATAGTGCGCTTTTAAAGCGTTTTTAGTGTTAAATAAATATAAATGGCAAAGAATTTAGTAATTGTAGAGTCACCAGCAAAAGCAAAAACCATTGAAAAATTTCTTGGAAAAGATTTTCAAGTAGAATCTAGTTATGGTCATATAGCAGACTTACCATCAAAAGAATTAGGAATTGATGTGGAGGGCGATTTTAGTCCAAAGTATATAATTTCCGATGATAAAAAGCCTGTTATGAAAAAACTAAAGTCTTTAGTTAAGAAAGCAGAAACTGTTTGGTTGGCAAGTGATGAGGATCGTGAGGGAGAGGCAATTGCATGGCATTTAAAAGAACAATTAGATTTAAAAGAAGAGAATACAAAACGTATTGTTTTTCATGAAATTACTAAAAAAGCCATATTAAATGCAGTCGAAAATCCTAGAGACATCGATTATAATATGGTAAATGCGCAACAAGCACGTAGAGTTTTAGACAGACTTGTTGGGTACGAATTATCACCAGTGTTATGGAGGAAAGTTAAAGGAGGCTTATCTGCAGGAAGGGTTCAATCTGTTGCTGTTAGATTAATTGTAGAAAAAGAAAGAAGTATTTACGAATTTAATTCTGAGACACATTATAAGGTCGTTGCTGAATTTTGTAATGTAGAAGGAAAAAAGTTTAAAGCTTCGATTCCTAAGAATTTCGATTCTAAAAAATCTGCTGAAGATTTTTTAAATTCTTGCTCTGATGCTGATTTTTCTATTGCTGAATTAACTAAAAAGCCAGCAAAAAAATCTCCAGCAGCTCCATTTACAACTTCAACATTACAACAAGAAGCATCTCGTAAATTAGGTTTTCCCGTTGCTAAAACAATGCAAGTTGCACAACGTTTATACGAAGCGGGTTTAATTACTTATATGAGAACGGATAGTGTAAACTTATCTGTTGACGCAAGAGATGCTGCTGCTGAAGAAATTACAAATTATTACGGTGCAGAATATAGTAAACAACGTGTTTTTAAGTCGAAGGCAAAAGGAGCTCAAGAAGCCCATGAAGCGATTCGTCCTACAAATATGAAAATGCATTCTATCGATACTGAGTTTGATCAAACTAGGTTGTATGATTTAATTTGGAAAAGAACTTTAGCTTCTCAGATGAGTGAAGCTCAGTTAGAGAGAACTAATTTTAAGATAGAAAACTCTAAGAACGAAAAAATCTTCACTGCAAATGGAGAAATGATAAAGTTTGAAGGTTTCTTAAAGGTTTATCTAGAAGGAAATGATAATGAAGAAGAGGAGCAAGCTGGAATGTTGCCGCTGTTAAATGTAGGTGAGCATTTAGATTATAATTTTATAAATGCTACACAAAGGTTTACAAGCCCACCTTACAGATTTACGGAAGCTTCTTTGGTAAAGCGATTAGAGGAACTAGGTATTGGTAGACCCTCTACATATGCACCTACAATTTCTACAGTGCAAAGAAGAGGTTATGTTGAAAAAGGAGAAGATGAAGGTTTAGAGAGGGGTTATGAGCAGATGATTTTATCTGCAGGTTCTTTAAAAAGTCAACAATTGACAGAAAAAACAGGTTCAAATAAAAATAAATTAATTCCCACAGATATCGGGAATATAGTGAATGATTTTTTAGTTGCCAATTTTTCTAATGTTCTAGATTTTGGCTTTACAGCGAAAGTAGAGTCTTCTTTTGATGATATTTCTGAAGGAACCGAAGATTGGACAGAAATGATAAAAGGTTTCTATACAAAGTTTCATGATATTGTTGAAGATGTAAAGGAAAATGCTGAGAGAGAAAGCGGAGAACGTATTTTAGGAAAACATCCAGAAACTGGAAAAACTGTTTTAGTTCGTTTAGGTAAATTTGGTCCAATTGCACAAATTGGTGCTCCAGAAGATGAAGAGAAAGTATTTGCTAGTCTCAATAAAGATCAGAATTTAGGAACTATCACAATAGAAGAGGCATTAGAATTATTCTTGCTTCCAAAAACATTAGGCGGATATGAAGATGAAGAGGTAATCGTTTCTAATGGGCGTTTTGGGCCTTACATTCGATTCGGAAAGATGTTTGTTTCTTTGGATAAAGGAGAGAATCCAATGGAGGTTGATTTGTCTAGAGCAATAGATTTGATTGTTGCGAAGCAAAAAGCCGATGCGCCAATTTATCACTATGAAGATTTACCTGTGCAGAAAGGTGTTGGGCGTTTTGGACCATTTTTGAAATGGAATTCTATTTTTATTAATGTAAGTAAGAAATATGATTTTGATAATCTTACTGATGACGATATTGTAGAGTTAATTGAAGTTAAAAAACAGAAAGAGATAGAAAAAGTTATTCATAATTGGGAAGATGTTGGTATTCGAATAGAAAAAGCCCGATGGGGGCGTTTCAATGTGTTGAAAGGAAAGATTAAAATAGAATTGCCTAAGACAACAGATGTTGGTAAAATAACTAAGGATCAAGCTGTTAAGATGATTGAATTGAAAGCTCCAAAGAAAAAAGTAACAAAGAAAAAAAAATCAGTAAAGAAAATAACGAAAAAGAAGTAGGTATTTATTATATTGCGAGCTGTTAAAAAAAATTGATGAATAAAGATTTCTTAACCCCCGTAAAAGAATCTGTTATATCGCATCTTGCGTTACAACCTAATTTATGCTTGGGGCAAATAATTAGAATTCATACTGAACAACAAGGTGTTCCTGATCTGGAGAACATAAAAATTGCAATTTTAGGAGTTCAAGAAGATAGAAATTCAGCAAATAATTTTGGATGTGGGGACAATTTGCATTTTATTCGAACAAAATTGTATGAATTGTTTCCAGGAAATTGGAATGCTCCAATAGCTGATTTAGGAAATGTTTTAAAAGGTAGTTCTGTTGCTGATACTTATTTTGCAGTTTCAGAAATTATAACAATTTTGCTCAAGAAAAATATTATCCCAATTATTATTGGTGGAGGTCAAGACTTAACTTATGTAAATTACAGAGCATATGACTCATTAGAACAAACTGTTAATATCGCTGCGGTAGATAGTAGATTTGATTTGGGTAATATAAATGATGAGTTAACCTCTCAATCTTATTTAAGTAAGGTGATAATGAGAGAACCAAACAACTTGTTCAATTATAGTAATGTTGGTTATCAGACATATTTTAATTCACAAGATGAAATCGAGTTGTTAGACAATTTGTTTTTTGATGCTTACAGATTGGGAAAAGCAAAGGAATTAGAGAATATTGAGCCTGTATTTAGAAATGCTGATATCGTTTCTATAGATATAGGTTCTGTGAGGCAAAGTGAGGCTCCTGCGAATAATAATGCTTCCCCTAATGGGTTTTATGGAGAAGAAATTTGTGCAATTTCAAGGTATGCAGGATTAAGTGATAAAGTATCCTCTTTCGGTATTTATGAGTACAATTCCAAATTAGATAATAATCATCAAACAGCCCATTTAATAGCACAAATGGTTTGGTACTTTATTGAAGGAGTAAATTTTAGAGTGAAGGATTACCCTTTTTCAGGAAAAGAGAACTATCAAAAATTTACAGTTTTGTTGGAAGACGATGAGCCTTTAACATTCTATAAAAGTAATAAATCTGGAAGATGGTGGATAGAGATAAAAATAGTGTCGGATAATAAATACAAAAGACATGCGTTAATACCATGTACTTATAATGATTATGAGGACGCTACAAAGCAAATTATTCCTGAAAAATGGTACAAGGCGATGCGAAAATTAGTGTGATTAAAAAAAGGTTAGAATAATGTAGTGTTAAAATGCAATTTGGTTATTGTTTTTTAACAAAAAAAATAATAGGTTTACGGACTTTATAGTAAAGACATTTTAGGATATGAAGAAAGCAGCAATATTTGCACTTTTAATGGTAGTTTTTTATAGTTGTGGCTCTAATGACAGAGGAGAGTTAGTAGGTGTTAAATCCAAGAAAAAATGGTTTTCAGAGAAGCCGTTTGGTACGGCTTTAATACCTGGTGGATCATTTACAATGGGTAAACAGGATCAAGATATTATTGGTACTATTAACGCACCAACAAAAACGGTTACTGTTAGACCATACTATATGGATGAAACAGAAGTTACAAACAATGAATATAAAGCGTTCGTAGTTTGGGTAAAAGATTCTATTGTAAGAACCAGGTTAGGGTATCAACAAGAAATGGCCGGTATGATTGGGTCGCCTAATGCAGATGGAACAGCATTGTCTGGTGGAATTCACGATTATGCTTTTGCTGTGCAAGATACAACAGGTGCAACTGCCTACCAAAAATACATGTATGACAATTATTACAGTTTAGGCGACGGTATGGATTCGATAAAACCATTAAATTGGGAAAATGAAATTATTTGGAATAAAGAAGAATTTCCTGATGCAGACTATGTAGAGGTTATGGATTCTTTATATATACCGAGAGAAGAAGCTGTAGATGGCGTTAGAACTTTTAATACAGAATTCCTAAAGTATAGATATTCTTGGTTTGATAGAGACAATGCAGCAAGAAAAGGAGGTAATAGAAAAGATTTTGTAAAAACAGAATTACTTAATATTTATCCTGATACAACGGTTTGGGTGAAAGACTTTAATTATTCTTACAACGATCCAATGCATTTAAACTATTTTAATCACCAATCTTATGGGGATTATCCTGTAGTGGGTGTAACTTGGGGACAAGCAACAGCTTTCTGTAATTGGAGAACTAAAATGAAAAACGATTACTTAAAAACTAAGAAAAATGCAACGGCAGTTCCTAATTTCAGGTTACCAACTGAAGCAGAATGGGAATATGCTGCTAGGGGAGGTCTTGAATTTGCAACATATCCTTGGGGTACAGGTGGTACTACGAGTGATAGAGGTTGTTTTTTAGCAAATTTTAAACCTGTAAGAGGGAATTATGCAGCAGATGGAGCACTATATACAATGGAAGCAAAATCTTATAACGCAAACGATTACGGTTTATATAACATGGCAGGAAATGTTTCTGAATGGACAAATACTGCGTATAACTTATCCTCTTATCAAATGGCATCTACAATGAATCCAAATGTTGAGGATAGAAAAAATAAAAGGAAAATAGTGCGTGGAGGTTCTTGGAAAGATGTTGCATACTTTTTAGAGGTT
>Ga0115569_10002345_pt1 | contig 14384 bp, 9 predicted proteins | sample COGITO_mtgs_1205_2_FD_87295 | JGI IMG/M metagenome (GOLD analysis project Ga0115569, IMG submission 87295) | Pelagic marine microbial communities from North Sea - COGITO_mtgs_120503 | ecosystem: Environmental > Aquatic > Marine > Epipelagic | place: Germany:Helgoland, sampling site Kabeltonne... | reverse complement strand
GCGAAATTAGCCGCGCAAAACGCGGCGTACCAAAGCGCGCTGAAGGAAAAAGGAAACGCGGAGAAGATTGCATCCCCGATCGAGGCGAAGAAGACGCAGCAGCAAAAGAAGAAGATTGGAAGTTTGAGAGACATCTTCGCCAACGACAACGACCAAAAAGAAGAAGAGGAAGACGACGAAGAAGGAAACTATGGCAAAAACAGTTTTCTTGACCAAACGGACGAATCGTTGGACGCTGGCGACGAGGACGCAGCAAAAGTTCCCTCCTTCGAGGAGGACGAGGAGGGAGACGCTCTGTTAGAGAAGAAGAAGACGACGAAGAAGAAGACAAATGAGAGAACTAAAGATCATAACAACAACTACGACGACACTAAAACGCCAAAGGCGACTATAAAGGTTCCGAAAACCGCGCCTCTTCGAAAGCCCGAGAAATCGACCGTGCGCTTTGCTCCGCCGACGAAAGAAACAACTTCACGCGGTATGAAAGCGGCGTTGGCGCCTACGACAACGAAGAATAAGAAGGAAAGTTGGCGAGAAAAAATGAGCAATCTTACGAATACTTTACACGTCGATGACGACGAGGAAAACAACATCGACGCACAACTTGGCAAAAGTGGCAAGTCCGAGAAAGAAACGCTGAGTTATAATAAAGCGAAAATTGGACGAAGATTGAAATTTTCCACAGGGAAGAAGGCAGACGAAGCGTCTACGCTGAAACGTAAGAATCGAGGCGACGACGACGACGACAACAACGACGATTTTGCGTATCGCGACGATGAAGAAGACGAAGACGACGATGGTTTGTTGTTGTTTTCTTCGCAAAACGAATCTGACGAGCGAGTAAAGAAACGAGCTGCGACGGCAACCAAAGTTGTTGGTCTGAAAAGTAGCGACGAAGACTTTGGAATGGAGGAGGAGGAAGACGACGAAGACGACGATCTCCCCTCTGCTGCGGCCGCAGAAAACCAATTCGACGCGATTAAAAACGCCATGGAGACGCTTCGACGCACCAAGACGCGCGAAGCTGAATCTAAAGTGCAAAAACTTTCCAAAAGTCTCGAGATGGACTTTGAAAAAGCGTCGAGCAAACTCGCTCGAGAAGTTTCAGAAAACGTCCAAACCTCCAAGCGCTTCATCGACGAGACCGCGCACCAACTCGAAAAAGAGGAGCAGAAAATCCTCGCGCGTCTCGAAGATATTACAAAAAAGTTTACCCGAGACTTTGAGCGCGAACGCGACCTCTTACTCGCAGTCAAATCCAAAGGAAAGTCCGCGTACAAAAACGCCAACGCCGCCGTCAAAGCCGTCGTCGAAGAGGCGAACGACGAGTGGAACGCGTTACAAACGAAAATGCGCGAAAAGTCCGCGAAATTCAAACGAGAGTGTAAAAGGATCCGCCGAGAGTGCGCGGAGCAAACCGATTTGAAGAAGATGCTCTTAAACATGGCCGAGATGATTTGATCTTTTTTATTCGAGAGGAGAAAATTGTACGCGGAAAAAGAACGAGAACGAGTTTGAGAAAAAGGAGGAAGAAAAGAGAGACACGCGCAAACAAAGAACGCGCTTTCAAAGGTTCCATTAGGATAGCGCGCATAAACATCATGCATAAATACAAAAGAAAGACACAAACACACACATATCTTCTGAGTTACTGTGACACCCAACTCGATGATCGTCCTTCTTCTTCGGGAAGCGCTTTCTTCACGTATATTTCGCTCTCTCTCATTCCTCCTCGCGTATTTTCCCTCTTTTTGAATGCACTGAACCATTGGCTTTCTTTTCCTCCTCCTTTTCCTCGTTGTCGTGTGGCTCATTTATGGCCCAAAATGCTTCACTCGTCGTTTTCCCACATTTCACAAGAAAGATATAATTCGGCGAATTCGCTCCAAGCTCCAAAACACACACGCGCGCGTTTGTTTGTATCGCTCAAGACACACACACACACGCACGCGTTGTTAAATAAAGCGTGGCAGCTTTTTTGTGATCGTTGCGGCGCAGAATCAATCGATGATGATCGCTTCGTCTTCTTCCGGGATGAATTCTTCTTCTTCTTCTCGGGGAAGATTATCGTCGACGACGTCGCCTAAAACGCTTCGCGCTTTATCTTCCTCGCAATCATCGTCGTCGTCTCAACGAAGATCGAAGAACAGATCGCGCGTCGTCGTGGTCTCCTCTTCCTCTTCTTTTGGTGGTGTTCGTGGTAAAAGAAGAGCGCTTTTGTCTTCCTCTTCTTTCGCGCATCAATCATCTCGCGCGCGAAATCCGCTCGCCGGTTTATCCTCTCGCGGATTCGCTCGAGGATTCGTTCGATATAATTTCCAGGAGGAGGACGACAACGTCTCGTTCGCGACTCTGAACAAGACGAAAAGAAGATTCCAAAACGTGCGCCCGAGAAACAGCAACTTCCCGTCCGGGAACAGCGCGACCGAAATCGAGGACTGCTTATCGGACGAAGAGTGCAAAGATCAACTCATCGAAGGGTTAGAGAAGAGTTTAAGCTCCAGTCGAGAGGAGGAAAAAGAGGAAGAGAAGAAAAAGAAAGAGGAAACGTAAACAAAAACGGCGTTAGTCTCTTCCGCGGAAGGAAGTGAGACGAAACCAAAAAAGCGAGAATTCGTCAACGCGAAAGGGTACGACGGGGACGAGTGTTCCGTGGACGAGGATAACTGCGCGGTGTCGGAACCACCGCTGAACTTTGGCCGATTGCGATCGGTCGGGACTATTTCTCGGTCGTTTGAGATTTGGACGTTTGCGTTTACGTTTGTTATTCGAAGGGTGAGTTTGGGGTTGAAGTGGACGTATAAGGGCGGGTACACGGAAGAGAAGAGAACGGCGAGATTGGAACGGTTGGCGAAGTGGTTGAGACTCGGGTTGTTGAGGTTAGGTCCGACGTTTATTAAGGTTGGGCAGCAATTCAGTACGAGGGTGGACGTGTTGAGTCCGCAGTTTATCCGCGAGTTGGAGAAATTGCAAGATCGCGTGCCACCGTTTCCAACGGATATTGCGAGAGAAATTTTAACCGAAGAGTTAGGGAAGCCAATTGACGACGTGTTCGATGACTTTGACGACGTCGCGTTGGCGGCAGCGTCGCTCGGACAAGTGCACTTGGCCAAGTTGAAAACCACGGGGGAGCAAGTCATCATCAAAGTTCAACGACCTGGGTTGAAGGAGATTTTCGACATCGATTTGAAAAACTTGAGAGTGATTGCGAAGTGGTTGCAGTCGGTCGATCCAAAAAACGACGGCGCAAAGAGAGATTGGGTGGCTATTTTCGACGAAACCGCGAGAGTGTTATACGACGAAGTCGATTACACGAACGAGGCGCAAAACGCGACGGATTTCGCGAAACAATTCGAAACGCAAGATTGGATTAAAGTGCCGAAAATCTTTTGGGATTACACTTCTAGACGCGCGATGTGCATGGAGTACGTCCCAGCGACGAAGATTAACGATTTAGCCGGAATTCAAGCCATGAATGTTGATCCGGATCGCATGGCGAGATTGGCGGTGGAGGCGTACCTTCAACAAGTCTTGAGATTTGGATTTTTCCATGCGGATCCGCACCCTGGGAACGTTGCCGTGGATAACAAAGATCCAGAAGGCAAAGGTCGATTGGTCGTTTACGATTACGGCATGATGGGTAGAATTCCAGACGAAACTAGAGCTGGTTTGTTGGACTTATTTTACGCCACCTACGAAGGGTCCTCGAAATCCGCCACCAAAGCGTTGATCAAGATGGGCGTTTTGGTCGATACCGGCGGCGATTTAACCGCGGTAGAAAGAACGGCTGGTTTCTTTTTGGAAGCGTTCGGGAAAAGAATCAACTACCAAGAATCTAAAAGAGCGGAAGATAAAGAGGCGTTCGAAAAGGAATTCAAAGAACCGCGAACGAAGGAAGAGAAGCAAGCGGTCAGAAAGAAAATTTTGACGAACATCGGGGAAGATTTGATGGTGGTGTCTAAAGACCAACCGTTTAGATTTCCGGCTGAGTTCACTTTTGTGGTGGTGCGTTTTATTGTGTGCTCGATTTGCTTTTTTCACTACTCGTTGTTCGTTTCTTTGTTTGTTTGTTTATTTGTTTGTATATTCGCGCTCGAAAAGGGGGGTATATATACGAAAGAGCGTGTGACGTGCGTTTGCTGTGAAGAAAACTCATCTAGAATTTTATGCACTTCGTGAGACTTTGCGTCGCTGTCGAAAACAAGGCATTGTGGTTTCTCTGAGCAAACAGCACATCACTTCGTCGTGTGTACTCGATCGTCACTGTTCCTTCCTTCCTTCCTATTCTGATGAGCATTCTTACTGACTTTTTTTTATCTCTTTTCTTATATATTACAGAGAGCCTTTAGCGTCCTCGACGGCATCGGCAAAACGCTCAACAAAAAGTTTGATATTGGTGAAATCGCAGCGCCATACGCGCGTAACTTGCTCATCGAAGCCAACCCGGATGCGCTTCCGCCGCAAGTTGTTACCGCGCAGCGCGAATGGTTGAAGAGAGCTGACGCGCAAACGCGAGCGGTTGTGAACTTGTTCAAGGCGCCGGACGCGATCGAGTCCATCGCCGATATCATTCGAAGAATTGAAACCGGTAAGTTGAAAATCAGAGTCCGCGCTTTGGAAGTTGAACGCGCGGTTGAGAGAGTTGCGGTGACGCAAGACATTACTTTGAAAGCGTTGATTGCGTCGTGCATGGCGAACATTGGGTGCGTCTTATGGGTAACCAATCCGGGATTGTATCTGATCCAAGCGAAAATCGCGTTGGGCTTAGCCACCGTGATGATGTTGCAAGCGGTCAAAGGACAGTTGACTTTGAGCAAGATGTTGAAGAAAGAAGCCAAGTACTCCGGAGCGGATTAATACATAAATCAAAATGCATTGTAAACGAGAATTATTATAACAAGTAAGTTTTATAAGTACAATCTCTCTCTGTGTTCTCGTTCGTGTTGGCGTTATTTCTCTCTCTCTCTCTCCTTCGCTCTCTCTTTTCGCTCCATCTAAATATTATTATCATCGTGCACTAAAAATCACAATCTGTGCGGAACTCAAAGTGTTGAGCGTCTGCGTTGTTATTCATGACTCCTGCTTTTTGGTACTGATCGACGCGATGTTCGAAAAAGTTCGCCTTGCCTTGCAACGAAATCGTCTCCATCCAATCGAACGGATTCTGCGCGTTATAATACTTACTCGCGCCCAACTGCACGAGCAAACGATCGGCGACAAACTCGACGTAATCTGACATTAAATCTGCATTCATGCCGACTAACGCGCAGCTCAACGCGTCGCAGACGAATTCTTTTTCGATTGCGACTGCGTTGGAGACAATCTCGTGCAGCTCCTCCTCGCTGAGCTTGTGCTTCAACTCGGAATACAGCTCGCAGGCGAAATCGCAGTGCAACCCTTCGTCTCGACTGATCAACTCGTTGGAAAACGTCAAACCTTTCATCAATCCTCTCTTCTTTAGCCAAAAGATGGCGCAGAAACTGCCGCTGAAGAAAATGCCTTCCACGCATGCGAAACCGACTAAACGTTCGGCAAACCTCGCCGACGAAGACTCGATCCATTTCATCGCCCAATCCGCCTTCTTTTTCACGGTTGGAATCGTATGAATCGCTCGAAACAAATTTCTCTTCTGAATTGGGTCTTTCACGTACGTCTCTAACAACAACGCGTACGTTTCGCTGTGAATATTCTCGATGGATTGCTGAAACGCGTAAAACGCTCTCGCCTCGGGAACCTGAATCTCTTTCATAAACCGCACGCATAAATTCTCCAAGACGATACCGTCCGAGGCGGCGAAAAACGCCAAAACGTGCGTGATAAAATGTTGCTCGTTCTCGTTCAACGTGATCCAATCTCTGTAATCGTACGTCAAATCAATCTCCTCCGCGGTCCAAAAGCTCGCCTCCGCTTTCTTATAATACTCCCAAATTCTCGGGTACTTCATCGGGAACAACGTAAATCGGTCCTCGTTTGGCATCAACAAAGGTTCCTCGGCGTCTAAAGCCGCGTTCACCATCGCTCTTTGCCTTTCTCTCCCTTCCTGCACTCTTTTCGCGTACGGCGAAGAGAAGCAAAACATATCCGCTTGCTCTTCGTCGTCCAAATGGATCGATTTGCGTCCTCCTTTCGGCGTGGACGGTACGTCTTCCTCTTCCTCTTCGCTCGACCACTCGCTCGTCTTCTCGCGACGACGCGGCGGCTCCTGAATCGGCGACGCCGCCACATCTTTCAACTCCCTCTCATATAGAACATCCGCGCTCCCTTTACTGCTCGTCGACGTCGAGTCGTCCGATGATCGATCGTTTTCCGAATCGTCCTCGTCCGCCAAAGTTGTCTCTAGACTCAAAAAATGTTTCCCTGAGTTCAACATCCCTGGTGGTGACGACGACGATCCTTCTAATTTTTCCTCCTTAGTCGTCGTCGTCGTAGTACTCGTAGTACTCGTCGTCGTCGCTCCGCTGCTCTTCTTTCCTTCAAACTCTCCTTCCGTTTCTTCTTCCTCGCAACTGTTCTCGCTCTTGGAATTATCAAACGTTAACTTCCGCTGAATATCTCTCGCTAAAAACGACATATCGTTAACACCAAGAGAGATTTTGAGAGTTCTCGCCAATCCAATTCAATTTTCTACAAAGAAATTCTCTCTCTCTTTCTCTCTCTCTCTCTTTTTCTTGTTGCAAAGTATTATTCAAATCGAGATCGATGTATTAATATCTCCCTCTCTCTCTCTCACTCTCTCTCTGTGTGTTCTTTCTTCTTCTTTAAATATGTGTGGAATAAAAGAAGGGACAAAAAGCAGTTGTACGAAGTGACGTCTCTGTTGTTTTTGGCGGGAAGTTGTTTGATTTTTTTTTTGAGTGAAGAAGTTTAGGGTTTTATGAGTGTAAAAAAAAAAAATTTGACGAACCCCCTTGACAGACATTTCACGCTGCGCTATTTTGCAGAAGAGAGAGAGAGAAAGAAGAAGACAACGAGGAAGAAGATATACACATATATAAGAATAATACTAATAATAATGGGACGAACGCCGGTGAAGTTAAAAGAAGTGATCTACGGCATTTCCTCGAACAAAGTCGAAATCATGGGCTCCTTAGGCCGAGACGCCTTGAGCGCGATCTCGAAGAAAATAGGAGGCGGATGGTTCGACGTGACCGTGTTCGGGATCGCACCGACCGTGGGGACCGTGATGTACGTTATATTGTTTTCTCTCATCTATCTTTTGTCAGGTCGTCTTTTGTTGTTGTTTCCGAAAAGGACGGCGTTTTGGTTTCTCTCTCTCTCGTCCTCTTTTTAAACGCAGAACAAATGTGACGACGAGGTACACAAAGACGGGAAAGAGAAAGGAGAAAGAACCCGCGCGATCATCGTCTAACCCTTCTCTCTCTGATCACAAAACAGGTACGCGCTGAACTACAAAGAACAAGAGAAACTCCACCACAGATTCTAATACACAGAGATTGAAGGAACAGTAGAGAGAGTATATATATATATAATAAACCTTGTCGGGCAGCGATCCTGTCGTTTCCCTACAAACAACAGCGAAAGAGGAGAATAGAATGCTTTGAAATTTAGCCGTAGCAGTCAAAGCTTTTCAATACGAAAGAGTGCATTGAATGTATATTTGCGAAACGCGATAAACGCCGCGCGATATGAATACGTTTAAGATGATGATGATTGGTCGTCTTTGTCTTCTTCTCATACTTCGCACGCATGAACAACGCGCTTTTATTATCTCTTCTGTTTCTTTGTCTTCTTCTTTCTTCGAATAGACCTATGCGTTGTCGTTTGCGCTTTCGAAGCGAACTGCTTATTTATGAAAGAAAGAGCAGACGTTTTTGATGGAATCTCTTTACTCTCATCTCCGTTTTGTTCTTCGTTCTTTTTCTCGCTCGCGATTATAGGGAGAAGACGTCGACGAAACGAGAGAGGGGAGAGAGTTACGTAATAAAAGTCTATTCATCGTCTTCTTTGAAGAGAGAGCAAAAGAGAGACAACGCGCAATAGATATAAGATATGACGATAACGACTTCCAATCGGCACTTTCAACATCCACCTGTTGAAGTTGGTGCGATTTCCCCACGCGCGGCGCAATCGAAGAAGAACTCGAAAGCGATTCCCCCAATCTGGGTGGTTTTAGAACTCGCGTGCATCACGTTTTTTTCCGTCGCCGGTGGGCCGTACGGGTTCGAGGACGCCGTCGGTGCCGCCGGCGCGAAGATGGTGATGATTGGTTTACTCGTCGTGCCTTTTATTTGGTCGATACCTTTAGCGCTGATGACGAGCGAACTGTCGTCGATGTTTCCGGAAACGGGAGGGCACATCATTTGGGTACACAAAGCGTTTGGGACGTTTTGGAGTTTACAGAATTCATTGTGGACGTTTTATACGAGCGCGTTGGATAACGCTTTGTATCCCGTCATGTTCGTGGACTATCTGGAGGAAATTTTATATCCGGAAACGGACGATGAGTTAAGATGGCAGTATTCGATGGCGATTAAGGTGATTTTGTTAGGATTTGTGACGAGAGTGAACATTAAAGGGACGGATATTGTCGGGAAGTTTGCCATGGGGTTTGCCATGTTTGTGTTGGCGCCATTTTTGGTGACGATTGTGTTGGGGAGCGGGAGGACCGTTCAAGCCATCGCCGGCGGAACGATTTTATCGAAGAGAAGGAAACCAATCGAGTGGTCGAAATTTTTCGCGGTTATGTTTTGGAACACCAGCGGGTTTGATTGTGCCGGGACGTGCGCGGATGATATTCCGAATCCTGGGTACACGTACCCGAGAGCGTTGATTTTAGCCGTGTTTATGGTTTTCGCGACGTATTCGATTCCAACGCTCGTCGGGTTGGCGTACGTGCCAACGACCGAGGAATGGACGGACGGCACGTTCGTGGACGTGGCCGATGCCGTTGGTGGGGATAAATTAGGGGATTGGTTAGGGTTTACCGGAGCCATTAGTGCGACTGGGATGTTGTGCACGTTGTTGTGCACGACGTCGAGGCAATTAGCCGGGATGTCCATCACCGGGTTGTTTCCGAAAATATTCAACGAGAGACACCCGGTCTACGGGACGCCGCAATATGCTATATACGCAACGAGCGCGTTGTCTTTAGTGTTCACCGGGTTCAACTTTGCCATGTTAGCCGAAGCAGACATGTTGTTTTATTGTTCATCGACGATTTTGAAATTCGGCGCGTTGGTGTCTTTACGATGGCAAATGCCTCACGCGGAGAGACCGTTTAGCATTCCGTTTGGGAATTTAGGTTTATTTGGCGTCGCCATACCGCCCACGTTGGCGTGTTTGAGCGTCGTGTTGACGTGTCAAGGCTCGTGTTTGAAAATTGCTATTCCTGGAATGGTTTTAGGGGTGATTACGTATTACGCCAAAGGCGGCGCTCGAGCCGTGGAGCATATGATTCCGTTAGACGAAGACATCGTAGACATGACGAATGATAGTGGTAAAGGGGATTTAAATATGCGCGAATTTACTTTAGACGACGACGGCGATAATAGTTACGACGACGGCATTGATGCGAGGAAGAATATCAAGATTGAAAGCTTCTCGGTGGGAGAAGAACCGTACGTGGCGCGCTCGCTGGCGAAAACTGTTTCGCTCAAATCGTACCCGACTGAACAAAACGATTCCTTCGATTCGGATGAAGAGGTTAATACTAATGATAATAACGATAGTAGAAATAACGCCGCCGCGAGCAAAATCAATTGAGTAGCAGAGAGAGAGAGAGAGAGAGCATAGATAGGAACCGGTCATGCGTGCGCTAGGAAAATTTGTGAAAAGCGTGTGCGAGAAAAAAAATAAGCCAGCACAGACCAAAATTAAAACACTTTTCGCCACTTTTTCCTTGCTTTTTGGTTTCAAGGTTTGCGCGTTCGACGCACACTTTTTGAGCGGCGAAAGAAACGGAGAGACTATTGGAAGGGAAGGAAACGAAAATGTCCTCGTGGTTCTCTCGATCGAAGAAGCCTCCCGGTGCTGGTGCGGCGAGCGGGGGCAACGAAGGATACAACGTCCCGGACGACGATTCGGTGGAGGATTCAGACGAGGACGAAGGACACGCGCAGCACACGACGAACAACAACAATAATAACCATCAAATCATAGGACAACAAATCCTGAACGATTTCACGACCCGCGACGAGGAGTACGACCCAGATTTTGAGGCTGATTTAGCGAGAGCGATCAGCGAGTCGTTGTCTATCAAACAAAACGTGAAGGACGAATCTTCTGCGATGTCGCCGGGGTCGAGATACAAAAATAACAAGAACAACAACGCGAGTTTTTCGGGAGCTGTCGCGGGGGGCACCATGGACGATGAATTTGAAAACGATGATGCGGATGATCGTATGAGAAGTAATAATAGTAGGAGAGAACGAGTGACGTCGGAGGAGGAAGATATCGACGTCTTATACGCGAAGAGAGACTCCTTGCGGGACAAATATAGCGGTCTCGCGGCGGCGAAGAAGCTCTGGAACGAATCAAATTTGGACTTTAACGAGCGCGCGTACGCGGATGGATTTTACGCTCCGAGCACGAGTTACGATTGGCCGGAGTGTTTTGAGGACGATGTCATCAGTCAAGGGTCGAGAAAAATGTTACCGGCGTTAGAAAATGTGAAGAAGATAGTACCCGACGTCAGCGACGAGAGAGAGAGCGTTTACGTGGAACAAGGAAGCGATAGAAATTTAGCGTCGTTTATAAATGATGTCGTGGATCGAATCGAAGCGCAGAACCCGCCCGATAGGTGCGCGACGGCTTCAATTTTAGCGAGTGCTGTGTGCGATAAGCTTGGAGGACCAGCGAAGAGTGACTCGGAGTTGAGGGATTTATGGGTCGGCGAGAGACTGCGGTTGCGGAAAAAATATAAATCAATCGCGTTTCCAATTGGAAGCTTAGAGTTTGGATTGATTAGACATCGTGCGTTGCTTTTCAAGGTTGTCGCGGACGCGATAGAAATTCCGTCGAGACTTTTGCGCGGGAAATACTTGATGGGCGGCGACAACGACGACGTCAGTGGTATCGTCGTTTTATGTTCGGGGAGAGAGTTTATTGTTGATTTAATGGAGAATCCAGGAGAGACGTATTCTCCGAACGACGACGCGAACATGCGAAGGATCATGCGCGAATTACAAATGCACAAAACCAAAGATGGCGAGGAAGAGTTTGGCGTAATACCTGGGTTCGAACAATCGCTTCAAATTAGCGGTTTCGCACAGCTCACGCCTGAAAAACTCGCCCTATCGCAACAGCAACAACAGCGAAAAGGAGGACGCCATTCTAGAAATGGGAGCACATTGAGCGATTCTGATGGGAAATTGATTACAGGGATAAATATCGGCACAACGTTACCGCCATCGCTTTCCCCTTCGGAGAACAATAATAAATCTAGCAGCACGGATCGATTGCTTCAAGCCGTAGACCTTACCATTCTCCCGAACGAGATCCTCCTCGGCGAACGCGTCGGTATAGGATCTTTCGGTGAGGTTCACCGAGGTTTATGGCGAGGTACCACTGAAGTCGCCGTCAAACGCATTCTGGATCAAGAATTAAACGACACGATTTTAGAAGAGTTTGCGCTGGAGGTTGATATCATGCGACGGTTGCGACACCCGAACGTTCTTTTACTGATGGGAGTGGTTACGGCCGCGGGGAGTTTATCTATCGTGACTGAGTTTATTCATCGCGGTTCTCTGTTCAAGTTGTTGCATCGCCCACAACCAGAAGCGGTGAAAGCGGCTTTGGCGGAAGATCGGAGAAGAATTCGCTTTTGTATAGACGTGGCAAAGGGGATGCATTATTTACACACGTGCATTCCAATCATCGTCCATCGCGATTTGAAATCGCCGAATTTGTTGGTCGATAAAGATTGGACCGTGAAAGTGTGCGATTTTGGTATGAGCCGAATGAAGAAAAACACGTTTTTATCGTCAAAGTCTAACGCGGGCACGCCGGAATGGATGGCACCAGAAGTTTTACGAAACGAAGAGTCCGACGAGAAATGCGACGTGTATTCCTACGGGGTTATCTTGTGGGAGATTGCAACGATGAAGGAACCGTGGGCAGAGTTGAACGCGATGCAAGTCGTTGGCGCGGTTGGGTTTCAAGGGAAACTTTTAGATTTAGAAAACAACAAGATTTGTCCGGAGATGAAAGAGCTACTCAAGCGATGCTTTTCGGAAAAATCGTCGGGACGACCGAGTTTTCTGGAGTGCTGCGAAAGAACGAAAGAGATTGCTCACCTCATTCACGAAAAGAAAACAAAGCTGTGAGGCTGCGGGAGTGGTGAAAAAGAGCAGCTCTCTGCCGCGCCTGCGGCTACCGCCGATACTGAACCGATGCATCGAAGCACCAGCGATGCGACGAAACATATACTCGATATGTAAATTTCTATTTTTTTGTACAACACTTTGATTTAATTGAAAACGCGCTTACTTAATCAAACGTAACTCTCCGCTTCCGTCGTCCAATTATCGATGAGCGCACCGTTGTTCTCTCCGTCGTCGTCGTCATAATCGTCGAATTTCTCCAACTCTTCGTCGCTCGGCAAGAGAGGTGATAAAGGTTTCCCTGCGATGAACTTTTTAAACACGTGGAGAGAGACTCTCGGTCGGAACTGTGGAATCATGTGACCGCTTCCGTGAACCGTCGCGAACGTTAAATTGTCCTCGTAGTTTGTCACGTGTCCGCCCATTTGCGGTCCAGCAGGTTGTGCCGCGAGTGAAGGCCCGAACAAGAGTGGCTTTTGCGCCAGAACGCTAATGTCCGTCGCAGCTGCGTCAAAAAAATACGGTCGTTGACTTCCACCCCGAACCAGAGGAATACCCACATTCGCGATCGCTTTCCTCGTTCCTTCGTACGAAACGCACGGATCCGTATCTCCGTTCACTACTAATATTCGATCCAACTTTTTCGCGAGTTTTTTATAGAAATCTTTCATGGACGGTACGTTTGGAGCGGCGTTATCGTTACACGCGTCGTAATCAGATTGATAACTCCACTTATCGTTCGGTCCAGGCCATCTATATTTTTTCGACGCGTATGGCGTTTCGTCCACGTGCAAAGCTTTTTTCACGTCCGCTCTGTTCATCCACTCGTTCGTGTAATAATCCAAAGAACCCTCCGGAGCGCCGTCGACTACGGCGGAAGGCCCAAACAAAGATAGATCGTTTATGTATGCCAACCGCCAATCTTGCGAAAAGGCTTTACTCGTGGAGAAGAGGAACTTTGCGTGCGCGACTTTGCACTTTTTCTCGACGCTTTTGCCGCCTTCTGACGATGATGAAAAATCTCTTCTTTTCGCTTCTATTAACTTGGAAAACTTCTTCCCCCACCTCCCGCTGGTCACGCGAGTCATCGGATACCTCAGTTTACACTCGTTCCATAACAACTTGAAATCTTTATCCGGTACGAACCCGTATTTATGCCCGTACCAAAGCATATCCATCGAATCTCGTTGCTCTTTGTTCGACGTGCACGGATCCGCCGTGTTAATCCCGACTAAATTAATCTTCTTTTCCGGAAACTTTTCGTTGTGCTCTACAATCTCCATCGCGAGCGTGGGAACGTAAACACCCGCGTAAGACTCTCCCGCTATATAAAATTCATTCGCTTTCAACTGGGGAAACTTTTCGTGAAAGAAATCCACCATCGCTTCCTTCGCGTCTCGAGCGGTTGATTTGTCTGAGTTCGCACACCCTATTTCCTCTTGCTTTTCGCAATACGACCACCCGACTCCAGCTGGAGACTCCAACGCGACTAAGTTTACTCCCGCATTCGTCCACGAGTAGTGGTTTTCCATCAAATCTCCTTTACTATCGATAATCAAAGGTCCTTGCTCTTGGAGCATTCCCAGAATCGACGAAGACCCCGGGCCTCCGTTGAGCCACAAAACGACCGGTTTTGTCTCCCAATCTGTTCTCCAGCCTTCCTCACCAACACTTTTCTTCGTGCTAGTGGCCATCCAATAGTGTAACTTCGTCCCGTTATTTTTCGCGTCTAAATACCCGCTGTAATGGGGATGAAATGTCTTCGAATATCCAGGCAACGCGTGAACGAAATCATCACCCGATGATGAATTTGCGGCATCTGAATCTAACGAATCCGACGCATCAACATCAACTTTTCTCGTCCTCGTCTCCCCATAAATACTACTACCACTCAAAGTTGTTCTTCGCCCTTCCACCCCCGCGCGTGATGAAGAAAACTCCAAAAGCACGCCGCGCACCAAAAGAAGACAAAGAAGAGAGCGAATCATGATGTGTAAAGGAAAAATGGGAGGAGAGAGAGAGACAGTTATGATAGTTTTTTACTGACGACGAGCTCGAAAAAGTCGTCTTTTTTGGTTGTTGTTTTCGTCTTTTTGGTTCTTT
>Ga0115569_10002334_pt1 | contig 14443 bp, 9 predicted proteins | sample COGITO_mtgs_1205_2_FD_87295 | JGI IMG/M metagenome (GOLD analysis project Ga0115569, IMG submission 87295) | Pelagic marine microbial communities from North Sea - COGITO_mtgs_120503 | ecosystem: Environmental > Aquatic > Marine > Epipelagic | place: Germany:Helgoland, sampling site Kabeltonne... | reverse complement strand
TCGGATCCTTTTTTAATTATGAGCTCAGACGAGAAGAACGACACCACTCGAGCAACGCCTGCCAACAGCGCCGCTTTAAACGTGGCAAACGACGTCAACGTCGACGAGATGGTGTCGCACTTGACGGAACGAGTGCGCGAGATCAGCACTCGCGACGACGACGACGACGAGAGGAATAAAGAAGGAGGCGATGATGATGATGATGCGAAGAAAGTCGACCTCCAATCCGACAATTCGAATACCGCGAAGAACGAGGAAGAGGAAACGACGAATTTCGAGGAGGAAGAGGAACAGAAAAAAGACGTTGGCGATTCGAAACGCACGATCTTTATCGGCGGGATCCCGCCGTACGAAATCGACGAGGAACGAGTCACTCGGTTTTTTAAGAACGAACACGAGGAAGAGGTGACGACGAAGTTAATCCCGGACCTGAGGAAAGGATGCCACAAAGGCTACGGGTTTGTGAAATTTAAAACCCAGGAATCCGCGGAGCGATTTTTGGAACGAGGGAAAGTGGAGATCGACGGGAAGACGATCGACGTGAAAGCGGCGAATAAAGATTCGCCGAGGTACGATCCGAATCACGTGAATAGTCATAATAATAATAACAATAACGTGATGATGATGATGATGAACGCGGGCGGGAACGGCTTTTATAACAACAACCATCAATATCAGAGAGGCGTCGGCGGCGGCTTTACGCAACAAGGCTATCCGAACCAGATGATGATGGGAGGCGGAGGAGGAGGCGGACGAGGATTCATGGGAGGGGGAGGAAGAGGCGATTTTGGTGGCTTTCATGGTGGAAGAGGTGGGAGAGGAGGGAGACACGCGAACCATTACGGCCAAACGCACGGGTATCATCAACCGAACATCGTCATGGGCCCGGACGGGAACATGATGGTCGTGGATCCGTATTTTAATCCAAACAACATGGGCACAGGTGGTGTTGGTGCGAACCAAGGGATGTTTGGACAACCGAGACCGAGACGATTCTCTGGTGGCCGAGGCGGAGGGTTCATGGGCCAAAGAAGAGGCACGTACCCGGCCCAATTCAATCAATCCGGGAACGTGAACGGATTAAACGGCGACGGCGTGAACGGTCCGTCACAATCCGACGGGAACGATGGGATCGTGAATAATCCGGACGAAGAAGATTCTGACGACGCGAACGGAAATGCGAAGAACGTAGCCGCGATTGGTGGTAATAACGAAACCATTCCTTTGTTGGACGAAAATGGATTTCCGTTACCTGCGGAAGAGCAAGGAAGCGAACAAGACCGCGGGGTTGGAGGCGCGTCGCCGTCGACATCATCCAGGCGGTATAATAATAATAACAATAACATGGGAGGCATGGGAGGTGGATACCCGCAATACTCCTCGCAAGTGTTCGTCGGCGGCTTGCCGAAAACCGCTACGGAGGAGGAAGTTGGATGGTTCTTTTCGCAATACGGTCCAGTCGCTCGAGTGCGTTTGATTTACGATAAAGAAACCGGCGCATCCAAACGATACGGGTTCGTTGAGTTTGCACACCCAGAGATTGCCGCTGCGGTAAAAGATTTACGCAACTTACAGTTTCAAAACCGAACGATTGATGTAAACTACGCGTCTCGACACATATCTCAGATGAGTTACGGCATGCCGCCGAGAGGCTCGCGGCATCATCAACATCAGCAACAGGCGATGATGCAACAAATGATGGCGGCAGGGGGGATGCCTCCTCAGTTTGATGCGATGGGTAATCCAATCATGTACGCACCGAACGGAATGATGATTCCGCCTCCTCATTTTGCCGCCATGCAGCAGCAAAACGAAGGGGGGTTAATCGGCGGAGAAAACATGAAATCGGGAGACGATGGGAACACTAGCATTAGCAACATTGGAGGGGTGGATATGAGTAGTTTGAACGCAAATATGAACGCAGGGGGTATGTCGGGAGGAGCTAGTCTAGACGGGAAAGAGTATCCGAACATGTACGGTGCGCCGTATGGGATGGGTTTCCCTCCCGGAAACGCGGCCATGTTCGGACAGCCCGGAATGATGGGGCCGGACGGTATGGATCCGAGCGGAATGATTCCGATACCGCAGCATCACGGACAACAGCAGCAACAAGATTTTAGCCAACCACTTCCACCGACTGGAATGAGTGAAAGCGTTGTTCCTGATGAGTGAATATAAAAATGGGTGGAGTGTGAGCGCACGCTACCACGTTGATTTGTATTTTTTGCTTCTATAGTTTTGCTGCACCTAATTTAGACTCCGAGTTGTAAATAACTTTATTCATATACTATTTATTAATTGCTAAACTACTAAAGCTAAACTACTACTATTGCGCTACATTTTCCGCTCCAAACCGTCATCCATTCCATTCAGCAGCATGACATTCCCATCGATTTTCTTTTCAACCTTCTTTTGTCTGCGCAGTTCGTACGATTCCCAACCTTCCACCTCTCGCAAATCTTCCGCGGTCACTTTGGTATCTTTCAACGAGAGTTCCTCCAACCCTTCGCAATGCTTAAACACATCCGACGGAACTGTGCGTATATTTTCGTTCCCGTCCATTCTCAACCGTCTCAGCTTCCTCAAAAACGCAAACTCATCCGGTATTTTTTCGATTTGATTTCTCTCGCACCTCGCGTCCGTCAACGAGGCGCACACCGACACGCACGTCACGTCCCGTATCCTATTCTCCGAGCAACTGAAAATCTCCAACTTTTTCATCGTCCCAAACGAACTCTCCGGTAACTCCGTCAATTCGTTGTTATCTACGATAAGTTCCACGAGATTCGGCAGATCCAAAGCGCAGAGTTTCCTCAATCGGTTTCGACTCAAATTGAGTACTTTTAAACTCTTCATGTGTAAAGAGTCCGGTAGTCTTAAAAGCATATTATTCGCGACGATTAACTTCGTGCATTTCTGCAACAAGTTCACTTTCTCTGGAATCTCCTCGAGTTGGTTCTCGGAAACGTCGACAACTTTGCACTTGTTCGCACCGACGACGTCGAATATGAAATCCGGGAAGCGCGTCCAATTCAGATTCCTTTCCAAGTTACACAAGCCTGTCGTTTGCGCTAACTTGATGCGTTTTTTCACCGCATCCGCGGATTGACGGTTCGAGGAGGTGTTGTAGGAATGTAAGAGCTCCTCGAACGGTTGGACGACGTTGGCCGTCCACCACGCTTCCATTGGGCTCGATGATTTTTATACTCTTTCGTACTCTTGTTTTCTCGTACGTACGCAGAGGAGAACTTTTGTGAAGTTTCGATGTGAGGTGCAAATATTCATAATCATAACACAACGAACGCTAAAAAAAGATAGTATATCATCAAGGGGCGGCGGCGTCGACGATGTACACGCCATCAGCGCAGTGACTCTCGCAGGAGTTGTCGTAGCGAGAATCGCGAACGCCGACGCACGGACAATCCATCGGGTGGCCGATGAAATCGCTATCGCTACTACTGCTATTTCTAGTACTACTCCTCGAGACGAGCGCTGAGGAAGAAGGTCGTCGGAAACATTGGACGACTTGGACAAAGTTACATCTCGAATCGCACCCGAACGCGGCGAGGTTAGGACTTATCTCCGAAAACGCACTTTTGAGTTCGTCCAAAGACACTTTCTTTCCCGCGCTTCGAGAGAGTTTCTCCGGCGTGCCTAAATCTTTCGCCAAGTGAAACATCCCGGCGTAAAAATCTTTCTGCGTAAGCGGGTTCACTACGTTCTTTCCTGTGCTACCAATACTGGTGGTATCGTCCTTCGCAGGCCACATCGCGCACGTCCCGTGCTTCTCCCACTCGTGTTCGGCTAAACCGTCGTAATACCAAGCCGGCGCTAATCTCTCAAACTCTTCGCCCTTCGGCAACGCCTTCTCGTCGTAACGAAAGCTTTCGTTTCTCGGGTACCCCGGCGGTATGCGACAATTTTGAGGCCAGTAGCATTTCTTCTTGTCTTTAATACTTCTCAATACCACCGCGGGGTCGCTCAAAGGCTCGGAATAACTTGGCCACAATCCGTGCACGGTCAACTCGTTCTTTAAGTATGCCTTCTGGCACTCCGTCTTTTTCTTTCCTTTTCCCAAAGAAGAGGAGTCGAACGAAGCGCAAAATCCAGGCGTCCACGAGCGCGCGAGTTCAAACATGTCGAACCGATCGGATTCGTCCCCGTTCATTTCTTTCGTATACATCGGGTCGTCGCATCCGTCGTGCGTTTTCGTGCCTTCGTTTTGGCACGAGGAGGACGGGGAGGAGAAGATACCGTTATCATCGCGAAGAGACAGACGCGGTGGACGACGCGCGAAACGCAAATACGCGGCAGATGTGCGCTCCAAAAGGAACAGAAAAACGTAAAGCACGGATGCGAGATAAAGATGGCGCATTTTGTGCGTATGAATGCACCGCCTTTGCGCGTCAAGTTGTGAAGAAGATTTCACGACGCTTGAAAGAAAGGAATAAAAAAGAGCAGAGAAATTGAGAAAAACGAGAAAAGACAAAAGGATACTCTTCACACCGCTTACGCGAGCGCGTTCTTTCGGAATGTTAAAGAGAATTCTACTCATGGACAGAGGAAACTATCTCCCTTCGGTACTTTCGAGACAACCAATGCGGCCGGTGTCTCGCCAGAAAGAACCGTGTGGTATAAGTGCCATACAAATATCTCGGACACGTGTGTGGTTTCGAGAGCGTTCAGTAAGTGCGACGGGTTCCCTTCGTTTTCGTTTTCGCTGGTTTTATTATCTCTTCTGAGAACGCTACGTGTGATTGCCTGCAGGAACGCGTCTTCTAAGTAGCCAGATCGCACATTCTCGTCGAATCGTACTTTCTCAAGGGCGTGTAAACGAACGCCGAACCCAGACATATCGACGTTAAATACGCGAGGTTTAAAGTTTTTTAAATCTCCGCACCAAAACGAACGAAAGCCTACGACTTTTGGAGAAGAAGAAGACGAAGAAGATCGCAATGCGTCACTTTGATGTTGCGTTTTAACCACGGGCGCTTCAAACTTACTCTTAGTGCTCGGAAATCCAACAGGCCAAACTCCTACCTTTCCTATCTTAGTCGCTCTCACAAAATGTTCAGCGGCGTACGCGTTATCATCGTCCACGAACAGAACGACCGGATCCTGTTCAACGTACGAAATCTGCTGTTCCAACCAGTTTAAAGCTTTATTTCGTTGCGCAACTCCTCTGTGCTTCGATCGTTCTACCTTCACTCTCAACGCCTTCACGAGCACGCGTTCACAGTACGCAGGCCTCTCTTCTCGTTCGTATCTCTCAACCAGCGAACTCTTTCTCCAATCGCTCTCACTTTCGACGAGGATCCATATCATTCCCAAACACGTCGAACAGAGCGTATTTTGGAGAGCAGTAAGTTGAATAGTCTGGATGTTTCTGTTTTTCTCCCGGTGATACGTCGGAGTCACCACCGCGAGCCTTATCTCTCTTCCCCGAGCTTCAACAGAAGAAGAAGAAGATAAAGAAGAAGACGAAAACGAGACGACTGCATCTCGCCTCGTTTTCAAAATCAACACGAGAGATATCCAGTACGCGATCAAACTAAACGCGACTAATCGCCACCCGTTATTGGAGGCGACGACAACGTTCTTCGTCATGTCCTTTTTGTATCGGAAACAGTGTGTTGTTCTTTCTCGCGTATTTTTGAATTTCCCCCAATAATTTCTCCCTTGGCTCTCGTCTCAGCGCTCGAACCAACCATGATCACCGACGACGACGCTCGAGAAAACAAAGCGACGACGTCGTGCTACCCGTCTCTCGCGACGGCAGGCCAGAAACCACCACCACCGTCCTCGGCGCGGAAGAACACCATCGAGCTTGGATTCAACTTTTTTAATTCTAAGGAACAAAAGGGAAATGACATGTCGAAGAGCAGATCAGCGCGACCGTTTAATCGAGTAAACGACGAGGAATGGCTCAACGAGAAGAACAAGAAAGGCGACAATAAGTTCCGAAACGCGCACGGGGTTGGAAACTATAGGAAGAATCTCGGGTACAAAGCGGAGCAGAAGTTTGTTCAAAAGCAAGGGAAACAGTTCGCGCACGAAAAGAACAAGGAGAAGAAGAGGCGAGTCTATCGAGGAGGGAAAATCGAAACGAACGCGGTGAACTCGAGAGTTTTGTTCGACAGCAGCAGTGATGAAGATGAAGTGCTTTAGTTATTAATACACGTACACGCTAAAATATACTACACGCACGCTCACTCGCGCAGAAAGAGAGAGAGACAGAGAGAAACACGTTGTAAAACATTTATACAATCAATTTTTTACCGAGTCTTCAAGAACGTGCGATCTTCGACGGAGTAGTCGCCGCCGACACCGGAGGTGTTGAATTTATGTTTGAACTCTGACCAACCTTGTCGTCTCACTTCCGCTGGCAACGACAACCACGCTTTGGCAATGGTCGACGCTAGCCGTTCATCGTGCCACGAGAACGATAGTCCAGCCGGATTTTTACCACCAAACAGTTCACCGTTTTCGTCGAAGCGTTTTAAGAAGCTTTCTGCGGCGCTGAATGGATTGTGCTTTGCTCTTTGCGAACCGAAATTACCTCCTCTTCTTCTGCCCATAATCCCAGGATCTTCGCGAGGACAGAATTTCATGCAATGTTCTAACGCCGCGAGTTGATTCCTTTTCACGAACCAAATGCAATCTACTGGACACATATCGATGGCGATCTCGATCGTCTCGCTATCGTCCGCCCATTGGTTAATTACTCTCGCTCTGCCGTAATCTTTATCTACGTCCATGCTGAATGTCTTTGCTGCATATTGTGCACAATTTCCGCACCCGATGCACTCACTTTCGTCCACAAAAACCGCCCTCGTCTCGCCTTCCTCGCCGCTCCATTTGGATACCGGCGTGCCATCAAACTTCGTCTCTTCGCTCAAGAAGAAATGTTTCCGAAAATCAATCACAGCGAGAAGGTACGGTTCTCGCGTTTGTCGATCGGATAACGTCTTATACGCCGCGTTTAAAATGACCGCGAATCCGTTCGTTTCCTCTTCGGAAATGTCTGCGTACTTCGACGTTAAAACATCCGGATGCGAAATCTTCAACTTTTTCTTGAACGCGGTTTGTACGATCGATTGTACCATCGCTTCGTCTCGCGACGCCCAAACGTCCGCGTCGTCCAAATCTAAATCTAAAAGCTCAAAAAAGTCCGACGGTGCTTTCAAAAACCTCGTCGCATCGATCGCGTCGACGTCTTTGGAAAGTTCGCGGTAATACGGGGATTCCGTGACGTCCAAACGTTCCGTTTGGATTAACGAAGAGTTCGTTGCTGACGACGAGGATTCGGAAGAAGATCGTAACGAAGAGTTCGTTGGTGATGTTGCGGATTCGGATCGCGCTTCGTCGTTCGCCGATTTGGCCGATATTCGAACGGCTCGATGATCTGTGATAACGCCATAAATTCTGCGTTGGAATTCCTGTCGCGCGAACGATTGTCTCGTCGCTGGTGCTCTGTGAACGAGCGAGGATGATGTCGTCTGCGTGAACATCGTATAACCTCCTTTAATGACGCTTTTTTCCAAAGCAGCAGGAAGATATTTTTATGTTTTGAACAGAAGCTTGAGAAGGACAACAAAAAGCCACAAAAGCCGGGGCGGCGCACACGGAAGACTTTTATATGTTATATATGTATGATTACAACACGAGCGACGACAACGCGATATATATATATACAGATTAATTAATGTAAAGAATCGCCGCCTAACTTCTTCAGGGCAATTTCCACCTCCTCTCTGGTGCTTTGACTGGCGTCGTTGGTCTCGCTGGGGGATAAAATCGTCGCTTGCGCTTTCTTGGTGAGTTTGGCCAAATCGTCTTGGGTTGGGTCGTACCTTAACGTAGATAACGCCCAGATGCACTTGGCGAACGCGTTTGGACGCAACGAATCGGTTTGGCGGATGGCGTCTCTCGCTAAGACGTCTAAGACGTCTTCGTCCAAGTCGAGTTTTAAGAGCGCGCAGCCCCACAAGCCGAGCGCGAGGGTGCCGGGGTTGAGTCTGGAGGCTTGGGCGGAGTCCGCGAGCGTTTGCGCGAGATGCGTGAGGTGTGCTTCAAACTTACTTCCAGCTTCTGAAGACGACGAAGGTCGATGGTTGATGCGGCCGTATGCGCAGAGCAGCTTCGCGCACTCGTCCGGTTCCAACTCTTCGTATTCGTCTTCATCCAAAAACGCTCGGACGAGCTTGTTGACGACGTTCTCGCCAGGCGAGATTCGTAACACGCCCCAGGCGTGTAAGATTAACAGCTTATCCGAGCGTTCTAAGTCATCCACGCACATTTCGACTTTTCGAACGAGTTTATCGATTATCGAACCATCCGCAGGAATGCGTCCTCGACGAGACAGCGCCCAAAAGATTTTTGCCACGAGTTCCGGATCAGATTCGTTAAACACGCTTTCTCTGTTATCTGCGATGGCTTCCGCGACGGCATCGATTGCATCGTCATCATATTTCAACGTAAATCTCGCCTCGCCGATAGACCACGCAATGGCATCGAGCTGAGATGCGGAGAGTCTTTTCGTCATTCGCGGAATCTCTTGATTCAACGCATTCATAAACGGAGCCGGAACTTGACACTTACAATTCGCGAGCGCCCATACAGTCATGGAGACGTTCAAGACGCTTTGTTTACCACCGAAATTATCTGCCACCAATCGTTGCAACATCATCGAAATCAATTCGGGATCGATCGATTGCGCGTTGAACTTTTGAGATTTCAGCGACTTGCTCAACCCCCACAAAAAATTTGATATATCCCTGGAGGTAAACACAAACCTCGGGTCTGCGTTTCGATCATCCATCGGGTACGCTTTCAAATTGTGAAGCGCACAATTTTGCATCTTTTCGTAAAACGACCATCGGTCGGTCGCGTTGTCTCCGTGCGCCACGCCGACTAATAAATTCGCCATTTCTTGCGGCTTCCAAGCGTCCGCGTTTTCCACCCACGACGTTTCGCACTGGTCGTAGATTTTACTCAAAACTCCATCCTGGTCGCTAATTTTATATTTAAAACTCCCGAACGCCCAAAGCAAATTACTAAACGCTTGCGGTCTAACGCTCGACCCGCCTTGTCTTTTGACGCAGTTGGCGAAATTTCTCGCAATCGTATCCAACATTTCCGCGCCTTTCTCGTTCATTTCTTTATTCTCCCCGTTATCGTCTTCAAACACTCTCAACCGAGCCAACGACCACGCGACGTTTGCGAGACCAAACTGGTCCATGTTTGCTAAGTTACTCTCCACCACACCCATCAAGTTTTCAAAATCCGAGTTCTTTATTATCCGTTCGTACGGATGTCCGTCGCCGCCGTCGCGACTTCCCGTCGTCCTCCTCCCGGCTCTCGCCACGCTCGTCGACGCTCCTCTCCCGTTCACAGAAGAAGATGAAGAAGAAACATCAAACTCTCGCGTCCCTTTACTCGCGATGCGATGTAACGCCGTCGACGCGTTTATGGAATCAAACTGATCGACTTCGTTCCTCACCACTTGGAACACTTCGTCCAAGGAATAACACTGGGTCAACTTCCCTTGAATCTCAAACCCAGCTTTGGATCCACCCCCGGGGCCGTTCTTGTTCTTGTTGGTGTTATTACCACCACGATTACCCCCTCGATTATTCTCTCCTCCTTTTTGCCACTTCCCTTGCTTCTTTAGCGCGTTTTTTGAGACTTTCTTGCCGGAAGAAGAACTCGAAGACGACGACGACGAAGAAGAATCGGGGGGCGATACCGCGTTGGCGGCGGTCGGTTTTGCGCACAATTTTTTCCTCTTATTCGATTTTGCGTTGTTTCTTAAGAATACCGTTTTCGGCGAAACGCACATCGTTCGAAACGATAATAGGGAGGAGGTCATTTTTGTGTTCACGCGTATTCTCGAAGTCGTGGAAAAAGAAAGGATGCTCCTCGAAGTGTGAACAACAGCGCGCATGAGATGACTTTGTGAAGAATTCGAATGTCTCTCTTTAATTGGCGAAAAATGGAGGAAAAAGTCTCTCTAAAATGACTGGTAACTTTTCGCCTTGTGTTCCTCCCTGGGAGGATTATACACGCACACCGGGCACGGGCTGTATTGCGTGCAAAACAAAGGCAACGTGCCGACGTAGAACATCTTCCCGAATAAGTTTTGGTCCCCGAACGCGGATCGACCGACGAGTAACATGGTCGCGCCGAAACCTTTCGCGGCTTCGACGAGCTGTTCTCTCGGATCGAGGACGCGAGGGGAAGTTTTGTTCGTTTTGGTGCCGAGGTTGATGACGTCGCGTAAACGAAACGTTTCTTCGCACTTGTTGTCTTTCACGAACACTTCGACGAGTTTCTTACACGTCTCGAGGTTAAGAGTGACGTCTGATTGCGTGACGTGTTTCGAGCGCATGGTTTGTTCTTTCATCGGAACGTGCGCTAAGATGACGTCGTCGTTTTCGCGCGCGAGCTTTTTGACGTAGAATTTAACCACATCGATCGACGATTGCGTACCACAGATCCCCAACAATACAACGTTTCTTTGTTGTTGTTGTTGTTGTTGTTGTTGTTGTTGATCGGCCTCGCGTTTCTCGCCTTCGTCGCCTTCTCCCTTAGGAGGCGTCTCGACCGCGTACTTTTGATACGCCTCCCCTTCTGTTTTTACGCCAGCAACCGGTTTCTCCTTAAACTCCACGTTCTGACGGTAAAAGATGCTCGGCACGTCGACGTTGTGCAACACGTTGGTTGCGACGCTCCCGACCACGAAACGTTCCAGTAAACTCTTCCCGTGCGTTCCCATCAACACGTAATCCGGTCTCGGTACGAAAAACGCCGGCTCTGGTTCCTCCTTTCGCTCTCCAGGCAAAGCGCTCGCTTTCTTTGCAAACGCGCCGTCGCATATGCCCTGAATCGCCGCCGCGGCGTGCGGAAATCCGCTTTCCGGATCCACCTCGAAGACTTCAATCGCGTTCACGTTCGCCCCCGACTCCAGCGCGAACAAACTCGCTCTCAGCTTCCCACCCAAGGGCATAAACTCTGGAACGAGCGTCTTCTCCAGCGACGCGCCGGGAACGTCCACGACTTTTTTCTTCAAACGCGCGTCGTCCAAAACGCTCACGGGTGCTTTCCTGCATCCTTTACGTTTCGTCTCCGCATCGAGAGAGAGTTCTTCTTTCTCGTTCGCGGTGTGCGGACTCTGAGGACAGTACGAAAACACAAACGCCGTGACTTTGGGAGATGCCAAATGGCGCGAGAAATACTCGATTATGGAACAGTTCACGTCGTCTTGCGACAACGGACCGAGCGCTATTAAAACGTTAACGATGCCATCGTTTTGGGAGGAGGATGACATTTTTGTTGTTGAATGTGTAATGTATGTGTGTGCTCGTTCTTGTTAACAAAAGCGCGCGCGTGTATTTTTTGACATGCGCAAAACGAATTGGCGTTTTAGATACAAATTTCCCTCTTGGGAAAAACAACACAAAAAGAACCACCACCACGTCAAATCACACGTAGTTATATGTCTCTGTCATCATCGTCGTCGCTTTTAGGACAGGAGGCAAGAAGACTCCTCCGCAGACTCCTCCGCGCTCGACTCGCGCTCTTTCACGGCGACGAGAAAGCCTTACAGGCGTCCGCGATTGAAATTCGTTCGCACTTTGACCAACACAAAGATATCGCAAACGAGGAGGAAATTAGAAAACGAATCAAAGAAGGGAAGGAGGCGGAAATGTTCTTAACGACGAACGTTTTGCAAGGGAAAATGAACGAGAGAGGGAATTTTGAGACGAAGCTGAAAAGCGCGGACCCGGATAAGGAGACGTGGGAAGTTCCGAAAGAAGCAAAGTGAAAAGGAATGTGTTGTGGAGGTGATGATTCGGGTGAAGAGAGAGTTTTAGAGACGCGTTTGTTTAGCAAATAGAAGGGACTGAGGTAGCGGTTTATAGTAGGTAAATGGTACAGAATAGTATGTAATTACAACAATTTTTTGATCAATGTATATATACAGATGGTTATTATTATGTGTTCGTCGTAAGCGCCAGCGACGTCGGCGATGGAGGTGGAGGCGCGCGCTGAAGGACTGCTTTTTCCGCATTCGTTTCTTTACCACGCATCATCTCCTTCTCGGCGGCTAAACTGGCGCCGGCAGAACCGACGGCTCGCATTATTTCCTGAGTCTGTTTTTGCGCGTGCGTGAGTTGCGCTTGCCCAGAAGTCTTTTCCTCGTCGTGAGGATGTTTCTCGACGATGTTTACGCTCCCGCTCGCGAATCGGCCTTTTACGCGCACGCGGTTGTCAGCTCTCACCTTTCGACTCTCGTAGTGAATTTTCTTGGCAAACTTCCTCGATTTTCTCTTTTCGAGGTATCGAGCTAACACCGCGGGTCGCTCGTCGCCGCCTGGGGCGTGAGATCGATCGAATACCATGGCATTTTGCTCTTCTTTCTGTGCCTCTCGTTTTTTCCTTTGTTTGATGTTCTTCTTCGTAGCCGCGGCGGTAGCGCCGTTCTTATTCTCTGCCGCCGCCGCATCGTTAATGGAGGATGTCAACCGTTGTCGCTCCTCGAGTTGCTGCTGCATCAACATTTGTTGTTCCTGACTTTGAATATACAGTAAATTCGACATGGTTTGGTTTTTGTCGATATTTTTGGAGGCCGCGGTGGCGTTGGCGGTAGTATTCTGATTTCGAAAGAGAAACTCGGACGCGGCGCCTCCGGGGTTGATAGTTTCGTCGTTTTGTGAGACTCTGGTCTGTTTTGCTTGCATATGCTTCGGCGACTGATCTATACTGTCAACATTTTTCGTTGTTTCGATCTCTATCTCAATCGCTGGAATCTCTCCTTCGATGGATATCGATTCGTTAGACCCGATGCCTTTAAGCAGGACCGAAGCAGACACGTTGGCTTTCGCTTTGCGCGAAACGGTCGTTCGTTTACCGCGAGCGATCTTCGTCGCCGGAGCAAACAACGTCCCCAGTGAGTTATCCTCTTTCCGAGGTCGTCCTAATTTCTTCTTCGGTTTACCTGATTTTGTCGCGGTCGTCGTCTTTGTCGGTTTCTTTGTTTCTTTCTTTGCTTTCGGTTTGGTTAACGATGTCGATTTCTTCGTACTCGTCGTCGACGCTTTCCTCTTACTCAAAGGCGCTGACGACGTAGATTGACCCCTCTTCGTCGAAGTTGTCGCTGTTGTTCCCATCCCAGCGCCGAGTTGAAAGAGCTCCTCTCTCGATGAGTTCGACGAGCTGCTTCGATGCGTTCGTCGTCTGGAAGACGTGCCGCCGTTGGTATTCTCGTTACTCGCGTTATCTCCGCTGTTTGTATTTCCTCCGTTATCCTCGGAACTTCCTTTACTCGGATCGTCGACTAAATCGTGCGCGTAATCGTACAGTGATAATCTCGGATCGTCTCTCGCGTGTGGATGATGACGATGATGTCCTGTAGCTGCTTTTCGTTTTTTACCGGTGAGATTTTGCCTCGCGGTGTTGTTGTTGTTGTTGTTGTTGTTTTGGTTCGACTGTTGTTTCTTCGAGCTCGCCGCCTTGCTGTTGCTGTTGTTGTTGAGAGATTTCCTTCCACCACTGCTCGGGGGACTGGACCTCCCAGACGCCGACCGCGCGCGACTCGCCACGCTTCTCTTAAAGAACCCCATCATCTCGTTATCTTGCTCGTCGTTCTTCATCGCCAAACCTTCGTCGCCGAAATACGGGCTAAACTCAATGTCTCCTCCGTCGTTCCTTAATCCCTTATCCTCAGAGCCGTTGCTCTCGTCGTCCATCGGTAAAAATGATTTCCTGTACGCGTCTTCGATTTTGCCGCCTTCGATGTCCTCCATCTCGAACGACGCCGAACGCGACACGTTGTTGGTATTTTTCATAATCCTTCTCTTTCGTTCTTTCTGTTGGCCGCCACCACACACGCTCCTCTGCGTTTTAAAGACTGTTTGATGACTCTCTCGCTCGAAACCTAAAACGCGCAGGGCAGAAAGTGCGTCGTCGTTGTTCGTGAAGGAAAACAGAAAGAGCAGAGTTTGCGCGCGTCAGCAACAGTTGCGACGATATGCGCGAGACTATAGAGACTACTACGAAAAGCGCGCGCAAAGAGAGAAAGAAGAAAAAAGGGAAATTCAAACAGTTACAAAAACAAAGCGCGATGTTGTGAGATGCTCGCGCGCCGAAACGACGACGACGAAAATAAACGCACCAGTATTTACCAGCGGGCAAAACTCCGCGCTCGTTCAAACGCAAACGCGCGGCGCGTGTGAGTAAATTTAAATTCTTTCCTCTTCCTCTTCTTCTCGCGTGAGAGATGTGAGGAGCGTTTAGATACTAAATTAACCTAAGAAGAAGAAGACACTCGTCGAGGCACTTTTTTTAAAGGGGAAGGCAAAAAAAAAGTGCCTTGATGTGAGATGCTTTTTAGCCATTTTTTTTTAAAGGCGAAATTTTCTACGCAAACCCAAGAAGAATT
>Ga0115569_10002331_pt1 | contig 14447 bp, 14 predicted proteins | sample COGITO_mtgs_1205_2_FD_87295 | JGI IMG/M metagenome (GOLD analysis project Ga0115569, IMG submission 87295) | Pelagic marine microbial communities from North Sea - COGITO_mtgs_120503 | ecosystem: Environmental > Aquatic > Marine > Epipelagic | place: Germany:Helgoland, sampling site Kabeltonne... | reverse complement strand
TCATGTTGTTTTTAGGACTGAGTATGCTATCAAAACGAGTCTCATTCTTTAACAAATACACTAAATTTTCACTTTTAGGAATTTGGTTGATCGCATTGATTACGCTCATCATTTTTGGCATGAAACAAGCAGCCGACTACAGAGTTGATGCAAGTGTGACCCAACAATCGGAATTGCCAATTACAAAAATGGATACCTTATATCTAGAAATGAAAGGCAACCCAATGTATTCAAAATATTTGCACCGTGATACTGATTTAAATATCATATATGATGAAGCGAATACGAAACAAATTTATGGCTCTGATCTCCGTCTTATTGTGAAGTCCACAAAAGATTCTATAGCAACGATTTCTGTCGAAAAAATAGCCTTAAGAGTCAATTATGTAAGTGCACAACAAAGAGCTAAAGACATAGACTATAATTATGAATTTAAAAATAATACGTTATATCTGGATGGTTTTTTCCTAACCGAAATAGACCATAAATTTAGAGGTCAAAACGTTGAAGTTATATTACATCTACCAATTGGCAGTGTCTTGTATCCAGATGAAAACACCTATTCGTACCATCGAAACAGTCCAAGTTATAATGATATCTTAGACAATGGAAGCGAAGAACATTTTTTAAAAGTTGCCCATAAATCCATGCGTTGTTTGGATTGCCCTAACCTAAATGAATATTAATAACCTAAAACCAAATTATTATGATGACACTTATTAAGCTAATTAGTATCGCTATTGTAGCTCTTGCTTTTAATTCCTGCCAAATCAACCCATTTTCGTTTAACAGTGGCGTTCGTGGAAACGGTGAGGTGGTCTCCGAGCAACGAACTTTAACTGAATCGTTTCATACAATCAAAGTAAGTACAGGAATCGATCTCTTTTTAACACAAAGTGAGACCCCAAGTCTTTCAGTTCAGTCCGACGAAAACATACAGGAACTAATCATCACTGAAGTTGAAAATGGAACGCTTAAAATTTATATTGATTCGAAAACCCACCATGTATCCGCAAAAAAAGTAATGGTCCACCTCAAAACAATTGAAAGTATCAATTCCTCGAGCGGTAGCTACGTTTATAGTACCAACACACTTAAAATTCCGAGTCTCGATTTAAAATCATCGAGTGGAAGTGAGATGAAACTATCTGTGGATACCAAAAAAATATCGGGTCGAAGTTCGAGTGGAGCGGTCATGAAACTCGAAGGTCATACAAAAGATTTTGTTGGTAAATCATCTAGTGGAAGTCAAATAAATGCTTCAAAATTAATTGCAGATTTTTGTGAAGCCGACGCGTCGAGCGGAGCCGATTTATCCGTAAATTGCTTAGAATCATTTAATGCGAATGCCTCAAGTGGAGGATACATTAAAAATTATGAATCCTCTATAAAAACAGTCGTTAATTCTTCTTCGGGTGGTCAAATAGATACAAAAAAATAACCCCAATGGAATCTAATTATTCAAAACTTTTTGCTGGAAGTTTTATTGTTGCACAACGCATCGTACAAAACTTAAAAGAACAAGGCATCTCACCTATTGTCAAAGATGAAACCGAATCTGCAAGGCTTGCAGGCTTTGGCACATCAACTTACGGACTTCAAGAGTTATATGTACATGCTTCTGAAAAAGTAAAAGCAGAAACAATTGTGGCCAAAACACTAGCAGAATTCTAAATTAAATAAGCGTATTTATTAATTTAAATTATGACTTTACATTAAACATTGTATTTTAGTAGATCACAATCCATTCTGTATGACCATGAAAAACATATGTCTTTATCTAAGTTTATTCTCGCTATTTATTGGTTCAAGTCAATCTGTAAAAGTTCCTGTCGACACCCTAGTTAGTACGACTCACTCCACTACAATAAAAGGGGTGAATTTTAATTATACTGCTGAAACTGGCATGCAACCTGTTTGGGATAAGGAAGGCAAACCAATTGCTAGTTTGTTCTACACCTATTACACACGAAATAATATAAAAAACAGAGCGGAACGTCCCTTACTCATTTCGTTTAATGGCGGTCCAGGTTCAGCCTCCGTATGGATGCACATAGCTTATACAGGCCCTCGTATTTTAAATGTCGATTCTGAAGGCTATCCTGTACAACCTTATGGTTTTAAAAACAATCCAAACTCTATATTGGACAAAGCTGATATTGTTTTTGTAAATCCTGTAAATACAGCCTACTCAAGAATGCTCCCAAATAATGAAGGAGAACTACCAGACCGAGAACAATTTTTTGGAATCAATGAAGACATTAAGTATTTAGCAGAATGGATTAATACATTTGTGAGCAGGAAAAACAGATGGGAATCTCCAAAATATATCATTGGAGAAAGCTATGGAGGTACTCGCGTGATGGGATTATCTTTAGAATTACAGGAAAATCAATGGATGTACCTAAACGGAGTTATTTTAGTATCTCCAGCTGATTATAAGGTATTACGAGTCGGTGGACCTGTATCTTCTGCGTTAAATCTCCCCTATTATACGGCAACTGCTTGGTATCACAAACAACTTCCTGAAGCACTTCAATCAAAAGATTTATTAGAAATCCTCCCCGAGGCTGAAGCCTTTGCTACTAACACACTATTACCTGCATTGGCAAAAGGCGGCTTTGTTGAGGTCTCAGAAAAAATGAAGATCAGTGAAAAATTAGCTTATTATTCAGGGTTGAAACAGAAAGTAATTTTACAACACAACCTAGACGTCCCTAATTCATTTTTCTGGAAAGAACTTTTGAGAGATGAAACCGGACAAACTATAGGACGATTGGACTCCCGTTACCTTGGGGTTGATAAAAAAGAGTCCGGTGACAGACCCGATTATAGTGCAGAACTATCCTCTTGGCTTCATTCGTTTACACCCGCTATAAATCATTATGTTAAAAGTGAATTACGTTTTGTAACAGATTTAAAATACAATATGTTTGGAGACGTACGACCATGGAATAATGACGGTGACAACACACGTGATAACCTAAGATTAGCGATGGCACAAAACCCATACTTACAAGTACTAAACCAATCCGGATACTACGATGGCGCTACAACTTACTTTAACGCAAAATATACATTATCTCAAATAGACCCTAGTGGTAAAATGAAAGAGCGCTTTCACTTTAAAGGCTACAGAAGTGGGCATATGATGTATTTAAGAGAAGAAGATTTAATTCAGGCTAATGAAGACTTAAGAGAATTTCTTGAAATCTCATCTGCTAACGGTAAGTCCGCAAGATACTAATGAGAACTCCCCTAGTAAGTGTTATAGTACCTTTCAAAAACACAGCTGATTATTTAGAGGACTGTTTGGAATCAATATTAAAACAGACACTTACAAATTGGGAACTACTTATTGTCGATGACGGATCTACTGATGAGAGTCAAAAATTGGTTCAGAAATATGCTAACAAAGACAGCAGAATACAGCTGTTTAAAAATGATGGTAATGGAATAATTGAGGCCTTAAGAACGGCCTACCGCCATGCAAAAGGCACATATGTAACACGAATGGATAGTGACGATATAATGGCCGACAATAAACTTGAAAGCTTACAAAAATCACTAATATCTAACGGGAAAGGCCACCTAGCTATAGGAAATGTAAGTTATTTTTCTAAAGTAGGAATTGGAGATGGATATAAACGCTATGAAACTTGGCTAAACTCATTAACCAAAACGGGAACTAATTTTAATGAAATTTATAAGGAATGTGTAATTCCATCGCCTTGCTGGATGGTCTATAAATCCGACTTAGACAATTGTGGGGGATTTGCTCCCAATGTGTACCCAGAAGATTATGACTTGGCATTTCGCTTTTTTAAATATGGCCTCAAATGTATTCCTTCTAACAAAGTACTACACTACTGGAGGGACTACCCTATTAGAACCTCTAGGGTAGATGAGAACTACGCCGAAAACTCTTTCTTAGAACTTAAAGTCAACTACTTTTTAGAGCTATCCCATCAAAAAGAAAAACAACTAATTATTTGGGGAGCAGGAACCAAAGGAAAAAAAATAGCTCGCTTGCTAATTGAAAGAAATATAAAATTTGATTGGATTTGTGACAATCCAAAAAAAATAGGGAAAACTATTTATAATCAAACATTAAAGCCTACCGACTATTTAAGTACCCTAAAAAATGCTCAAAGTATTATATCCGTAGCAAATCGTGAGGCTCAATTAGAAATAAAACACATTTTAACGACTTTAGAGTTAATAGATTTAGATGATTATTTCTTCTTCTGTTGAGTGAATCAAAGTTTAGTTTTTTATATTTGACAAATCAATTAAACGGATGCAGTTTTTACACCCAGAATATTTCTATGCTCTACCAGCACTACTCATCCCCATTTTCATTCACTTATTTCAACTAAGACGTTTTAAAAAGTATGCATTTACAAATGTTGCTTTACTGCAAAAATTAAGGTTTCAAACCAGAAAAAGTTCACAAATAAAAAAATGGCTAGTTCTTATTTTGAGACTCTTGGCTATCGCTTGTATTATTTTAGCGTTTACCCAACCTTATTTTTCTAATCAGAAAGCAACTGACAATACGTCTGAAACCGTAATTTATTTAGATAATTCTTTTAGCATGCAAGCCCTTGGAGCAAATGGTCCTTTATTAAAAAGAGGGATTCAGGATGTTATTGATGGTATTGAAGAAACAAAGAAAATTAGTGTATTTACTAATGAGAATAGCTATGAATCAATTACACTTAAAAACCTGAAAAATAAATTACTTAACATAAGTTACAGTCAAGACCAACTAAGCTTAAACAATGTGATTTTAAAAGGGACTTCGCTGTTTTCTAATTCTAAAAGCAGTTTAAAAACTCTTTTAGTGGTATCAGACTTTCAAAAACACGACCAAAATTTATTAACAGAAATAGATACTACGATTAAAGTCATTTTTGTGCCACTGAAGCCCTTAAACACAGCTAATGATTACATAGATACTATTTCAATAGAGTCCTCATTAAATTCTAACACAGAGATAAATGTCACAGCAAAGACCAACGATAAAAACAAAGACAGTATTGCTGTAACTTTATTTGAAGGAAATAAAAAAATTGGGAAATCAATTTTAGAAAAATCAAAAGGCTATCAAACGTCTTTTGAAGTTCAAACTAAAAAAGGATTCAAAGGTAAATTTTCTATAGAGGATAGTCAGATATATTATGACGACAACTTCTATTTTAGTATTCCAAAAACAAGTAAAATTTCCGTTCTGGCTATAAATGATCAAACGAGTGCTAATTTTTTAAGTAAAATATATACCAAAGATGAATTTGTATTTAAAAATCAAGATTATAAAACATTAGACTTTAGTGAAATTAAAAATAATAATTTAATAGTACTAAACGGGATAAATAATATTTCTTTGGTATTAAAAAACAGCCTAAAAGACTTCATGAATTCAGGAGGAATTGTATTAATGATCCCAGGAAGCAAAGGAGATGTCTTATCGTATAACCAGTTAATATCTACACAAACAAAGCACTCTCTAAAACCTCTAAAACTACAAGAAAAAAGTATTACTGGAATTGAATTTAATCATACTGTTTTAAAAGATGTGTTTAAAACAAAAGTGTCAAATTTTCAATACCCGTCGGTTAAAAGCTACTACCCTGTGACTGCCTCGTCCAATAAAATACTGACTTTTGAAGACCAACAAGCTTTTTTATCTCAGTTTAATTCACTTTTTGTGTTTACTGCTTCATTAGATGCTGTTAACTCTAACTTCAAAAACTCTCCATTAATTGTCCCAACTCTTTATAACATCGGAAGACTTAGTCTAAGAAATCTACCACTACAGTACTGGACAGGAGAGAAAAACACCTTTGATCTCAAAGTCAACTTACAAAAAGATCATATTTTAAAACTTAGTCGTAACAAAGAAGAATTTATACCTCTGCAATCAAACTTCAATTCAAAAGTACAAATTACAACAGATGAAATGCCAAACGAACCAGGACATTATGCTGTTATAAAAAATAGTGATACTATAACACATATTAGCTACAACTATAATCGAAAAGAAAGCCTTCTTATTTACGATAACTTTTTGGATATTGAAGGAGTGATTATAAACAATTCTCTAAACATTGTACTTAAAAATATAAATTCTGAGTCGAATGTAATGAGGTTATGGAAATGGTTTATTATTTTTGCTTTAATATTATTAGCTTTTGAAATGCTCATCTTAAAATACTTTAAATGAACGTACTTATAAAATCAGCTACCATACTTGATGACAAAAGTGATTTCCATAATCAAACTCAAGATATCTTACTTGAAAACGGTTTCATTACTGAAATTGCTAACTCTCTCAAAAACCCAAATAAATATCCTATCATTAGTCTAGAAAACCTTCACGTGTCAAGTGGTTGGTTTGACAGTAGTGTGTCATTTGGAGAGCCTGGGTTTGAAGAACGTGAAACACTATCAAATGGATTAGAAGTTGCAGCAGGATCTGGATTTACAGATGTTGCACTTAACTCGAATACCAATCCTGTAATTGATTCTCATTCAGATATATCTTTTGTGATTTCAAAATCCTCAAATGCCACGACCAAACTCCACCCTATTGGAGCTCTGACAAATGAAAGTAAAGGTACTGATCTGGCAGAATTATTTGACATGAAAACGGCAGGAAGCGTTGCCTTTGGAGATTATAAAAAACCCATTAAAAACCCCAATCTACTTAAAATCGCCTTGCAGTATGCCTCTAACTTTAATGGAGTTGTACACTCCTTTCCTCACGAAGCTAAGGTGGCCACAAAAGGGGTTATGAACGAAAATATAACAAGTACCAGACTTGGACTTAAAGGATTGCCAGCGCTGGCTGAAGAATTACAAATTGTTAGGGATTTATTTATATTAGAATACACAGGTGGAAAATTACACATCCCTACAATTTCAACAAAAAAATCTGTGGAGCTAATCCGCGATGCCAAATCAAAAAAACTAGATGTTAGTTGTAGTGTCGCTATCCACAACCTGCTCTATACAGATGAAAAATTAATTGATTTTGACACAAACTTTAAAGTTAATCCTCCTTTAAGATTAGCATCAGATTCTGAAGCTCTAATAGAGGGACTGAAAGATGGAACCATTGACATGGTAACATCTGATCACAACCCCATAAACATTGAATATAAAAAAACAGAATTTGAATATGCCAAAAATGGTACGATCGGATTAGAAAGTGCCTTTGGCGCTTTAAATTCATTGTTTTCTACAAAAAAAACAATCCAGCTCCTTACCAAAGGAAAAGAACGATTTGGGGTGGAAAACTCAATCATCAAAATTGGTAGTCTAGCCCATTTGAGTTTATTTAATCCAACTAAAAACTATGTTTTTGAAAGTAAACACATTCGTTCAAAATCAAAAAACTCATTGTTTATTGACACAAAACTAAAAGGAACAGTTTATGGTATTATTGCCAATAACAAAACCTCAATAACAATTTAATGTTAGAAAATAAAGATGTTAAGTTAGGTAAAAGCATCGCTGTCATAAGCTATTTTTACCTTATTGGTGTTCTCATCGCTTACCTTACAAATTCAGATAAAAAAAGTATGTTTGCTTATTTTCATATTAGACAATCTTTAGGACTCTGGCTTTCATTTATGGCTTTAGGATATCCTATTGGTTATTTTGATAATTGGCAAATCACATATTCATTTTGGATAGCCTTCAGTATTTTGTTTATTTATGGGTTTTCAACAGCCCTTTCGGGTAAAATGATACCAATTCCGCTTGTTGGAAAAATATATCAAAAAGCGTTTAAAAAAATTCATTAAATGATTAAAGAACTACCATTAGAACACACCAGTAGACCTTCAACTTTAAAAGAAAATGCGCCATTATTAATTATGCTTCATGGCTATGGAAGTGATGAAAATGATTTATTTTCATTTGCAAATGAGCTTCCTGAAGAACTGTTTATAATTTCACTAAAAGCTCCTTACCCGCTACAACCCCATGGAAACGCTTGGTATGCGATTAATTTTGATGCGGAGCAAAACAAATGGAATGACAATGATCAAGCTAAACTATCAATGGAACTACTCATTGAATGCATTGACATAATCTGTGAAACACATCCAGTTAATAAAAATAATATATCCTTGCTTGGGTTCAGTCAAGGAACAATTCTGGGAATGGCTACAGCACTAAACCACCCCTCCAAAATTAAAAATGTGATTGGACTAAGTGGATACATAAACCACGACATACTACCCAACAACACTAACGATTTAGACTATTCAAATCTAAACTTTTATTGTTCTCATGGCACAGTAGATCAAGTCATCCCAATAGATTGGGCACGACAAACCCCCGTATTTCTCAAATCACTAAATATAAAACACACCTATAGTGAATTCCCTGTAGGGCATGGAGTCGCTCCAAAGAACTTCTACGAACTAAGAGACTGGATCTCAACAAAAATTTAGTGGTGATTAATCAATAATTGGGTTTTAAAGTTAAAAACACAACTGTGATGTTTTGAAGACTGTTATTTAAACATTCTTATCCTCCAAGTTTTCAATTTTTGTCTTGAATTTTTTTATATCAGTTTCGTACTTATCAATAATACTTTTGGAATTAACATATTGAAATACATTAACCAAAAGAGAAAACAGTAAAAGGTATAATAAGATATTTTTTTTCATTTTAAATAGATATTTGTAATTGATCATAAGCAATTTTCACATTATCGGGAAGTTTTTTTTCGACTGCATCGTGAAAACCTAAATGATGACTAATATGAGTTAAATAAGCTTTTTTAGGGTTTACTAATTTTATAAAAGCTAATGCTTCTTTGAGGTTAAAATGAGAAACATGAGGTTCAATACGTAAGGCGTTAATAACCAAAACATCTAAATTTTTTAGTTTATCAACTTCGGCTTCTGGAATAGTTTTAGCATCCGTTATATAAGCAAAATTATCAATCCTATACCCAAATATTGGTAAAGTGTTATGCAGTACATTGATAGGAATAATAGTTTTACTTCCGGTTATAAAAGAGTTCTTTGAGATCTTATGGTCATTCAAAGTAAGTACACCTGGATATTTATTTTCTTTCTTAAAAATATAATCAAATCGTTTGTAAAGCGACTTCAAAACACGTTCATCAGCATAAATATCTATAGCACCTTGTCTGTAAAAAAAGGGTCTTAAATCGTCTAAACCAGCAGTGTGATCGCTGTGTTCATGAGTAAAAAGAACAGCATTAATTTCGGAACAATCCGTTCGTAACAACTGCTGTCTAAAGTCTGGACCACAATCAATTAAAATTGAGAAATCAGACCATTGAACCAAAACAGAAACTCGAAGGCGTTTATCCTTGGGGTTATCACTTAGACAAACAGGGTGATTACTCCCTATAATAGGAATGCCTTGCGAAGTTCCGGTGCCTAAAAATGTGATTTTCAATTCGTTTTTAATTTTAACAAAAATAGTCTATTTTTTTTTGTAAGATTATCTAAAATAGTACATTTGTGTATAAACCAACTCCTTATAATCGAAGATGGAAATAACCCTAAAAGGAGATGCTAAAATAGAAAGCATCCCATCACTTAAAGACAAAGCGTTAAGAATTAATCTAAATGAGAATATATACGGGACTTTTGCCGAGATAGGAGCTGGACAAGAAACAGTAAGACAATTCTTTAGAGCTGGTGGTGCATCAGGAACAATTGCAAAAGCAATGTCTGCTTATGACAAATCCTTTAGTGATGCCATTTATGGTAACGAAAAAAAACAACGATATGTAACCGAAGATCGTTTAAAGAAAATGCTGTCTCATGAGGTTAAACTTATCGAAGATAGACTTTCTAGAGATGAATATCCTAATAAAATGTTTTTCAGCTACGCAAATACAGTGGCTACAATAGATTTTGCAAAACGCTTTAAAGGTCATGGTTGGGTTGGAATTAAATATCAAATTGACTCAGAACAAGAAGAGTATAACGAAATCACACTTCACATACGTTTTAAAGAAACAGATGCTCGATTACAACAAGAAACACTCGGTAAATTAGGTACTAATTTAATTTATGGTGCATATTATAAATACAATAGGCCTAAAAAACTTTTAAGATATCTGTACGACCATATAGATAAAGACCAATTAGAAATTGACACTATAAACTTCTCAGGTCCTGAATTTAAAGACGTTGACAATAGGCTAATGAGCCTCCAGTTACTGAAAAATGGAATGACAGATGCCGTTATGTTTTCCCCTGACGGAAACAATGTATTGCCTGCTCGAGTGTTATACAAAAAAAATATCTTGGCTTTTAGAGGGAGTTTTAGACCAGTAACTAAAGTAAACATGGATATGTATGAGAAATCATATGAAATATTTATTAATGAAAATAAAGTTCAGAAAGAAAAAACTCAAGTCGTTTTTGAAATCACATTGTCAAACTTAAGAGCCTCTGGAGGCGAAATTGACGAGCAAGACTTCATGGACCGAGCAAGATTACTTTGTTCATTGGGTCAAACAGTTTTAATCTCTAACTTTCAAGAGTATTATAAGCTTGTTGAATACTTTAACTTGTACTCAAAAAACCGGATGGGATTAGCCATGGGGATTAATAATTTGATTGATATTTTTGACGAAAAATATTATCGTCATTTAAGCGGTGGCATTTTAGAAGCCTTCGGGAAACTTTTTTATAAAGACTTAAAAGTTTACTTATACCCAATGCTAAATGAAAATAAAACAATGACGACCAGTGATGACCTTAAAGTGCATCCACGAATGAAAGAGCTTTATAAGTTCTTTAAGTTTAATGGTAAACTAGTGGATATAAAGAACTACGACCCAGAAATACTTAATATTTTTTCTAGAACGGTCCTTAAAATGATTTCTAAAGACGAGCACGGATGGGAAGAGATGCTTCCTGAAGGGGTTGCTGATATCATAAAAGAACAAAAGCTATTTGGGTACGAAGCCTAATTAAATAAAAAAACGGCCATTTGGCCGTTTTTTTTATTTAAGAATTTGAGCTGTATGCTCTTTCGTTTTTACTTTTAAAATAATATCCTCTATTAGTCCTCGTTCATCAATTACAAAAGTAGTTCTGTGAATACCATCATATTCCTTACCCATGAACTTTTTTGGGCCCCAAACTCCAAACGCCGTAATTACCGTCTTGTCCTCGTCTGCTAACAATGGATAAGGGAATTTATATTTTTCCTTAAAATTAGACTGTCTTTTAGCACTATCTGCACTAACTCCTAAAACATCATAACCTAATGCTGTAAAACGGCTGTAGTTATCACTTAAATTGCAAGCTTCTACAGTACACCCAGGAGTACTTGCTTTTGGATAAAAAAACAAGACAAGCTTCTTTCCTTTATAATTATCTAATGATATTGAGTTCCCTTTCTCATCTAAGCAGTTGAAAACTGGAGCGGCATCTCCTATTTTTAGTGTAGTCATAATTAGTATATTTGAATATCATTACAAATATATAAGAATGACAAAAGCAGAGAAAGTAAAATTTGTTATAAAAACCTTAAAAGATTTTTATCCAGAAATCCCTATACCACTAGACCACAAAGACCCTTATACCCTATTAATCGCAGTCTTGTTATCTGCACAATGCACAGATGTTCGTGTAAACAAAATAACACCTCAATTATTTGCAAAGGCAGATAACCCCTATGACATGGTTAAAATGACCGTTGAAGAAATAAAGCAGATCATAAGACCTTGCGGCTTATCTCCGATGAAAAGTAAAGGGATTTATGGGTTATCAAAAATTATAATTGAGTCTCATAACGGAGAAGTCCCTAAAAGCTTCAGCGCATTAGAGGCCTTACCAGCCGTTGGACATAAAACCGCTAGTGTAGTGATGGCACAAGCATTTGGCGTCCCTGCATTTCCTGTGGATACACATATTCATCGTTTAATGTATCGCTGGAATCTTACTAATGGTAAAAATGTAAAACAAACTGAAAAAGACGCTAAACGGTTATTCCCTGAAGAACTATGGAATGACCTTCACCTTCAAATAATTTGGTACGGCCGTGAATATTCACCCGCTCGCGGATGGAATTTAGACGCGGATATAATCACCAAAACCATTGGAAGAAAGACAATAATTGATGGGTATTACAAATAAAAAATCTTGATTTTTATCAGGATTTAAGGTTCACATACTAATTTAGAATAGTTTCAAATTTCAAACCATTGTAAGCAGACACTTTAAAAGCCTTTGAAAAATTTAAAATAAAACTTATAGTTTCTGTCTTGGGTTTAAAATCGTTTGAATGTGTGGGTTTTTTAGAGTAAATTTTTGCCATTAGCCTGTCATATTTAGTTAGTAATAAGTATAACGACAAAAAAATTAAATTATTTTATCAAAACTTAATTTGTTAAAATAATATTATTTGATTCGATTAATTTTCGAAGATTAATCAATGCATAGCGCATTCGTCCTAAAGCCGTATTTATAGAAACAGAAGTATTTTCTGATATTTCCCTAAAGCTCATGTCGTTATACATTCGCATTTTAAGTACCGTTCGTTGATCCTCCGGAAGCTCTTCTACTAAGTTTCTGATGTCATCATGAATTTGAGAACGAACTAATTCCGCCTCAGCATTTAAACTGTCATCGCTTAACACTGAAAATATATCAAAATCTCCATTATTATTAAATTTAGGCATGCGGTTATTTTTTCTGAAATAATCGATCACCAAGTTATGTGCTATACGCATGACCCAAGGCAAAAACTTACCCTCTTCATTATACTTGCCAAGTTTTAAAGTTTTAATTACTTTGATAAAGGTGTCTTGAAATACATCTTCAGTAACATCTCTATCATAAACTTTTGAAAAAATAAAACTATAAAGGCGTTGTTGATGTCTGTTTATAAGAACTGTGAGAGCAGATTCATCTCCATTTATATAATTGCTAACGAGTATAGCATCGCTTAAAGATTTTGAATTCATAACATAACTTTTTTGAAGTACACATAGATGCGTACTGGGTTCTTAAAAGAATAAAAAGTAATGTTATACTATAAGCCTAAATTTAATATTATTATCAAATATAACAACATTCTCGCTTTGTATGCAACTTTATTGGTTTTTTTTTAACATGAAGTAGACCCCAAAGGCTTTAATAATTTTTATAATAATGGTATCTTTGTGTTCAAATTTTAAATTAATTAATGTCAATAGATCTTTCAAAGCTAAGTCCAAAAGAACACATTCTAATTAAAGGAGCAAAACTTCATAATCTTAAGAATATTGATGTTGCCATCCCTCGTCATAAATTAGTAGTAATTACCGGACTTTCTGGCTCTGGAAAATCTAGCTTGGCTTTTGACACCTTATATGCTGAAGGCCAACGACGTTATGTGGAAAGCTTGTCAAGTTATGCTAGACAGTTTCTGGGACGGTTACATAAACCAAATGTAGACTACATTAAAGGAATTGCACCTGCAATAGCAATTGAACAAAAAGTAAATTCAACCAACCCAAGGTCAACAGTTGGAACAACGACAGAAATTTATGATTACTTGAAACTGGTCTTTGCCCGTATTGGAAAAACCATTTCTCCAAGCTCGAACAACATCGTAAAAAAAGACACGACTAGCGATGTTATAAAATATATTAAAACACTTAATGTTGGAGATAAACTACTACTTCTAGCTCCAATCCACTTAGAAGAAGGGCGAACACTAGAAAACAAACTACAAGCACTTGTCCATCAAGGATTTGCAAGAATTAAAGTGGACAACAACGTTGAACGCATTGAACAGATCGAAGATTTTAAAAAAAGCTCTGAAACAATTAGTTTAGTAGTAGACAGAATTATTGTAAAAGAGGATACAGACTTTTACAACCGTTTAGCAGATGCTATTGAAATGGCTTTCTTTGAAGGAAAAGGACGTTGTATAATTGAACAAATAAAAGATTCAAAAGCTCGTGAATTTAGCAATTCATTTGAATTAGATGGCCAAAAGTTTTTAGAGCCAAACCCACACCTATTTAGTTTCAATAATCCATATGGTGCTTGTCCAAAATGTGAAGGATATGGGGACGTAATTGGTATTGATAAGAGTTTAGTAATTCCTAACACCTCACTTTCAGTTTATGAAAATGCGCTTTTTCCATGGCGAGGAGAAACTATGAAGTACTACAGAGACCTTCTTGTAAATAACAGTTATAAGTTTGACTTTCCAATCCATAAACCCTATTTTGAGTTAGAACCAAAAGATCAAAAATTAATTTGGACTGGAAACAGTCATTTCACAGGGCTTAATTCCTTTTTTGAAGAACTAGAATCTAAGGCATATAAGGTTCAAAATCGAGTAATGTTGTCACGTTATCGTGGAAAAACTAAATGCAGTGAATGCCAAGGAAAAAGGTTAAGAAAAGAAGCTAATTACGTAAAAGTTGGGGGCGCATCTAT
>Ga0115569_10002318_pt1 | contig 14479 bp, 12 predicted proteins | sample COGITO_mtgs_1205_2_FD_87295 | JGI IMG/M metagenome (GOLD analysis project Ga0115569, IMG submission 87295) | Pelagic marine microbial communities from North Sea - COGITO_mtgs_120503 | ecosystem: Environmental > Aquatic > Marine > Epipelagic | place: Germany:Helgoland, sampling site Kabeltonne... | reverse complement strand
TCGGGCGTTGAGTTCGAGCAGACCTCGTTCTGGCTTCGGGCCTTCGGCCCCTACTGGTTCTCGACCTGGTGCATGATCGTGTTCAACGTGTTTATGCCTCAGCTGCTCTGGATCAAGAGCCTGCGGACGAACCTGCCCTTCCTGTTTGTTCTGTGCTTCTTCATCAACCTGGGCATGTGGTTCGAGCGGTACGTGATCATCATTACGTCGTTGTCTCGCGAATATATCCCGGCCGCTTGGGGTCTCTACATTCCGAGCGCGGTAGAGCTTACGGTTCTGACAGGTAGCTTCTGCTGGTTCAGCATGTTCTTCCTCTTATTCCTCAAGATGTTCCCGATCATCGCGATCTCGGAAGTCAAGGAACTGGAAATTCACGCCAAGGAGGCCCACTGAAATGGAACTCCTGACCTACGTATCCGCTCATTCGGAGGGGTTGGACTAATGGCACTCCCTACCTGCCCTCCCGCCTATTCGGAGAAGTTGAACTAATGGCGACTCTAGTAAGCGTTTACGAGCTGGTTTCAGATACGTCTAACGTCGTGCGCAGCCTCAAGGCACGCGGCTTCGATGACCTGACGACCTATTCGCCGGCTCCTTTTCCGGAACTCGAAGAGGCTGAAGATCCGACGCCTTCGAAGGTTCGGGTGTTGACCCTGATCGGCGGCCTCGTCGGCGTGGTTACGGGATTCGGCATTCAGATCTGGATGTCGATGGACTGGCCAATCAAGATCGCAGGTAAGAACTTCGCTGCAATTCCGCCCATGTGGATCATCGGCTTCGAACTCACGATTCTCTTCGGCGGTATCCTGACGGTCATCGGCCTCATAGCCTTCGGCGGTCTCTATCCCCGCAAACTCGACGAGCACTACAGCCCGCGATTCTCCGGTGACGAGTTTGGCGTCGTGGTGAACTGCAGTGATCGCGATGTAGCGGAAGTTGAAGCACTCATGCGCGGTAACAACGCGAAAGAGGTAAAGCTCCATGGCTAGGCGCCAAAACCAAAAGCACAGCGCCGAACGCCGGACGATGATGGCTGTGATGGCTCTCTTCTTCCTCACCCAGACGGGTTGTTGGGAGCAGGTCTCGCCCGAGTGGTTCCCGCAAATGAAGCGGCAGATCGCGGTTCAGGCATTCGAATGGAACCAGCATCGTGAAGACGGAATGCTTTTTGCTCCTCCGGCTGGAACGATTCCAGTTGGATGGGGCGATGTAGCAAGCCCCGCCGATCTTCCATTGGCAGAGCAGGAAACGCTCGTTAACCCGAACGAATTCAGCTTCGCCTCCCTCGAGCGCGGCAAGAAATACTTCGAGGTCAACTGCAAGGCATGCCACGGCGCTACTGGTGGCGGTGACGGACCGATCGCGGCGCCTAACGGCCCGATCGCTGGTGTCCTTCCGATCGGACCGGGACCGATGGGCTTCAGCCTTGCAACTGGCCTAACAGACGGTCACATCTACACGACAATCAGCCTCGGCCGCGGCCGGATGCCGAGCTACCGCCGAATTCCGCCGGATGCTCGCTGGGATGTCGTTAACTACATTCGCGACCTGAACGGTCAGGGAGGCCGGTAGTGAGCGCTGTCACAACGGCTGCAGAGCGGGCCAATCCGGGCGTATTGCCCCAGCCACTCTTCAATATCTGTCTCGCCGCGATTGTCGTCGGCATCGTCTCCTTTGTTGGTGGCGTGGCTTCCGACCCCGAGACGGCGTGGTTGGCCTTCCACTCGAACTTCATCTTTTTCACGATGATGTCCGCTGGTGGTCTGGTGCTGACCGCGATCTACTCGATCGTTGGTGCGCACTGGCCCGGTCCGTATCGCCGCTTCGCGGAAAGCCTTGCGGCTTTCCTGCCTTTCGCTGCCATTCTTGGCATAGTCGGCATGTTTGGTGGCGAGTACATCTTCGATTGGCAGGCCAACGGAGCCATGCACGGCAAGGAAGCCTGGCTTAACACCACGCGCTTCTATGCGACTGATATCGGTCTCCTTTTCCTCCTGGCCGGTCTCGCATTTGTCATGCTGAAGGCTTCGGCTCGGCCCACACTTCGTAACCTCGCTGAAAACGGCGAAGGCTTCGCGAAGAAGATGGCCCAGAGCTGGACGGCAGGCTGGAAAGGCGACGAAGAAGAACGTGAAGCTTCAAAGAAGAAGACCGCGTTCATCGCTCCCTTCATTGGCATGACCTACGGCATTGGCTTTGCCTTCTTCAGCTTTGACCAAGTCATGAGCATGGAGCAGGCATGGTTCTCGAACCTCTTCGGCAACTTTGTTTGCTGGGGGGGCATCCTCTCCGCGGTCGCCGCGTGTGCCCTTTCGGGTGTACTCAGCCGCAACGAGGATGGATTCCAAGGTGAGATCACCGAAAGCCGAATGCACGACATCGGCAAGATGATGTTCGCGTTCTCGATCTTCTGGATGTATCTGTTCTGGAGTCAATATCTGGTCATCTACTACGGCAACCTGCCGGAAGAGACCTATTTCATCCGCGACCGCCTCGGCGATCAGTTCATGATCGACAAGGGGTACTCCGCCGCGGCCTTCGCGAAGAGCTGGCAGACATGGGACTTCGAATGGGCACGACTGCAGACCGGCTACGGCTGGCTCTCGATGGTCGTATGGGCCTGCAACTGGCTCATTCCATTCTGGGTTCTCCTCGGTCAGCGACCGAAGAAGACCCCGTGGATCGCTGGTCCGGTGGCGGCCATCCTGCTTCTCGGACTGTGGCTTGAACGCAATCTGCTGATCTGGCCTTCCGTTGTGAAAGGCGACATGATGGCGCCCTTCGGCATGATCCAGATCGGGATCGCGTTGGGATTCCTCGGTGGCTTCCTGGGTGTGGTTCTCTACTACAGCCGGGTGTTCCCGACCGTCGCAGTTTCCGTGAAGGAAGACTAAGTCCTTCTCGCAGGGCTCCAAGCGGCGGATGTCTTCGGACAAACGCACGGATACAAAATGGGTGCGGAGTCAGGTCCTTGGATCTCGGCTCCGCATCGTCGTTCTGGGGAGCGCTAGTCTCTACCAATGTCAGAACACGAGGATCGACTTCCGCATTCAGGTGGGCCTTCCGACCCGCCTTCCGAGGGCGCGGGCGATACGGCCCCAAACGAATCCTCGCGCAACCGCGGTCTTAGCGAGGCGGACGGCATGGAGAGCCTAGAGGAGCTCCCGCCACTTAGGCCCGGCGGAGAGGATATACCCCTCGCCGAAGAAGGAGCCCTACGACTCGAAGACGATGGCTTTCGCTTGATCGAGTCGAGGGGACTCAAGCGCTCGCGCCTACATGCATATGACGAGATCACGCATATCTATGCGAGTGGTCGAAATCTACTCGTAGGTGTTACAGACGACCTACTCACAATTCGCGCCGCGGATTTCGACGACCCGGAGCGCGGGCCACATTATGCGCGAGTCGCTTTGCTAGGCCGCGTCGAGGCCGAGCCTGAGGGAGAGTGTCAGCTCGCAGCGATGGCCGAGGTAGATGCTATTGGGGAGCAGGATGGTCCCGCATGGGCTGTTTGGACAACGATCACGCTCTGCCTGCTCGGCACAGGAGTGCAAATCATCGATCCGATGTTCGACCAGGTCGGCTCCTTTATTCCTGATCTCTTTTTGAGCGGTGAATATTGGCGCGCGACCACATCGCATTTCTTACACGACCTCAGCGTCCCGCGATTCATTCGCAACATTATTCCCGGAATAGAATGGCTTCCGATTCACCTTATGACCAATATCGGCGGCCTCATCGTTCTTGGGAATCTCATCGAACGCCCGCTTGGTCCTTGGCGCACGGCGATTGTGTTAGTGCTCAGCGGGGTGGGATCTATTCTGGGCATCCTTGGCTACGGGCACCTCGAGGTGCTCGGTGCATCGGGGCTCGTCGCCGGTCTCGCCGGAGCAATGCTGGCCTTTGAGCTTCACTTCGCATATGCGCTCCCCGCTTTCTGGCGCCTGCCTCGTAAGCTCTTTCTTGTTGTCCTCGCCTCACAGTTCCTCGTGATCGATCAAATCTTCTCGTCGACCCTCGCGGGTGGAGCGCATTTGGGTGGCTTCATGGGCGGTTATCTCGCGACCTGGTGGATGGGCGCGCCACGCCCGACCGCGGCATCCATGCCGGGTCGCCTGCGATTCGGCGCGATCTGTGGCATCGCCTTCGTTGGCCTCGGAGTCATTGGCGCGATGCCCTTGGCCAAGCACGAAATTGGAGCGCTCGAGCGACATGCGACACGGCTTTACGACACGAAGGATGCGCCTTACCTCGTTAGGCAGGACAATTTGGCGGCATGGCTAATCGCCACCGACGGGGCTGCATCACCCCATGGCCTCGATCTAGCCGTCGCGCTCGCGGAGCGCGCGGTCGTGCAGACGGGTCGCTTCGCCCCGGGCATTCTCGATACCTTGGCGGAAACGCTCTTTCAGCGCGGCGACGCCCTTGGGGCAGTCTTCGTGATCGAGGAGGCGATTAGGCTTTCTCCTTCGGAGCCCTATTACTATGAGCAACGCCGCCGTTTCACGGGAGAGCGGGCGCCCGGAGATCGACCTGAGCCTCCAGGCGAAAGCGAGGCGCCGTCTCCAGAAGCAAATGATCCGGGGGAAGCCTCCCCGGGCTCAGCTGCGGACCGCCTCACGATCTAGAGCGGGCCGAGGCGTCTCGCCGAAATCGCCCTCTGCGTTGATCAAGCAGTCATCGGACCGCAAGAACATCGCGAGGCGGCGCCGTTTATTATGCATCTGGATCTCTTCGGGGCGCGTGAGTCGGTAGCCCATGATTAGGTCCTCAGTGGGGTGTTCGTATACCGGCTTCCCTACCGGACTGCTGATTTTGCCCGGGCCCCCCCCCCGCAATCTTCATGCTCTTTGCTCTATCGTTCCCTATGCGTTCGGCAGGGACCGGACTAAATCGATCAGAGGAGAGCGCGATCATGAACCCGCTAGTGTTGCATTCCGGAGTTCGACGGACACCCCAGCCCGAGTCGTTGCCGACTAGATACCTCTCAGGGACCGGCCTTCTCGCGATGGGGGGTCTCTTTTTTTTGTTAGTCGGGTGCGCAACGGAACGGGTTGTTCCTGTACCCGAGCCCCGTGTAGACGCCGACTTCGCTGCCTATTCAGATGCGCATGATGATGCGCACCTCGTTCAGGTCAGCCCGCACGTTTATGCGGCCATTGGTTATGACATAGGCAATATTGGTTTCGTCGTGACGGACGAGGGTATCCTTGTCTTTGATACCTGCGGAGATCTAGACCGTGCCGAAAAGGCCCTGGCCGCTCTTCGCGAAATCAGTCAGGCGCCTATCGTCGGCGTCGTCTACTCACATGGTCATGGGGATCACACTGGTGGCGTGGACGCCTTCATTCCTCGAGCGGCGCAAGGGACAATTCCCGTCTATGGAGGGAAGAACTATCGTCGTTACCTGCGCGAAAGTGCGGTGCCCCGCGGCTTGATGCGCGCCTACTACCAGATGGGATACCTAATCCCTAAGGATATCACGGGCAGCGTCGGTTCCGGAATAGGGCCGGCAGTAGGCAACGGAGAAACGACCTATCAAAAGCCTACGGTCGTTATCGAAGATACGCTCGATCTCGAAATCGGCGGTGTGCAGATTCATTTATTCCATTCGCCAAGCGATCTCGATGATGGCGTCTCTCTTTGGCTGCCAGAGGAAAAGGTCATGATGGTCGGGGACGCGGCCTATCCAATGCTGCCCGCGATCGCGACGCCCCGCTTCGAATTCGGACGGCAGTCATGGGAAGCTCTCGAAACCTTGGATCGCTATCGCGCCTTCCCGATCGAACACATGGTGCCTGGGCACTTGCGCGTGATCTCGGGACGCGAAGAGGTGGCGAGCTTCCTTCAGAACTTTCGTGACCTCGTACAGTACATGCAGGACCAATCCATCCGCGCGGTCAATCGACGCCTAGATCATGACGAAGCTGCAATAGAGATGGAGGAGAACCTTCCGCTTCATCTCGCAAACGACCCAAATCTCGCTGAGCGCTATCACGAGTTTCATTGGATCGCGAAGCAGATGTACACGAAGGCGGGTGGCTGGTGGAATGGTGACGTCGTAGATCTCGTTCGAATTCCGCAAAAGGAACGGGCAGTGAAGGTGCTGAAACTAATCGGCAGCCGGAGCAAAGTCCGCATCGCGGCAATTGATGCATTCGAGAATGGTGAACGAGGTTGGGCCGCCGAGCTTTTCCGAATGTTAATCGTGACGGATCCGGAGGATGCAGATGCGCGCAACCAACTAGCGCGCATTCTCCGCACTATTGCCTATGACGCGAATACCTCGAACCTGCGTCATTACCTTCTGACCGAAGCACTTGTTATGGAAGGCGCGATCGACCTTGAGAGGCTGCCTGTCGACGTCGCGAACCCACGATTTCTCGAGGCGAATCCCGATTCAGTGCTCTTTCGAGCACAGGGGACGAGACTCGATCCCGTCAGTTCCGCCGAAGTCGAACTGGTGGCCGGCTTTACGTTTTCGGATAGCGGCGACGAACACACGCTGATTATTCGACGCGGTGTTATTGAATGGCGCGCTGGGCGACCCGAAGGCGCGGACCTGCGGGTGACCTTCGAACGTGATACTTGGCTCCAGATCGCCGGCGGACAGCTTCGGTGGCTTGCAGCAGAAGAGCAGGGTGCACTCGAAGCAGCGCCCAGTCGAGAAGCACTCGAAAATTATGTGCGTCATTTCGACGGGCAAGGGTAATCTCAAATAGACGGAATCCTCAAAGCCATTGGTCGCGCAAAGCTGTTATTAGGCTTGCTGGCTTTCTAATGGAACTGGCTTTTAATCGCACAGCGAGGACTGAATATGAATTCTCGATGGGGACGGTTGGCGGATGAATGGGCGATTAGAGATACGCTCTCTCGGTATTGGCGAGGGGTGGACCGCCGAGACGAAGCGCTTGTGGCCAGCACCTATCATCCCCATGCCTATGATGATCATGGGTATTTTAAAGGCCCCGTCGAAGAATTTATTGAAACCCTCGCGCCTTCGGTCTGGGCCTATTTCTCGAAGACTCAGCATTTTAGTGGACATATCGCGATCGACTTCGATGAAGCGGATTCTGAGATCGCGTATGTGGAGTCTTATGCGGAAGCGCATCACCTTCGTGAGGAAGACGATGGCAGCTCGAATGACCTCGTCTACGGCCTGCGATACGTCGATCGATTCACGTGCGTAGATGACGAATGGCGCATCGCCCACCGCGTATGTACATGGGACTGGAGTCGGAGTGATAAAAGCGGCGCAATACGGCTGCCCGATTCCTATTTCCGTGGGGAGCTCTCGACGAGCGATCCCGTCTATGAGCATCCAAAGGGCCGAGGAACTCGCGACTCTGAAGAGGTGATCATTGCGAAGCAGGGCTGTATGGATACCTTGGCCCTATACACCCGAGGGATCGATCGATGCGACCTAGCAACCGTTCGAGACGCCTATCATTCGGATGCGTACGACGACCATGGCGGATATCAGGGGGACGTCGAGGGATTTTTGGATTGGGTGAAGCCGACGGTCATGAACGCGTTCGCCGTGACCATGCACAAGCTCGGTAATTCGCTGATCGAAGTGGAACTTGCCGGCGAATCCGCAGGAGAAGATAACGTCGACCGTGCTTGGGCGGAGACCTACGCCGTCGTTCATCACGTGCAGGGGATCTCGGATGCCGCGGGTGCGACCGACCTTGTGATGGGTGTGCGGTATATCGATCGACTAGAGGATCGCGGAACCGGGTGGAAGATCGCCGACCGCCGCATGAGTTTTGAATGGGAGCGGACGGCTTCCCTCGGATCGCAGGCTCCCTATCCCGGATTTTCCAGCGGTCTTCGCGATGGATCCGATCCTGTTCTAATGGAGTTCGCTGCTCCACTTGGCGACGAGAAAGACGAGTGGCGGCCGGCTGCGGAATTTGATGCGGTTGCAGATCGCGCCGAAATCTACGAGGTGCTCGTGCGCTATTGCAGGGGCGTGGACCGTCGAGACCGTGAGTTGATTAGGAGTACCTATCACGCGGACGCCGAGGACGATCATGGGACCTATCAAGGGGACCTGGAAGGGTTCCTCGATTTCGTCGAAAACGAGGTCCATTCCCGCTTCCGAACCACGATGCACAAGCTGGGACAGGCGCTGATCGAGGTTCAGGGAGATCGCGCCAAGAGCGAGACCTACGCTGTCTGCCACCACGTGAGCGAAGAAGGCGGACTCGACGTCTCAGACAGCGTGATGGGAATTCGCTATCTCGACCACTTCGAACGCCGCGACGGCGAGTGGAAGATCGCCCAAAGACTGCTGCTGTGGGAGTGGATTAGGCACGATGCCGTGATCGCCCTAGATCCTGATTGGAGTCTCGGAATCGCGGGACCAACGGATCCGGTTTTTCTGCGCGAATGAAGCAGGCTTCGATCTATTCGGGACAGCGAAGACTCGTTTTGAATCGCAGAGCTTCGTCCCACTCGATCTAAATGTCCGACACACTCGATCCGCCGGACTCACTCCAACAGAAACCAGAGGATATCTTGGCCCAATCTGACCGAACGAAATCGCTTCCCCTTCCAGCGCTCGCCCTTGCGGCAGTACCCGGGCGAAAGAAGAAGACCCTTGAACTCGCCCAGGAAATCGAGCGGCGAGGTTATGCGGGGATCTATTGCGCGAGCTTCGGAGACGGGATGGGGCTTTGCCATTCGCTGGCCCATGTGACCGAACGGATTCCCTTCGGCACTTCGATTGCGAATCTCTACACGCGTCATGCGACGGACTACGCGGCGAGCATTGCTTCGATTCAGGAACTTTCGGATGGGCGATTCCGCTTTGGGATAGGTGTCAGCCATAGTCCGATGAATGCGCGACTCGGCGTTCAGACGGGAAAGCCGCTTTCGGACGTGCGGACATTCGTTGAGACGGTGCGCGGAACGAAGCGCGTCGGAGACCTTCCGCCCATTGTCCTGGCCGGTTTGCGCAAGAAGATGGTCACGCTCTCTTCGGAGATCGGTGACGGCGTTGTCTTCGCCAACTGTTCACGGCGACACACGCCCGAGTCCCTATCGGTTCTTCCTGAAGACAAACGGTTAGGCGACGACTTCTTTATTGGGAATATGATCCCGACTTGCATCTCCGATGACATAGAGGCCGCCGCGGCTATCAACCGGCGCACGCTGACCATGTACGTCGGTCTGCCTAACTACCGGAATTACTGGAAGGAAGCGGGCTACGTCGAGGAGATGGAAGCGATCGAAGCGGCTCTCGAAGCCGGCGACCGGGACCGCTTGCCGGAACTCATGACCGACGAATGGCTCTCGGATTGCACGCTCTACGGCCCTGCGAGCCGAGTTCTAGAAGGGCTCGAAGCCTGGTACGATGCGGGCATGAAGACCCCGATCCTGGTGCCGTCCTCCGCAGCCGGAAATCAGATGAAAGCGTTCGAGGAGATGTTCGCTCTCTTTAGTGATTGATCGGCCTCGTAGGGCGGGCGCCTCGGGCGCGGTTAGTCCTTCGCTTCCGCTGTGATGAGGCGAGAGGGCATTCCTGCGAAGAGGCCGTCCGAACGCCCAGCGTAGTAGCGTTCGTTCAAGTCGACTTCGGTGGCGTGCTCGATCACTCGGTACCCGCAGCTGTCGAGGAGCTTTTCGAAGACTTCCGGCTTCCATTTGCTCTTGAAGGGCTCGCCGCCTCCGCCTGTGATTTCGCCGAGCCGAGCCAGGTACTCGGCTTGCTCGGCGGTTAGCGGAACTTCGCCTGAGTAGTTGAGCACGAGACGGCTGCCGGGTGCCATGATTTCTCGAATCTCACGAAGGCTCGATTCGGTGGCTTCATTCGTTAGGTAGGGGATGGTATTCATCCAGGACCAAACTGAGGCTTGGCTTCGGTCAAAGCCCGCGGTGGTGATGGCTTCGTTCACGCTCATCGTTTCGAAGTCGACGGGGACGAAAATTGGATACTGCGCCGGAATCTTGCCGGATGCTTTTACACGATCTTGTTTGAGTGCTTGAACATCCGGGAAGTCGATTTCGAAAACTCGGACAGAGCCCGCTAGGTCGTGGCGGCGAAGTGCGAAGGTGTCGAAGCCCGCGCCTAAGATCGCATACTGCTCGATACCTCGTGCCGCGCATCTTTCAACTTCGTCTTCGGCGTATCTGAGACTTCCGATTCCGACCGCGAGAATCAGTCGGAAGTCGAATCCGGAAGCCTTTCTGGTTAGAGGCTCGTGTTCGGGATCTCGGGCTTGGGCTTGTGAGGCTGGGCCGAGCAGGTCAATGGCCCAAGTATCGTTGAGAATGGGGTCTTCGGCGTGCAGGGTGTGAGTCGCGCGCCCCATGACCGCGCCTTCTGCTGTGCCGAGGCTTTCGCCGTCGCCTGTTTTCGCCATGAGCGGGTCCCCCTATTTCGAAGATGGTCTGAGATCGGGCTGCATCAAGATTCGCAGCCGAGGAACTCAGTTTAGTCAGCTCGCTGACGGGGAGGTAGGTCTAGGTTCCCGCGATTCTGTGGCCCATCTCGCAGCATGCTGGACTATCGTCTGCAGTCTGCGCGAATGCCTCACCCGATTCACGCTGGTTGGAGTGTCTAGCTGAGCTGGGGGAGCATCGGACACCAACGGATCCGCCGCAAAATGCTGAAGAACCGTTGCCGAAGATTCAGTGAGCTGCATAATTTTACGCAGCCAGACTCGAGTTGGGAACCAGCCGGTCGAGAGCGGCATCAAAGAACGGTCCGCGTCGGCGTGTGTTTTCGGCGGGTGTGCCGTCTATGCGCGGTGCGTGCCGAATTCGAGATGTTGAATGCGAGCTCATTTTGAGTGGGCCGCGAGAAGGATTAGGAGAAAAAGATGAGCGAGAGGACGGAAGCGACAGGGGACTCCTCTGTTACAGCGTCCGGTCAGGCCGCAGGCCAGGCCCAGGTGCAAGCGCAAGCCGACGAACATCTTCAGGTCTGCCGTGACCTAATTAATGAAGTCGCCAAAGTCGTGGTCGGGCAGGAGGAGATGATCTCACGTCTGATTGTCGGCTTGCTCACAGGGGGGCATGTTCTGCTCGAAGGCGTCCCCGGCCTAGCGAAGACGCTGACCGTGCGGAGCCTTGCGACCGCAGTGGATACCAATTTTGCCCGAATCCAATTTACGCCGGACATGCTTCCTGCAGATGTGATCGGAACGGAGATCTTTAATCCCAAGGAGGGGACCTACTCCGTCAAGCAGGGCCCGCTTTTTTCGAATCTGATTCTCGCCGACGAAATTAACCGCGCGCCGGCGAAAGTACAGGCGGCACTGCTCGAAGCCATGCAAGAGCGGCAGGTCACGATTGGTGGCACGACGTACCACTTCGATGAACCTTTTCTCGTGCTCGCGACGCAGAACCCCATCGAGCAGGAGGGTACGTATCCACTGCCTGAGGCCCAGGTTGATCGATTCATGCTGAAGGTCGTCGTGGGTTATCCGACGAAGGAAGAAGAGCGAAAAATAGTGGACCGGATGGCGAGCGGTCAGCCCGAGCCGAAGGTTTCAAAGGTGGCGACGCCAGCACAGATTATTGCGGCACGGAATGCCGTGAACCAAGTATTCATTGATGAGAAGGTAAAGGGTTACGTCGTCGATCTGGTTCATGCGACTCGCGACCCGAAGGCCGCGGGGATCTCAGACCTCGATGGCATGATCGAAACTGGCGCGTCCCCGCGTGCTTCGCTCTTCTTGACGCGGGCCGCAAAGGCAAATGCGTTCCTGCAGGGGCGCAGCTATGCGACGCCGCATGATGTGAAAAACCTAGCGCTAGACGTTCTGCGTCATCGCATCGCAATCAGCTACGAAGCTGAGGCCCAGGGCAAGACGAGCGAGGATGTGATCGAGCGAATCCTTGCTGGCGTCCTCGTCCCTTAGCGAGCGGCATTCGAACCCCATGCTCACCAGCGAGATCCTCCGACGCGTTCGCGAGATCCAAGTACGCACCGGCCGTCAGGTTGCCGACGTGCTGGCGGGGGAGTACGTCTCGGTCTTCAAGGGCCGAGGAATGGAGTTTGATGAGGTTCGGCCTTATGTGCCCGGGGACGATGTCCGGTCGATCGATTGGAACGTTACGGCACGAACCGGTGAGCCCTACATCAAACGCTATGTCGAGGAACGACAGCTCACCATAATGCTGATGGCGGACGTGTCAGCCTCACAGGATTTTGGATCAACGACTCGGAGCAAACGCGAAGCCACCGCGGAGCTGTGTGCGCTGCTTGCATTCAGCGCCACACGCAATGATGACAAGGTCGGACTCGCGCTATTTCATGGAGACATCGAACAATATATTCCTCCGCGCAAGGGCCAGAAACACGCTCTACGTGTCGTTCGGGAGGTGCTCGCTCATGAAGAGGAACAGGCCGCAGCTTCCCAATCGGAGGTCGGCTGGCTAAAACGTCTTGGCTTTGTGTGGAAACAAGCTACTGCACGACAACATCGCCCGAGGTCACCGCGCGAAGCGACTGATCTTGGCTTTGCGCTCGAATTCCTAATGCGCGTCACGAAGCGTCGCACGATCTGCTTCGTGGTTAGTGATTTCCTCGACGACAACTATGAGCACGCGATGGTGGCCGCAAATACGAAGCATGACGTAATTGCCGTGCTCGTGACGGATCCAGTAGAGCTCGACGTGCCGGATGCCGGACTCGTTGCGCTACGTGATGCCGAGACGGGGGAAGCCCGCGTTGTGGATACGGGGTCCCGGGCATTTAGGGAAGAAGCTCACACCCGCGCGGCGACTCGAGTCGAGGAGCTGGCTACTCGTTTCGCTTCCCTTGGAATTGATTTTATTCACGTAGATGCCGCGGGTGATGTGGTCGATCCATTAGTTCGCTTCTTTCGAATGCGCGGACGGCGGGGGCGCCGATGAAGCGAAGTTCCGCACCTGTCGTGATGCCGTTTCTCTATCAGTTGGTGTTAGCCATGGTTTTAGTGGCGAGCACAGCCGTTTGGGGCGCCGAAGAAGCAGTAGAAGAGGAGCTTCGTCGCAATTTTGAGCGTGGCCCTGTGCAGGTCCTTCAGGTCCTTCGACCCGCAAGGCCCGTGATAGGTGACGTTATAGAGCTCGAACTCGAAGTCGCGGCCGAGCCCGATATCGAAGTTTTGATGCCTGAGTTTGGAGAAGCGCTCGGTCGTTTCGAGATTATCGATTTCGCACCGAGCGACCGACTCGACGACCAGGGCCGGACCGTCTCCCGTCAAAAATATCGGTTGCAACCTTCGAAGTCTGGACAGCAGTCGATTCCGCCCCTGCGTGTCGAATTTGTGGATAGACGCCCGGGACAGGCGTCCGCGCCGGAGGGCGAAGACGCATTTGAAATTCTGACCGACCGACTCTCACTCGTAGTTGCGCCGCTACTCGCGGATGACGCGCCGCTCGTTCTTGAACCGGCTCATTCAGATCTTGCACCGCGTAGAGAGGGTGGACCCGCATGGTGGGTTTGGGCCCTCGCGATCGCAGGCGCTTTGGCGATCGCTTCTCCCGTTATCCTTCGCACCTATCAATCCGCACGTGCTAGGCGCCGTAAACAAAGCGCCTATGAAGTCGCACGCACGGAGATGGATGCGCTCCTTGCGGCAGGTCGGCCGGATGCAGCGACGATGGACGCCTTTTATGTTCGACTCTCCTTGATTGTGCGGAGCTATTTGGAAGACCGCTTTGGATTGCGTTCTCCTGAACTCACGACGCAGGAATTTCTCTCCGAAATGGGCCGCTCCCCCGACCTAGCACGCACCCATCAAAAGATGCTGCGGGCGTTTCTGGAACAGGCCGATCTCGTGAAATTTGCGGGACTTCGGCCCGAAGCCTCTGCGGTTGCCGAAGCGATTGGCTCCGCTGAGCGATTCCTCGAAGAGACTCGGGATCAGGTTGGTACAAAGGGGGCCGAGCTGTCCCTCACGCGGGAGGAGGGCCAACATGCCTGATCTCGCCGGAGGCGGTTTCGAATTCTCTCATCCCCTTTTTCTGTTATTGGCGCTGTTCGCGCCGATCGTTTTCCTATCCGCTCATAGACTCCCCGCCGCTGTAACTCTTTCGAGCCTCTCGATCGTAACGACGCAGAGCCGTTCGCTCCGTGCGAGATTGCTTTGGCTGCCCGCTGCATTATTAGCGAGTGCCACGGTTCTGCTCGCGATTGCGCTTGCAGGGCCGCGGACCGGCGACTCCGTGAGCGAGGTGAAGCACGAGGGTATCGCGATTGCGATGGTGGTTGACCGGTCGGGTTCGATGGAAGCGCGCGACTTCGTTCGGGGTGACAACGGCACGAGTCGTCTCGACGTTGTAAAACAAATTTTTCGGGACTTCGTTGTTGGAGGGGGTGACTTCGGCGAGGGGCGACCGGATGATTTAATTGGCCTTGTCGCCTTTGCTCGTTATGCGGATGGACTTTGTCCGCTAACCCTAGATCATGGCAATCTCGCCGCGATTATTCAGCAGCTCGAAACGCCGACGAATCAGGACGAGAATGCGACAGCGA
>Ga0115569_10002315_pt1 | contig 14488 bp, 12 predicted proteins | sample COGITO_mtgs_1205_2_FD_87295 | JGI IMG/M metagenome (GOLD analysis project Ga0115569, IMG submission 87295) | Pelagic marine microbial communities from North Sea - COGITO_mtgs_120503 | ecosystem: Environmental > Aquatic > Marine > Epipelagic | place: Germany:Helgoland, sampling site Kabeltonne... | reverse complement strand
AGACCATCGCATGTAGGATATTTTAGAACTAATCAATTTTTTAAACTGATAATAAAAAAAACCTTTAGGTGATTGCATATTTTGTATCGACCAATTAAGTACGCTTTCTGCCAAGACTTTGTTATTTTTAAATTTATTTAATTTTGATAAGGTCACAAATAATTGACCTGGACAATGAATGTCAATTGGGTACATGGTGTTATTATAATACTTTGGTACACCCTCCTTTTCAAAAAAGTTTTGGATGTAATAATCAAACCCTTTTTTGATGTTTTCTTCAAACTGGTGATCTCCAGTACATACTTGATACATGATAATCGCATCTAGATTATATCCTGTATGAAAACTATCAATCCAAGATTGAACAGGCAATAGACCATATACCCAGGAGCCGTCTTTATCTTGGCCATCACAAGCCGCTTTTACAGCTTTTAATGCGGTTTGCATATAAATTTTTTCTCCCGAATACTTGTAACACAAGCTTAGTGTTTTAGCGCCTAGTAAAGAGGCGTTATAAACGGTGTTATTTCCTTTATAAGGACTGTATGAAAACAAAAAACCTGAATGATGTGGGGTTCTATTTAAATCATTCATCACAAAATCTGCAGCAGAAAGTGCCAAATTTTTAAAATCTTCATTTTTTGTAATTTCATAAGCTTTAAACAAAGCCTCCACACAAAAAGTAGTAGTCACCACTGTTGGTGTATCTTTTGGGAATAAGAACAAACGACGTGCTTGCCATGGAAAATTATACCCCCAACAAGCACCAGAAAATTTCGTGTTTTTAAGTTCGTTTAATAAACGCGCAAGTTCATTTATTTTAGATAATAAATCCTCTTTGGTACCAAACGCAGTTTCCCCCTCTAAAGCTAAGTCATACAAGTTACAATACCCGGACAAGAATAAGCCGATCCCTTTGGCATTGTGTTGTTTGGGAACTAATAAAAGCTGCCTAAAATTTATAGGGCTTCTTTTAAAACCTTGAATCCAAGCCAAACGTGCTAAATCCCAATGTTTTATTGGTAAGGCCTGGAATACTTTAGAGTTTAAGCCGTCGTAGGGATCCCATCCTTTAAAGCTTTCAGACTCGCTGTAGTTTTTAAGTTTTATGAAACTTGTATTAAAAACTTTTTTATCCATTCTTATCTTATCCAATTTTTTAAAAAAGGTACTTTACTTATTATATATTTCTGAAGTAGTATAGGCAAGTATAAGCCTATGAAAACTAAAAATGGTGCTAAAAAATAAAACTTTTCATAAAAGAATTGTTTTCCGAAATATTTTATCAAAAAAACAGAAATTAGACCAGTAAACATGGTGTTAAATAAATAAATATAGAAAGAGTTATCTCCCATTTTTTCAAAGAAAGTATTTCTAACTATTTTTATTGAGGAAACATAAGCTATTCCAATTATAGCCAAGAAACTTACTATGTTTTTATGAACATTGATTATCCCTAAAAACTCTAGAACCATCCAAATTATAAATATGCTAAAAATAATTAAACCAAATTTCTTCAAAATAGGCATATAGGTTTCTCGCTTGGTAGATAAATAACATCCTAAAATAAAGAAAGGTAAATACCAGAAATAAAAGTTTAGTGATAATAACTCAGGAAACTTTACAAAAGAAGATATTAAAACACTGATTGTAAAAAAGATTATAAACTTATTCTTTACTAGGTAATCAATAATAGGCATAGATAAATTAAACAAGAACAAAACATATATATACCATAAGAAACTACCGTTACTATTTGCAGGGTAAAATAATATATTTAAAATTCCTTCTGTTAATTCTGTATTTTTCCCTAAAGCATATTTACCTGCAAAAAAGATTAATGACATAATTAAATATGCTGGAAAAAGGCGAATTATTTTTTTCTTAACATAGGAAGAATAGTCATTAATTGATTTTATTTGAGGATATGTATAATAAGCGATATATCCAGAAAGGAATAAAAATAAAGGCATATGAAACTTATAGATAATACTTTTAATTTTTATGTAAAAGTCAATATCTTCTTGACCTCTTGACGCTAAATGACCAATCACAACTAGAATTATGGTTATTCCAGTTATGATTTTAATATCATATAAAATCGGCTTTTTATTCAAAACGTTAATTATTAATTACATTTTTAAGTTTCTTAAATACGGTTTCGCCTTTAAATGTTTTAGAAGCATAATCTATATTTATATTACTAATTTGTTGTCTTAAATTTTTATTTAAATATAAATACTCAACTTTATTAACAATACTTTGTACATCTTTTTTTTCTATAAAACTTCCCATTCTATCTTCAATGAAAAAGTCGTTTATACCTCCAACACGTGTCGTTACAATAGGTAATCCTACTGCCATAGCTTCTAAAACTGCGTTTGGCATTCCTTCTGAATAAGATGGAAACACAAATAAATCCCCAGATGCAAGTAAACTATATTTTTCGTCACCTTTAACATACCCCACAAACGTCACATCCTTAACATCATTTTCTTTAACTAGATTCAGTAAGTTTTGATGTTCATTTCCATTTCCTGCAATTATCAATTCAAAATCAGGATATTTTTTCTTTAAAATAGCATAAGCCTTTAATAATTCATAAACTCCTTTATAGCTTTCTACTCTAGATAAAAAAATCAATTTAAAAACATCTTGCTCTTGTGTTTTGATTTGATAATTAAAAGCTAAATCACTAACCATGGTAGTGAGCTCAAAGACTTTATTTTCGTACCCTAATTTTTTTAAAGAATTTCCAATTTCTGAATACAGAACGATAGTCTTATCAGATTTTAAAAGCAATTTGGTAACTATTGAATAAGGAAATTTTAAATACTTTTCGTTGTTAAAATTCCATCCTCTCCAGAACACAATTACTTCTTTTCTGAAAACTTTAGCGATAATAAGATACAGACTATCTCTTAACACAGCATTTAAATTTAAAGACGGATTTAAAATAATGGTTTTAGGTTTAACCTTTCGAAGCTCTTTAATAAATTTGAATACATAAATAAAGAAAACTAAAACCTTATTTTTAACTATAAATTTTGATTCTCCAACATGAAAATATAAGGTGTCATCATCTATACAAATTTTTAAATTTTTATAGAAATTATAAACTCCTCCTAGATAATCTTGAGAAGGCACTAAGATTAATGTTTTAGTGTCTTTTTTATTCACTTAAAATAAATTATTAATTTAAAATGACTTTTAGTTTTTCTAACAAAACTTGAGCTCCTTTTTTATTAAGATGATCTTGATCTTTAAACATATCATCAGAAAAAAAGTACTTCTTTTGAAAATCAATAGTCTCAATGTTATTTAAAGTTAAGACCATTTCAGCATTCATATCAAAATCTTTAATCTTATTGTAGTATAAATTTGACACAGGATATTTAATTCCTTTTAGTTGAAACTTATATTTTTTGCTTATTTCAATTATTTTATTCAAAAAGAAAAGCCCTTTTTCACTATTATCGTCATTGCCAAACTGTTGATTAAACCTACTTTCTATTTGTTTCTTTTGCTTGATAGCTGGCACATTAGCAAAACTTAAATCATCAAAAAAACCATCTTTTAAATGATTCTTAATGTAATCAAAATAAAAACTACCATAATTTCCTACTAAAAGAGGAACCTTTTTAAACAGTTTACTTTTATGAAATTCAGTATTTAAGTCATCATCAAATACATTCTCAATATTATTTACGTACATAAGATTTCTAATAGTATTATTAGAAACATCTCTATATTTCGATAATGTGTGATGGTTAACTGTAATTAGTATAACATCATTAGAATTTATATGCGAGGACAGATAAAGTAACTTGTAATACATGTCTTGGTAATTATCACCAACATATGAAAAATTAAAAATATTAAATTGATTTGTAAGGTTTTTTAATGCTTCACCATGTGAATCACTTAGAATAAATACATTATATTTTTCTAAGTTCTGTCCATTGTATATGTATTTATTAAAAACTACTTCTTTTGTTAAAAAACAGTGAAAAGTTAAATTAATTATAACTAAAAGTAATAAAAATAAAATAGTTTTCTTTATAAATTTTCTCAAAAATTAGGATTTAAAATTGGAAATAAATGAATTCTATATCTGTATCAAAGTTACCTAAAAAATAAATCATTAAAATCAATATAACATAAAAAGACCATCTTAAAAAAAGAAACTTATCTTTTTCGTCTTCTGTTAAATTTTTGCTAATCTCTAATCCATGCTGTTCATTTCTTTGCAACCACTCAACAATAATAAAAACCCCAATAATCATAAACAAAACCTTCGGAAATACAGAAGGAATTGAAAACAACGAATCATTAAAAGTTCTTTTTAAATAATCGAAGGCTATACTTATACTTTCTGCTCTAAAAAAAATCCAAGCTACACAAGTTATAAAAAATGTAAAAGACATTCCTATAAATTCTTTAAAGCTTGGCAGGAGACGGCCCTCTGCTATTGTATCTGTATATCTCCTGTTTTTGTTTAAAATCATTAAAGGCAAAAAATAACATGCATTTAAAAACCCCCAAAAAATAAAAGTCCAATTTGCTCCATGCCATAATCCACTTACTATAAAGATGATAAATGTATTTTTAATTTTACTCCAAACCCCTCCTTTACTGCCTCCAAGCGGGATGTACAAATAGTCCCTAAACCATGTAGATAATGATATGTGCCATCTTCTCCAAAATTCTGCAATATCCCTAGAGAAATAAGGGAATGCAAAATTCTGTTTTAAATTAAATCCAAAGAGTCTAGACGTTCCTATTGCTATATCTGAATATCCAGAAAAATCACCATAAATCTGTAGTGCAAAAAAAACAGAGCCTAATAATAATGTACTTCCGGAGTAATCTTGATAATTATCAAAAATTTGATTTGCAAAAATCGCACAATTATCAGCAATAACAATTTTTTTAAATAAACCCCAAAGAATTTGCCGCATACCATCAGAGGCACTTTTGTAATTAAAAATCCTTTTCTTATGAAATTGAGGTAATAAATTTGTTGCTCTCTCAATTGGGCCAGCAACAAGTTGAGGGAAAAAACTAACAAAAGCTACAAATGAAAAAAAATCTTTAGTCGGTTTTAAATTCTTTTTATAAACATCAATTGTATAACTTAATGTTTGAAACGTATAAAAACTAATGCCAACAGGCAATAATATATTAAGTGAACTAGACCCAAATTTATAACCAAAAAAGGAGAAGGCATCTACAAAACTATCTACAAAAAAATTATAATACTTAAAGAATCCTAAAAATCCTAAATTCACAAATATACTGGACCATAATAGCAGTTTTCTATAACTTAATCTTTCTTCTTTCTCAAGAGATATACCAATAAAATAATCTATGAGTGTACTGAAAATTATTAGTGATAAAAATCTCCAATCCCACCAGCCATAGAATACATAACTCGCTGCAACTATTAAAAAATTTTGAGCACTTAATTTATTCTTAAATAAAAACCAATAAAGAATAAAAACTAACGGTAAAAATATCCCAAACTCTAGAGAATTAAATATCATTATCTTTTGCCTAAATAACTCATAATACTATCCACATATACTTTTTCTAACTCTAATTTCTCATTAACAGATATCCATTTTTCATTTTGAAGTGAAAAATAGTTCTCAGATAATTGTTGGCCAGATGTACCAAAACCAGTAAATTGAAACTCTAATGTATAAAATTGGTTGTTTGCGTAGGCAATATCTATTGATAACATTGGAGAGTTTAACTTATCATATATTGACTTGGCATAATCAAAAATACCTTCAGGAAAATTAGCTTTGGTTCCAAACAAATACTTTTCTTTACCGCTCCCACTTGCTCTAAAATCATTTTCTCTAACTGGTCTTTCAACAATATAGTACTTATCTAAATAGACTAATATTTTCCAATCATTAGTTAGATTAGGGACGAAATTCTGAGTTATAAATTTATTTCTATGACTGGAAACAGGAATATAATCTTTATGCTTAAATTTCCTCAATCGCTCCTTAATATCCTTTTTAAAATGAAATGTCTTACTAGCATTTTTAACTTTTTTCAACAAATCATTATATCCTTTTCCTAAGAACACACCTAAGCTAGATGCACCTGATGCCATTTTAACAACAACATTATCTTCCCCTTTTTTATAATGTCTCTGAAACTCCTCTAAAGTACCAAATTTTTGAGTTTCAATATTGTTTAAGGGTTCAAAAGTTTGAACATCTCGTAAGATCTCCATAAACACCTTATTGTGATGAGATTTGAGACAAATAAAATTCGGTAAAACCTTAGCTCCAATTGCTTCAAGGCCTAACACAATATCTTCAATATATAGTTTGTAGTATTCTTTATTATCTTCTGTAGTCGTATACAGTACGATACTGTCCTTATACTTAGTATCTCTGAAGTCTATTTCAGACGGAGACATAAATACTGCCTTGTAATTATGTATTTCAAAACAAGTAGTTAATCTTTTTTTATCCATACCACTATGGTGTGGGTGTGCTTTATATTTATTACCAAATGCACCTCTATGGTTTGTTAGCAAATAGACATTTTCCATAATTATTTTTGTATATATCTCAGTACTCTATTAAAATCTAAATTGATAATTTTTTTAAAAACACCTTCATTAGCTTCAGTAAAATACATTTTAATTGGCACTATTTTCTTTAAATGCCAATAATAGATGTTCCAAAATAAATGATTTCGTTTTACTAATTTAAACAATAGATTTCTCCAACGCATTTTAAGCTTTATTAACTGCCCTTTATTTAGTTTTATAAAACCCTTATTGTTTTTTGCATGACTAACTTCTACAGAATAACTATCCTTTACAAACGAGACTCTAGGTATGATTGTTTTTCTTTTTCGATAACGACCTATTTCAAAAACTTTTTTATCTTGTATAATATCATCGAAACAAAAATTTCCTAAACTATAAAATACATGCTTTCCCTTGTAAATCTCATAAGGTTGTACGGTATGAGCGTGTCCTCCTATTATGATATCTGCACCTGCATCAATTAACCTCCTCGCTATTTTGGGCTGATTAAAATCTGGATAAAATCCTTCCTCTACTCTTCCTCCCCAATGCAATAATACAACGACGTGGTCTACTTTATTCTTTAATTTATCTATATCGCTAATTGCTTTTTTAGTTTCTAAATAATTCAAAAAAACCTCAGCATTATCCGGCATTTTAGGGTTAGTATTTTTATTTACATAATTTAATAAGCCTAATTTTATGCCATTTTCTTCAATAATTAATTCTTTATCTGACGCTCCTGCATCAAGAGCCGCTCCAAGAAATTTAATGTTCTGTGATTTTAAACTCTGAATTGTTTTTTCAAATCCATCTTTTAAATTGTCATAGACATGGTTATGTGCCAATGTCACTGCTCCTAAGTTAAGATGTTTTAATAAATTAAGCGTATTTTGCTCTGTACTTAATCGCGGATGTTTCAAAATATTTTCGCCAAAATCACCTTTTGACAAGCTCTCTAAATTACCAATGTTAAGGTGAGATTTTTGCAATTCTAACTCTACCTCTTTAAATGGGTTAGTTTTAGTTTCATAAAACTCGTTATAGCAATTATTAAAACTTATATCCCCTAAAAATGAAATCTGTAACATTAAACTATCCTTTAAATATTTTTGTCCAAACTGAAGACATTCTTGCTAAATTCTCATATTTACCAAAACCATCAGGAATACAAATTCTTGGAATTTCAAAATCACTACTTTGATTCGAAAATTCTACAAACTTTGGCTGAGTGGTAAAGGCATATTTATAACTAGTCTTACCAATTAAAGTCAAGGTATTTTCATTATAACTTCCATTAGGATAAGCAAGCGAATTATTTGGATCTAACCCCCAACTTTTTAAAACACGTTCTGATTCATTAAATTCCTTAAGTACAATATTATCTTCACAATTAATGAGAATAGGATGACTCAGCGTATGAGAACCAATAGACGCTACTTTTGCAAAATCTAAAAGCTGAGATTTAGTCATTATACTTCTTTTAATCCCTCCAATTTGTTTTGCAGCTTCATATAACATAACAGCTCTAGAAAATGGTAAACTCTTTATATCCTTAACGTTAATACCTTCGGTAATATCTTCACTTAACTCCAGAAATCGATTTCTAACAAATTTTAGCCATATTTGTCCATCAATAATGGCTTTTGGAGCAACGAATAATGTTATGGGCACCTTGTATTTCTTTAATACATTAATCAATTTCATATTCCCTTGCCAGGCATCATCAAAAGAAACAAATACAGTTCTCTTATGCTTACATTTTTTTTTATCGAAGTTATATTGAAACTCTCTTAAAGTAATAATGTCGAAATCATGCTTTACTAACCATTTAATAATCACCTCAAAAACCTCAATAGAAGGGTTATGAAAATATATAGACAAGATTTTAGTCTCATCTAGCTTCTGAAATAATAAGTATTTTCCGAAAAGATGAAAAATCACGAAACCTAATAAATTACCTAAGCTTTTTCTTATTGATTTTTTTACTACTTCTAACATTAATAAAAATCTTTTTTATTTACAAAAAGGTTATAGAGATAATACAAGTGTCTTAATTTATTATTTGCAAAAAACACCCACTCCCCATTATACTGAACAATATCTCCCCTTGATGCCTTTTTAAATTCATAAACCCCGTTTGCTCCTTTTTTACCAAGCGGTATTCTCGAAAAATCAAAATGATTCACATTTATACTCTTTAAATATTCAAAAACAGATTGCATCAAAAACTGAGTTGCCCCATTTTTTCTAGACTCTAATGAATTACACGCGAAAACATCATATGATATATTCTCTTCAATACTAATAATTCTTGCGGCTATTGGAGTCTCATCTTTATAAAGAAAACAGACATAAATATTATCTTCTTCTACTAAAGCTTTTATTTCTTTAGCATCCAGTGTATATCCTAATTTTTTAATTTTAGAGTTTTCATAATGTAATTCTTCAATAATCTTGCAATCCTGAATACTTATCTTATGTTTTAACTCAAACCTAAAATTTTCTTGATTGGCACTCTTTACATTTCGTTTCCAATTTGTGTCTGGCGAAAATTCATCTATTTGAACTACAATAGTTAAGCTCGTGCTAGACTGTCCAATAGGACGTTTAAATAAAGCTTTTCTAAAAGCAACCTCTAATTCAATATTATAAACAGTACCCAAATTAATAAAGACCCCTTTATAGGGTAAATCTTTAAAATCATTGAGAAACTTATACAATTGCTTAGTTGTAACATTTTCTTTATAAATAGGACCTTGCACTTCTAAAACCTCGCCAATAAACTTCACTTTTTTTATCTTTGACCAGCATAAAATTTGTGGTTGTGCAATAGAATCTACGAAAAATAATACATTACTCCCTTTTGCTTTTTGATATTCTACCCAAGCATTAGTAACTTCAAAAGGTTTGTTTATAAATCCTTTCGATATACTAATAAATTCTAAATGTTCAATTTGAACCATATTTATAAGTGAATCTTTTTATTATTAATATAATATTTTTTTTTACCAAAAACACTGTATGTTCTAATTATTTGAGAACAGTCAAAACCTGCTTTTTTCTGTGATTTCCTTGCTGGTGTGTTTTGACTTAATAAAACAACTACCGCTTCATTTTTATCAAACTCTTTAAGTTTTTTAAGTCGATAGCAATTCATAAAACTATGCAATCTCTTTCCTCTAAAATTAGGGAAACAAAAAGCATCAAATAATAAGCCTTGAGTGTCATTAAGGCTCATTTGGTATAGGTTTTTACTAAATTGAAATTCCATGAGTGAAATCCAACAATAATATGCTAATTCGTGTTTGTCATCAAATACTCCATAAGCATGGAAAGTTTTTTTATCAAACCTTGATTTAAAACTCATTAATTTATTTGATTCAAACTTATTTGAATTTTCAAAATCTGAGTATGCAAGCGCTTTTACATTGAACTCACTACCAATAGATTTGGCTTTTTGATTCGCAACATTTATGTATTGTGTACAAACCAGCCAACTATCAATTCTTATTCCAAGTATAGATAATGACCCAAAAAACAACCTCTTAAGAAAGTTAATAAAACCATATTGTTTATATTTTTCAGTTAAATTCATATATGATACGACCTTTTAATTCGATTAGTTTCTTCAGAAAATATTGCAGCTGATATTCCAAAAAATATTGCATCCGGAACATTGAGGATAAATGAATATATCGTGGTTAGAAAGAAAATAGAATAATACATTAATATTATTGGGAATAATCTTGATCTTAACTTTAGATTAACTCGTATTAAATTAATAATAAATAAATGGAGTAATAGCATAAAAAATATGCCAAAGAAGCCAAAATCAAACATATTTTGCAACAAATCACTATGAGCTGCAGGACCACTTTCTTCGCTATTCCCATGCAAAAATGTTGAAAGATGATTTTCTACGCCCTTAAAACCATATCCAAATATTAAATTATCTAAATCACTTGAAAAATATGTATCAATTAAATTACTATAAACTATGTCTCTCCCCGAACCAGTTTTGTCTTCAAATCTTTCTATAAATCTATCTTGATTAGAAAAAATTACAGAAAAAGAAAATAATAAAAAAACTAATCCTAAAAAAAGAGTTTTAATTTTATTTTTTATTTTATTATTAATGATCAAACTACCAAATACATAACATACGATTGAAATTAACAAAGCAATAATAGCTCCTCTTTTAATTGTTAAAACAATAGATATTATTCCCAAAAATTGTACTAGACGTAATAAAAATGTTTGTTTAAATAATAATAAAATTGGAAAGCACCATAATAATAAATATGCACTCGCATTTTGATGTTTAACGGAATCAGACATTAGGTATATTGTAAATAAGCTTCCCAATATTGTTGTTGTAATAAAGATATATTTTAATTTACTTACACTAATCAAATTATTTTTGTAGAGAAAAAATATTGAAATTGAAGTTGATACCCAATATAAAATTCTAATTGATAAATATAAATTTTGAATTACCTCATTAGAAAACATCGCATAAATAATATTGAGAAATAAATAGAATAAAGCTATTTTTCCAAATTTAAACTTACCTATTTTGGTTTCTTTTGTTAAAAATAAATTCAAATTGAACAAGATTGTTATTCCTTTAAAAACAATACCTAAAGGAAATGAAGTGTAATCTAATTTGATTAACCAATCAAAGATTAAAACTAGAGGTATAGAATAGACCAAAAAAAAGACAGTAAATCTGTACTTATTATTTGATATTATATTTTTAGTGATATTATTACTCACAATCATTAATTATTTTTTATCTTTTTAATAATATTCAATAGAAAAGCAAAATGAGCCGTAAAAAGTAGAATGGCCTTATACTTAATTATTAATCTTGAATAATATTTTTCTTTAATTTCTTTTAGAGTTTTAATATCATGTCTTCTAATACAATCTTTCATCAAGTTTATAACCCAATACATAATTCGTGGTTCAACACGAATAACATAATTTGGTCCTAATTCTTTGGCCATATTTTCGCAATCTTCAAATCGTTTAATAGCTTTGGTGGGATTCCAAATCTTATTAGCTGTGAGTGAAAATTTTCTGCGATAAACAATTGCCCCTTCTTTGTAAGTATATCCAATTTTAACAAATTCCAAGCCAATCCTAAACCACATATCTAAATCAACTGCAGTTTTTTTTGTTATATCAAAATAACCAACTTCCTCAAAAACAGATTTATGTATAATCATGGTTGGAGAAGAAAGATAGGCTCTAGGTGGAAATGCCATCATATAGTCATCAAAAACCACATGTTTATCTAATTGATTTAAATGACTTTTTTTAATTTTGAAGGCTTCTTTTTTTGATTCCTGATCGAGCATTCTATATGGAGCTCCGTACCATTTTATTTCTGGATAAAGTTTGTGAGTTTTTACAAAGTTTTCTAAATGAGTTTCTATCCATTCATCATCAGAATCCAGAAAGGCTATCCAATCACCTTTTGCTTTCTCAATGCCAAGGTTTCTTGCGCTGGAAGACCCTTGGTTAGCTTGAAAAATGTATCTAACGTCATTTTCATAATCTTTCACTAATTTTGCAGTATTGTCAGATGAACCATCATCTATTACAATAATTTCAAAAGGCTTGTAGGTTTGATTTAATGCGCTATTAATACTTCTGTTAATATACTTTTCAACATTATAAGCTGGTATTATTGCTGAAATCTTCATTTGCATATAATTATTTTTTTTCTCAAACTATCTAATAATATACTTTTAATATTTAAATAAGCTTTAATCCTAAGCACTTCAGAAATAAGGATAACTAATATAAGGGATAATGTTATACAAATTAGTAGTATTAATAAATTGTTGAATTCTAAATTTAATGACAGATTATATATTATCGCGCTAACTACAAATGCTAGACCTATGCTTGGTAAGTTGTTTGAAATTTGTTCTTTTAGTGAGTATGAAATTTCTTTACCCGAAAAATAAGAATTAATTAAAAATTCAAAAAAAGATAACACAATCATTCCTATTATTAATACTTTTATTCCGTAAGTAATGCCCATAATGATTACGGGTATTGATAATACTCTTTTAACTATTTCCAACTTTAGTATTAACCCTGATTTTCCTTTTACTTTTAATATTGTTAAATTAAAATCACACAAAGGATATAATAAACCGACAAAGCACAACAGTTGTAAAATTGGGACCGATGGCAACCATTTTTCTCCTAATAAAGTCAATATTAATGGTTTTGCAATTGCACCTAAAATTAACATAGAAATAGATGAAATAAATACTAATGACATGAATATTTTTTTATACACTGCTTTTAAAGCTTTATCATCATGTTGTAATTCAGAAAGAACGGGATAACTCACTTTATTTATTACTTTATTAATATTAGAGGAAGGCATTCTGTTAAATTGTTCTGCTCTCGTATAAAAGCCTAAATCTGCTGTTGAAAAATATTTCCCAATGATAACATAATATAAGTTGTTGAATATTGAATAAATTAGACCTCTTAACATCAATTTAGAACCAAAACTAAACAGTTCTTTAAAAGCAATTTTATCAAAAATCAAACTTGGACGCCAGCTATTATATTTCCAAAGTAAAAAGGATCTAATAAAGTATTCTATTAATGATTTATAAACCAAACTCCACACTCCATAACCCATATAAGCTAATGCTATTCCAATAATTCCAGAAGTTATAGAGGAAATTATAGATATTCTTGTTTGCAGTTTAAAATCTAATCGCTTTGTTAATTGTGTTTGTTGAATAATTGTAAAACCAATTATAATTAAACTAATCCCAAGTATTTTTAAAAGTGGCTTTAATTCTGGTTCATTAAAAAAATCACTAATAAAACCTGATGAGAAAAATAAAACTATGTAAAGAAGTATTCCAGAAAGAATATTAAAAAAGAAAACAGTGGAATAATCGGCTTGTGTACAATCTTTTTTTCTAATTAATGCCTGTCCAAAACCACTACTAACAAACCATTGTGAAATAGTAATGAATATTGTTAGCATTCCAATTAATCCAAAATCATTTGGAGATAAGATTCTAGCTAGTACAATCCCAATAGCAAATTGACTTATTTGTACAGAAAAGTTATCAATAAAATTCCATAACAAGCCATTTAATGCTTTATTTTTTAGATTTTTATTCATTTTTTTTATTAGTTACCCCACAAAAATCCAACACTACCTTCTTTGTTTCTATTTCTAAATCCTTAAACTCATCATGAGCCACCAAAAAGGCAATAATATCAGCTTCTTGCACTGCATTTTTATAATCAGTTAACTTAAATACATTATGTTCTTTGATGTTTGGCTCCACAATAAAGTAGGCTCCATTATTATCATTTTGTAATACTTTTTGAGCAATGTACTTGGCTGGAGATTCTCTTAAATCGTCAATATTGGGTTTAAAAGCTAATCCCATTAATGCTACTTTTGGTTTCCTGCCATGTTCTAGTTCAAACTTAAGTTTCTCTGTTTGGATTTTCTCTACACACCAAAAAGATTTATAATTATTTACCTCTCTTGCCGTACCAATAATTTTAGATTCCATAGGGTAATCTGAGACGATAAAGTAAGGATCTACTGCAATGCAATGACCACCAACCCCACATCCGGGCTGTAAGATATTTACTCTGGGGTGTTTGTTGGCCAGTGTAATAAGCTCCCATACATTAACCCCTGCTTTATCACAAATAAGTGATAATTCATTCGCAAACGCAATTTGTACATCTCTAGATGAGTTTTCTACCAGTTTACACATCTCTGCGGTTTTGGCATTTGTCCCATGTAAATAGCCTTTAACATACCTTGCATAGAATTCTATTGCTTTATTAGTTGACTCTCGATCAATACCTCCAATAACGCGATCATTATAAACAAGTTCATGCATTACGTTTCCAGGT
>Ga0115569_10002312_pt1 | contig 14492 bp, 12 predicted proteins | sample COGITO_mtgs_1205_2_FD_87295 | JGI IMG/M metagenome (GOLD analysis project Ga0115569, IMG submission 87295) | Pelagic marine microbial communities from North Sea - COGITO_mtgs_120503 | ecosystem: Environmental > Aquatic > Marine > Epipelagic | place: Germany:Helgoland, sampling site Kabeltonne... | reverse complement strand
GTTGAAATCACTCAGGTAAAGGGAACATCCGAAACACATCCCTCTCTTTCAGATACCGATGAGTGGGCCGGATTCGAAATTATGCCCTACCGAGTTGCGACAATGGTCGATAGCGCGCCGCCGGGAAGTTATGTGCGAGATGCGCTTCGTCGTGGGCTCTCACTGGAGGCAGGTGGATCGGTGAACCCTTATGAGTTCGGTGTTGTTGGTGCAAGCGATACCCACACGGCTGCGATTTCAGATGACGAGTCCAACTATTTTGCGAAGATCGGAATACTGGACGCGACGGCTTCTCGACGGGGGTCGATTCCAATGACCTTTATTGAAGCGACTGCAACCAAAATGATCGCAAGCGATCTCGTGGAAGACGTCGAGGGTCGAGACTACCAGTACGCAGCGAGCCCCACCTACGGTGCATCTGGTCTCGCGGGGGTCTGGGCGGAAGAGAATACGCGTGGCTCGCTTTATGATGGTTTTCGCCGCAAGGAGACTTTTGCAACCTCAGGTCCGCGGATCCCGGTTAGATTTTATGCCGGAGACAATTTAGATACCTCTATGTTAGGCGCATCGGACATGGCTAAGCGGGCCTACGCCGCCGGCGTTCCTATGGGGGCTGATCTAATGGTGAATGCTTCTAGCGCGCCCAAGTTTTTGGTTTGGGCAGCGCAGGATCCCGCGAGTGCACCGCTTGCGCGACTCCAGATCATCAAGGGTTGGGAAGAGGGCGGAGAAACTTTCGAGGTCGTTAATGATGTCGCCTGCTCCGATGGCTTAAAGGTTGATCCGGCGACTCGCCGTTGCCCTGAGAATGGCGCGAAGGTTTCTCTCGAGGACTGCTCGATCACGAGTGAAACTGGAGATGCCGAAATGGCGGTGGTTTGGAGCGACCCTGATTTCGATCCGTCCCAGCGCGCTTTCTATTATGTGCGTGTTCTTGAGAATCCGACCTGCAGATGGTCGACTTGGGATTCGCTTCGCGCGGGTGTTGAACCCCGCCCAGATTTTCCGAAGACAATTCAGGAACGGGCCTGGTCTTCGCCGATCCAAGTGAAGCCTGCGAGCTGAGGTCACGAAGTGAAGGTTTGTTTTACCGGAGATCTCGCGGAGTCGCTTCGCGAGGAAGCGCGGGGAATTATTGCGAACGCGGTGAGCGATTCCGCTCGTGAAGCAGAGCTTCTCGTCTTAGGGCCTGATGGCAGCTTTGATGGCGACGCCAGGGGGCTCGAGGTGCTGTACTTCTCGCTCAGCGCTACGAATCATCCCGCGGCGATGAAGGCGCTACTGGGTCTCTTTGATTCGCCCTCGCTACGCTGGGTGCAGGGACCGGGAGCCGGGATAGACCATCCGATCTGGCAGGGTCTGATAGACCGAGGCGTCCGCCTTACGAACGCATCCGGTATTCACAGTGAGCCGATTGCGCAGTACATCTTTGCGTACGTGTTGCATTGGGAACGAAACGTCCGCCAACACCAAGAACAGCAAGCACGCCGCGAATGGAAAACAATTCACAGTGAGGACCTCGCGCAAAAGACGTTAGGTATCGTAGGCTACGGCGGGATTGGCCAAGCTGCGGCACGCATAGCCCGTGCCTTCGGGATGCGCGTTTTGGCAACGAGGCGAACGCCCGTCGAAGATGACGTGCTCGATCGGTTTGTTCCGCTCGCAGACCTTCATGAATTGCTGGCGGAGTCCGACTATGTCGTGCTTTGCATGCCCTTTAACGACGATACACGAGAGATGCTGGGTGCAGCGGAATTCGCAGCCATGGGTGCGAGCTCGGTGCTGATCAATGTCGCTCGCGGCGGTGTTGTGAACGAATCTGACCTAATCGAAGCGCTCTCCGCAAGAATGATCCGGGGCGCGACCCTGGACGTTGTGAGTGAAGAGCCGCTCCCTGAATCATCTCCGTTATGGGGTCTCGATAACTGCATGATCACGCCGCACGACGCGGGCTATTCGCCGCTCGGCGATACGCGTCTCGGCGCATTATTTCTAGAAAACCTCCGGCGATATGCCGCGGGAGATACTCTCATTAACGAGATTTCCACGACCGGCTTCGGTGACCGCTAGCTATTCTTTTCGACCGGATGGAGCGGGTCATCTATGTGCGTGAGCTTCGCGTCCGCGAGTCTATCGAGTATGCGCCTGAAGCTCGATCAGTGGATGCCGGGCAACTTGGTGGCGCGGCGATGATCCCCTCCAGCTTGAGCGAGTGCTTGGTGGGCGAGGATGAGAAGGCTGTAAATGGAGTATGATGGACCTGTCCAAGTGAACAGAGGACTGGAAACCGAAGCGATCATTTCGGAAGTCGAGACGAACGGTTATGCAATCGTTGAGAATGTGATCCCGCGAGAGACCTGCGACGCGGTTCTAGCGAAGGTCGATTTTTTGATGGGTTCCCTAGCTATACCCTTCGGGCAGAATGCTTTCCTTGGTCGTCACACTCGGCGCATATTCAACTTGCTCGCCCGCGATCGTCTATTCGAATCAGTACCGACACATCGCGAGCTGCTAGGAGTTGTTGAAGGGTTGTTGGACCCGGAGTGCTTACTCTCGTCGCTCACTGCAATCGAGATGCAGCCCGGCCAAGCGCGGCAGCCGCTGCACGCCGACGATGGCTCCTACGGATTCTCGCGACCTGCGCCGACGCAAATAGTCGTGGCCCTCTGGGCTCTCACTGACTTCACGAATGAGAATGGTGGAACGCACGTCGTGCCGGGCTCACATCGATTCGATCGACGTCCGGGTCGCGAAGACCATCCGGAGACCGTACAGGTCGAAATGCCCGCCGGGAGCGTGGTCTTCTATAGCGGAAGCCTGTGGCACGGCGGTGGCGAGAACCGGAGCGATGCCCGGCGGGTAGGTCTAGTGAATAACTACTGCGCGGGCTACTTGCGTCAAGAAGAGAGCCAACTGCTGGCGCTTTCGCAAGATCGTGTCGCCGCATTTACGCCGCGACTTCGCAAGCTAGTCGGCTACGGGACCTATCGCGGCCTACTCGGTCACGTCGATCAGCGAAACCCCGAAAGCCTCGTGGACCCAGAGGCGGAAACCGACATGATTTGGGGCCGAATTGGGAAGTAGCGCAATGGCGCTACGCCTCTACAATTTCGGCTGCCGAATTTTTCGCTTGGAGATTTTTGATGTCGACCCTTACTGACTCGCTCGCTGGCCTAGACCGATACCTGCTGATCACGGCGGATAGCCACGCAGGCCCGACCCCTGAAGGCTATGGCCCTTACCTCGAGAAGAAATACCAAAGCGATTACCAGGACTGGCTGACCTGGAGTGTCGAGAACGCAAAGATTATGAAACAGGTCATGGGCAGCCGATCGATCGGCGTCGATGGGGACCCGGATGTTGTCGGCTATCGTAATTGGGATAGCAAGCGACGACTTGCAGAGACCGAGGCCGACGGAGTTGCTGCTGAGGTCATCTTCTCGAACACCTCTCCGCCTTTCGCGCCCACCATGCATAGCGAGTTCGGTGAGGCCGAGGCCGGTGAGGATCTGAAGCGGCGCTGGGCAGGAATCAAAGCGCATAACAGATGGCTTGCTGACTACTGCGCCGAGGTGCCGGGCCGGCGCGCCGGGATCTGCCAGATATTCTTACCTTTTGTTGATGAATCGGTCAAAGAAATTCGCTGGGCCAAAGAGGCAGGCCTAACAGGTGGAGTGCTGCTTCCGGGAGCCGCGCCTGGGTCGACGATTGAGCCGCTCTACTCACCCTCTTATGAACCCATCTTTGCCGTATGCGAAGAATTGGGTATGCCGCTCAATCACCATGCTGGTGGGAGCACGCCAGACTTTGGGAACTATCTGCCGCAGTCCCTCGCCATGTTTATGCTCGAGGTGACGTGGTGGGCGCATCGTTCCCTCTGGCACCTCATGTTCAGTGGTGTCTTCGAACGGCATCCGAATTTGCAATACATCCTGACGGAAGTTGGAACGAGCTGGGTGCGTGAGACGCTCGGGAAACTGGACGGCTTCTACGACCGCATGAAATACAACGACCAGTGTGCGGAGTATATCTTTGGTGGGCCAACGGTGGCCAAGATGTCATTGCGCCCCTCGGAGTATTTCGCGCGCCAGGTTCATCTTGGAGCGAGCTTTCTGCCCAAGGGTGATTGCGATTTGCGGCATGATATCGGGATCGACAAGATCATGTGGGGAAGCGATTACCCGCACGTGGAAGGTTCGTATCCCTATACGCGAGAACATCTCAGGCTCACGTTCGATGGTGTGCCCGAAGACGAAATTCAACAGATGGTAGGTCTTAATGCGGCTGCGGTGTACGGCTTTGATCTGGAGAAACTTGCGCCGGTTGCGGCAAGGATTGGCCCGACGAAATCGGAAGTCGCTGTCACGCTAAACCGCGCGGACGTTCCGAAAGCTGCCTACAAGTGCCCCGCATTTGAGAACAAAGAAAACCCGATGCTCATGTAGGGCTCGGGCTTTCTAGGTTTCGTATGGCCTCGGGTCACGCATGAAACGTGCGGCAGCGAGAGCGAGCAGTGTCACGACTGTCATCGCTAGGAATGTCTCCGAGAAGGCGGCGCGATAGGTTTCCACGACGGCACTCTGAAGCGGCCCTGTGAGCGCTCGGATTGCGTCGGGGCTTTCGATGAAGGATTGCAGGTCGAGTCCGGGAGGGGCTAGGTCTGCGACATCGGCTCGTAGGTGGTGAGATACGCGCACAGCTAAAACGGATCCGAAGACCGAGGTGCCCAGGGTTTGGGCGATAGACCGGGCGAATCCGGGCAAAGAACTCGCGACCCCGAGATAGCGTCCTTCGACTGCATCTTGAAGTGACGCTACGACCACGGGTGTCAGAGCGCCGCTGCCGACACCGAGCAAGGACGTGTAGAAGAGAAATAAGGCGCGAGGCGTTTCGGCATCGACCGTGACGAGTAGCGCCATGCCCGTGCTGTAGATGGCGAGGCCGATCGTCGCATAGCGTCGGTAGCGCCGTGTCGCGGCGGCTCGGCGGCCTACTACGATGCCCGAAACGAGGAGGCCCGCCGTCAGCGACGTCAAGCCATAGCCGGCCTGAACGGCGTCGACGCCTTGGACGACGAGTCCGAAGAGCGGGACAAAGATAGCGATCACGAAATTGGCGAAGCCGAAGAAGCAGGTCGCGAGAAGCGGTGCCCAGACGGCTTGTCGCCCGAGTAGCGACAGTTCGAGGATAGGCTCTTCCGCGCGTCGCTCCTGTCGGATGAATAGAGCGCCGAGGATCGTGCTGACGAGGACGAAGGCGAGGGCGGAAGGCGCGAGCCAACCCCAAGTCGCCCCCGCCCAGGATGTGTAGAGAATGAGCGAGCCGACGCATGAGAAGAGCAGGACCGCGCCCTTGTAGTCGACGGCATGTTCGATTCGCTTCGTCGGGATGCGGTAGCCCCACTGCAGTGCCAAGAGAGTGAGCAAGGCCGTCGGAACGTTCACGTAGAACATCCATCGCCAGCCCGGCCCATCGACGAAAAATCCGCCTAACGGAGGGCCTAGGAAACCGGCCGCTGTCCAGATGACCGTGATGAACGCGATGTAGGCGGCGCGTTCGCGGGGAGGCACTATGTCGCCGAGAATCGCGTAGGGGACCGTGAGCAGCGCGCCGCCACCCAGTCCTTGGAACGCGCGGCAAATCACGAGTTCGAGCATGGTGTCGGCTTGCGAAGCCAGGAGCGACGCGATGATGAAGACGCTGATCGCGATTTGGAAGATGCGGCGTCTTCCGTAGAGGTCGCCGAGCTTGCCCCAAATAGGCATGCTGGATGCACTGGTCAAAAGGTTCGCGCTAAAGATCCAAGGGGCCTGGCTGATATCTCCAAGTTCACCCGCGATCGAACTCACCGCAGTAGAAAGCACCATCTGATCAATCGCCGCGAGCGACACGCCACCCATCATGCCGGCGATTACGACACGTCTTTGGAACGGGGTTAGGAGACTGCTCGGATGGGGTTCGGTAGGACTCATGGGCGCCCGACCATAGCGCGCGAGAGCGGGCCCGATCGTGCTAACCACAGGGGCATGTCCATACTTCCTGACGACGATGGTCTCGAGCTGATGCACTCTCGCGACTACGAGACCAAGATCTACCGGGTGTCCCCCGACGAGCTGCTCGTTCGCGGCGCGGTTTCCGACCGGAAGCCTCCGGGCCTCTATATCGCCAACGATCCAGAGCCCCTCGAGATTCATCAGATGCAGCTCGAACTTCGAGTTGCTTACCCAAGTCTCGAAATCACCGCCGCGCGAGTCGTCTTCGAGAGTCATCCGCATTCGGAATGCCCGCTCATCACAGCGGACTATGGAAAGCTCGTTGGGCTATCGATTGCTCGCGGTTTCACGCGGAAGACGAAGGATCTCTTTGGCGGGCCGAACGGATGCACGCATACGAATGCGCTCCTTCAGGCTATTGCGCCAGCGGTTATTCAGTCGACCTGGTCTGTTCGCATCGAACAACAGAGGCTAGAAGGTAAGAGCCACGCGGAGATCACGCCTGAAGAGCGAGAGCGTCGGGTGCAGTTCAACCTGAATACATGCCACGTCTGGGCGGACGGGGGTGAGCGCGCGACAAATTACCGCGAAGGCAAGGTCGAGGCCGAGCCCCTGATCCCCGTCGCGAGGCGACTGAAAGAGCTAGATCGAGATGGATCGAGCTGGCCGTAGCCGCGGGAGACCGGCGTTAATTGGTTGGCAGGTTTCCATTCTGACGAGCAGTCCCGCGATGTAATCCGCCGGAACCTGAATCACGACAGCTTCAAGAAAGGAGCGGTCGGGAACTCTGCGCAGATCGATGGAGTTGTGAATTACCGCAGACCCGAATTCGGTCGGGTGTGTCGGCCCCTTGAATGCCCCGTGGAGGTCGTCCTTAGCCAAGCCCGCGCAGCTGGTCCAAGTAGGGAAGGATTTGCTCCTTGCCTGTCGGCGGGAGTCCGAAGATCATGCGGTCGACGCCGAGGTCCTCGAAGCGTTTTACGGCGTCTGGTTCGGCCGGCGCCGCGAAGAGCGAGAGCTCAAGGCTCTCAGGATCCCGCCCCGCCTCTCGTGCCGCGTCACGAAATTCGCTCAATTGGCCGTACAAATCTTCGTCCCGGCCCACGATCGGCATCCATCCGTCGCCGTAGCGAATCGCGCGGCGCATTCCTCCCGGATAGGCGCCACCGACATGAATCGGGGGATGCGGCTTCTGCGTCGGCTTCGGATTTGCCACGATCGGGTCGAAGTCGACCAGTTCGCCATGATATTCCGCCGGATCCTTTGTCCAGATCGCCTTCATGGCTTCGATCCGTTCTCGCAGAAGCTTCCATCGGCCTCTCGACTCGGTTCCGTGATTGTTCATTTCTTCGACGTTCCAACCGCCACCGACACCAAAAAGAAAACGGCCATTCGAGAGTCGGTCGAGGCTCGCGACAGACTTCGCGGTCTGAATCGGATCGCGCTGGATCACTAGGCAGATGCCAGTTCCGATCTTGAGCGTGGCCGTAGCCTGCGCTGCGGCGGACAACCATACAAAGGGATCCATCGCGTCGTAGTACATCTGCGGAAGATCCGTGCCGCCTGGCCAAGGCGTCTCTCGGCTCGAAGGGATATGTGAATGCTCGGCGCTCCAAAGAGACTCGAAGCCCCGCTCCTCGGCGGCGACGCCGAGCTCATCCGGTCGAATCGCGTACTCGGTTGGAAAGATCATGACGCCAAACTTCATTGGAATTCCTTAAGAGGGACGTAGAACGCAGATTTTGAGGGTTAGGCTACAGGTCCGGATGTCTGAATCGGATCCGGATCAATCAATACACACCGGGTTCCCGTATAGATGCTAGGCATGCAGCGGTTGCAATGAATGCAGATGCCGTCGGGCTGCGAGCCCTCCTGCATCTTTAGGAGTAGGTCCGGTTCGCGGAGTAGTGCGCGGCCCATTTGCACGAAGGCATAGCCATCGGCGATCGCTTTTTCGATCGTGTCGAGGCGGTTGATGCCGCCTAGCAGGATGACCGGAAGGTCGAGTTCGTCGAGATAGCGCCGGGCCATCGATTCGAAATACGCCTCTTCGAAGGGTAGGTCCGGCATGAATTTTTTGCCGACGAGTTTGAAACCCAAGCGTAGGAAGGGAGGAAGGTGAGCCGCGAAGTCTTTGCGTGGCCCGTCCCCTTTGAACAAGAACATGGGATTGCCATAGCTACTGCCGCCGGTGAGAACGAGCGCATCGAGAGTACCGTCGGCTTCAATCATCTTGGCGACTTCGAGGCTCTCGTCGATCTTAAGCCCGCCGGGAATCGCGTCGACCATGTTCAGTTTAGCGACGATGGCGAGACGGCCTCCGACCGCTTCGCGGACAGAGCGAAGACATTCGCGTGAAAGCCTCGCTCGATTCTCGAGCGACCCGCCCCATTTGTCCTGTCGGTCATTGAGGCCGGGAGCGAGAAATGAGCTGAGCAGATAGTTGTGCCCTAGATGGACCTCGACCGCATCGAAACCGCCTTGTTCTGCACAAAGCGCAGTCTTTGCGAAATCTTCGATCACGCGTTCGATATCGGACTCTTTGGCGGCCGGTGTGAAACTGAAGCTGAGCGGGTTGAACCGCCTGGAGGGACCGAAGCCCGTCACGCCGTTGGACTTCGAGTTGGCCACGAGTCCGGCATGGCCGATCTGGACGGAGGCCTTGGCGCCTTCTGCGTGAATCGCATCGGTGAGCTTGCGCAAGCCTGGAATGACTTCGTCGCGCTGATACAAACATTCACCGTTAGGCCGGCCGTCGGGCGAGACGGCGAGATAAGCGACAGTGTTCATACCAGTGCCGCCGGCGGCGACCTTTCGGTGATAGTCGATTAGCTCTTGGGTGACGAGAGAATCAGGAACGACGCCCTCGAAAGTGGCACTCTTGATGACGCGGTTGCGCAACGTGATCGGCCCGAGCTTCGCGGAGGCAAAGGGGGAGATCGGCGTGACTCCGCTCATGCCAATTGACCGCCGTCGATTGTGATACCCGAGCCCGTCATGAAGCGAGCCTCTGGGGACGAGATGTAGGCGACGAGTGCCGCGATTTCTTCGGGCTGCCCGATAGTGGGCATTTGAGGTGCGATGCGTGCGAAGAGGGCGGGGTCGATATTGTCGACGGGGAAGCCCGCCGCGGTCATGGGGGTCGAAACGCCGCCTGGACAGATCGCGTTTACGCGAATCTTTTGGCGGGCATACTCGGACGCGAGCGCTTTTGATAAGCCCAATACCCCGGCCTTAGAAGCGCCGTAGGCTGCGTTATACGGAACGCCCTGGAGTGCGGCGGCGGAGGCGATGTTGACGATCGTGCATCCGCCATCGGGCTTGGCATCATTTTCTAGGAAATGGGGGAGGGTCGCACGGCACATGTTGAAGGTGCCTGTTAGATTGATTGCGATCGTGAGGTCGAAGATGTCGGGATCTTGTTCATGTGTATGCCCCGGGCGCAGAATGCCGGCGACGTTGGCGAGCAAGTCGAGTCCGCCGAGGGCATCCCGGGCGGCGCCTACCGCCGCGACGCACGCATTTCGGTCCGCGACATCGAGCGAGGTGCTGAAAGCTTTGCCCCCACGACCGTTAATCTGATTGGCGGTCTCTTCTGCGGCTTCGGCTTGAATGTCTACGCAGAATACAAAGGCCCCTTCTGCGGAGAGGCGTTCGGCTGTGGCGCGGCCAATGCCGGATGCGGCGCCTGTGACGAGTGCCTTGCGTCCATCTAGTCGATTCATGCCCATAATTTGCGTCCTCTCTCAAAAGTGTCGTTTGGGAGCGGAAACGTTGGCCGTCCAGCCGTCCAGCTGCGTATCCGCGTGTAGATTGCCGCGAAGCATACCCCGGCGACGGCCAGAGGAACCCCGTCGCGGTTCGCGTTTGACGGGATAGAATAATGGGCCCGTATCGGCTTTGCTGAGTCATTCTTTCGGGGAGAGTGAGGATACCTGATGCACGAGTTTGATCGCGGTGTCACTAAGTACGACATCATGCCTATTCCACCTGTTGAAGCGCAGAGCGTGCGCTTCCCGGTCGGCCCCATCGAAATTTGGGTCGAATACCGATTGCTCGACGAAGCAATTGCGGCTGCGCATACCGTGACCGAAGGCTACGAGGGCGACGCCCCGGCCATCGACGATCGCGGCGTGTCCTTACATGTATTCGGTGAGCTACGTCCGGGCGCGACTCCGGTCGAATTTCTGCGATTCGATTGTTTTGAGGAAGACGCGCACTATCACTACGTGTCCTACGAGCAGAATACGAACGAGATGGTGCATTTAGAGACCGCAGCGTTAGGGGACCCACTGGTTTGGGCGCTCGATCGAATCCGCACGCGCTTGCCACAGATGCTGGCTCGCGCCGGCGCCGAGGAACTGGCGGGTCGGGTCGATCTCGTAGCGCTCGAAGCGGCGCTGCCTAAGATCGCTGAGGCCGCCTACCACGCACGCTTCTCGCACGACGATGCGGCAGTGCACGCGGGAGCGATGGCAGGAGCGGTTCCCGTTGGGAAAGCTGCAGGGGCAACGTCATGAGCGCTGAAGGCATAGGCTCTCGCGCGACTCGCGCCGCCTCCCTGCGTGCGGAAATGGGGCATCCCGTCGTTGATGCGGATGGTCATTGGATCGAGACGGCTCCTGTGATGAAGGGCTTCTTTCTCGACTATGTGAAAGACCTTGGTGGCGCCGACCTCATGGCTCGCTTCGAAGCGAGCGGTGGTCTTGACTACGACGACACCGTATTGCGTCCCTGGAGCGAAATGTCCGAGGAGGGTCGCCGTGCGCAATGGACGCCGCGACCGCCTTGGTGGACGCTGCCCGCGGCCAATACCCTCGACCGCGCGACGGCCCACCTTCCGCGGCTGCTCTATGAACGGCTAGATGATTTCGGCATCGACTTCGCCGTGCTCTATCCGAGCCGTACGCTCACGACGCCGGCGATTCGTGAAGCGGAACTTCGACAAATCGCTTGCCGCGCCTTGAATCTCTATCACAAAGAACTCTACGGAGGGTACGGCGACCGTATGACACCGGTGGCCCTTGTTCCGACACATACGCCGGAAGAGGCGATTGCGGAACTCGACCATGCCGTAGGCGAACTAGGGTTGAAGGCGATCATGATCAACGGTCTGGTACATAGGCCGATCGGTGAAGTCGCTTCTGAAGGCGGTCGGGATAAGCCTAATTGGGGTGCGGGAGCGGGCGAGCGGATCGATGCGCTCGGCCTTGATTCCGACTACGACTACGATCCCTTCTGGCAGCGATGCGTTGACCTTAAGGTTGCTCCGGCCTCGCATACGCCGGGGATGGGTTGGGGAAGTCGCCGCTCGGTGTCGAGTTATGTCTCGAATCACATCGGCTCCTTCGGCGTCAGCATGGAAGCCTCCTGCCGGTCGATTTTTCTCGGCGGCGTGACGCGTCGTTTCCCCGAGCTTTCTTTCGGATTGCTCGAAGGCGGCGTTGCATGGGCCTGCGAGCTCTATGCGGGTCTTGTTGGACACTGGGAGAAGCGGAACTCAGAGACGATTCATCATCTCGATCCAGCAAAGATCGATACCGAAATGATGCTCGATCTCTTCGATCGCTACGGCGACGAGCGCATGAAAAAGGACGGGGCGGCGATCGCCGAGTCGTTTCGGAAGCTTGAACCCGAGCCACCGGAATACGATGAGTACAAGGCCTGTGAGATTGAGAAGAAGGAAGATATCCGCGACCTCTTCGTGCCGCGCTTCTACTTCGGATGTGAGGCGGATGACGGGACGGTAGCGTTTGCCTTTGATGAGCGGGTCAATCCGATGGGCGCACAGCTGCGAGCCATGTTTAGCTCGGATATGGGGCATTGGGATGTCCCGGACATGACGGGCATTCTCGAAGAAGCCTATGAGCTCGTGGAGAAGAAGCTGCTCGATGAATCGCAGTTTCGCGAATTCGTTTGTACCAATCCGATCCGCTTTTATACCGCCGTGAATCCTGATTTCTTCGAAGGGACGCGGGTTGAAGGAGAAGCGCGTCGGGTCGTGGCCGCGGGGGATTCTGCATGAACGGTCCGACTTCGGTCGACCGCGCCCTTGAAGGATGCGTGGCGATTGTCACGGGAGCCAGCCGAGGAATTGGCCGAGGCTGCGCAGTCGGCCTGGGCGCGCGAGGTGCGACGGTTTACTGCACTGCGCGTGGGACAAGCGACTCGGAGCCGCCTGAAGACGGAACGGTCGAGGCGGTTGCTGCGGAGGTCGATTCGGTCGGTGGCCGCGGGATCGCTGTCGCTTGTGATCATCGTGACGACGAAGCCGTCGAAACCCTATTTAGGCGAATTGCGAAAGAGGCGGGGCGTCTCGATGTCCTGGTGAATAACGCCTTCATTATCCCAAACGAACTCACCTCGGGTAAGAAGTTCTGGGAAGTCCCACTCTCCAATTGGGATGACATGATCGATGTCGGGACACGGTCTGCGTACGCAGCAAGCCGGCTCGCGGCCCCAATGATGATCGAGCAAGGTTCTGGCCTGATCGCAAATATTAGTTCCTCCGGCGCGGCGGAATATGCTTGGCACGTCGCGTACGGGGTGGGTAAGGCAGCGCTTGATCGAATCACTTCGGATACTGGGCACGAGTTGCGCCGACATGGTGTGGCCGTCGTGTCGCTTTGGCCCGGGCTTGTGCTGACCGAGAGGAATGAAGCGAATCGGGGGCGGGTGCAGGGCCTCGATTTCAGCACAGCGGAATCGCTCTACTTCACGGGTCGCGCAGTCGCGGCTCTGGCGACGGACGAGGCCATTCTCGAACGGACTGGTCGCGCGTGGACTTCGCGCGGTTTGGCGGACGACTATGGCTTCAAGGATGTAGATGGCACGCTTCCTAACGGCCCAATGCACAAGCGTCCGGATGCGCTGAGCGACTGAGCATCCGCGCGTGCTTGGGTGTTTGCGCGATCGAAAGAAAAGGAGCTTTGATGCGCGACGGCTTTTTTTTGATGATCTGCCTACTGCTCTCCTGCGGGGCTATTGGGTGCCTGCGCTTTCAGCCTCAATCGGTAGAGGCGCCTCATGCTGAAGATCCCTTCGCCGCATTGCATGGCTTGTCTCGTCAGGTCTCGGCGATGGCGGAGTTGGCGCGTGTAGACAGCGCTTCCCAGGTTCCGGGTGGCCAGGGGGAAGGGGCACTCCACGTATTACGGCTCCTGCGTCGCGCGATCGACGAAGAGATCGCCTGGGCGAATACGGATTATCCGTACTTCCAAGCGCAGGATGAACGTTATGCGAAGCTCGCGCTGGGCAATCCGGACAATCTCTATCTCGTCGCGCGTTTGGATGATGACGCCGCCTACCGGGTAGCGGGGCGGCTCGGAACGACCTCCGATTTTAGTCTACAAATCTATCAGGGTTATCCGGGTGTCCATCGTCCCTTTATTGCGAAGGGGGCGATCGGCCTCGATCAACTGGTAGTAGCCGACGAGGAGGGGCGCTTTGAAATTTTCATAGGCGGCGAAAAACGGGGCCCCAACTGGCTCCCGCTGGAGCCTGGATCACGCCGTCTACTAGTTCGTTTCACCTACGGCGATTGGGCGATGGAAGAAGCTGGGGAGATCCATGTCGAGCGGTTAGGGAAGCGAAGGCGTGCTGCGCGGGTCGTGAGCGATGCGGAAGTCGCGGACCGGATCCGGAATACTTCTGCCTATCTCGAAGACGCAATGACGGGCTACATGAAGGTCGTCGACCAGGTCTATGAAGGCCTCGAGCTGAATTCGCTTCGCCCCATGCGTCGCCTGTCCGGTGCCGCGGGTGGACTGTCGAATCAGTACAACGTGACGGGCCGATATGCGGTCGACGATGAACACGCGATCGTCGTGACGGCTCGTCCATCGGATGCGGCCTATCAGGGCTTTCAAATTGGGACCGAATGGTTTGAGGCGCTTGATTTCGTAAATCAGACGACGAGTCTAAATACCGCGCAGGCGAAGTTGAGCTCAGATGGGATTTACCGTTTCGTGATCAGCACGCGCGACCCGGGAGTCGCGAATTGGCTTGACGCCTCTGCGGCGCCGCAAGGGCAGATCTTGATGCGATGGCAAAGGGTGGGCGAGCTGGGGTCTAGTCATGAGCCTACCATCGAGAGGGTGCCTTTCGACCGCTTGAGGTCTGTATTTCCGGCAGACGAGCCAGAATTTGGTGAGACGAAACGCCGCGCACAAATTGCCGAGAGACAGGCCGCGATCGCGCAGCGTTATAGCCTGTCACGGGACTGAGCGGTCAGCTCTTGTGCACCGAAAATGACGACTGGTTCCAGCAATCGTGGTGTGTAGAGTGTGGAGAGGCTCAGCTGCACAGACCTCACTCAAAAAGGAGACGAGCATGGGACGAAAATATCAAGTCATCTCGGGCGACGGACATGTAGAGACGCCGCCGGAATCTTGGGTCAAGTACATGCCGGAGGAACATCGCGAGCGTGCGCCGCGACTCATCCATCTGCCCAAGGGCGGCGAGGCTTGGATGATCGAAGGCCAGCCCTTAATCCCTAAC
>Ga0115569_10002306_pt1 | contig 14513 bp, 11 predicted proteins | sample COGITO_mtgs_1205_2_FD_87295 | JGI IMG/M metagenome (GOLD analysis project Ga0115569, IMG submission 87295) | Pelagic marine microbial communities from North Sea - COGITO_mtgs_120503 | ecosystem: Environmental > Aquatic > Marine > Epipelagic | place: Germany:Helgoland, sampling site Kabeltonne... | reverse complement strand
TTTGCAAAAAAGTATTTTGTAAAAGCCGGCATTGAAACTAAAATTGAACAACGAATTGGTGACGCGATGGAATTCGTTCCTTCAATAACTGAAGAGCTTGATTTGGTTTTTATTGATGCCGATAAAACGAATTATGCGAACTATTACGAAATGGTTTTACCAAAGCTAAGAATAGGTGGCTACATCATAGCAGACAACGTGTTGTGGAGTGGTAAAATTTTGGAGGATTCTAATAAAGATGATGCTGACACCAAAGCATTAATCGACTTTAATAAAAAAGTACAGGCAGACAATCGGGTACAAAATGTACTCTTCCCCATCCGTGATGGAATTCAAGTGATTCGGAAGAAGTAGGTTCTCTAAGAAATGCCTTTCTTTGAAAAGTGAATCCCGAACTAAAATCGAAAATTGAAGCGCTACCAAACAACCCTGGAGTCTATCAATATTATGATGCAGAAGGAGTTCTTATATACGTTGGCAAGGCCAAGGCGCTTAAAAAAAGAGTGATTTCTTATTTTGTAAAAGGGCGGCACGACAGCACCAAAACGTTGTTCCTGGTTCGTAAAATTGTCGATGTTAAATACATTGTGGTTAGCTCAGAAATGGAGGCGTTGTTGCTTGAAAACTCACTTATTAAAAAGCACCAACCTAAATACAACATCCAACTAAAAGACGACAAAACATATCCTTGGATTTGCATAAAAAAAGAACGTTTTCCTAGAATTTTCAAAACACGAAATGTAATTAAAGACGGCTCTGAATACTACGGACCTTACGCCTCTGTTCGCATGCTACGAGCGGTGATGGATTTAACGGTGGCTGTTAGCCAGATTCGAAACTGCAACTTCAATTTATCGAAAGAAAATATTGAAAAGGGCAAATTTAAAAAGTGTTTGGAATTTCATTTAGGCAATTGCCAAGCACCCTGCGAGGGTTTGCAGTCGGAAAATGATTATAACGATTTTGTGGATTCTGTGCGAGATGTTATTAAGGGTAATTTACCAAGAATAACCAATAACCTCAAAAACAAAATGATGGCGCACTCCAAAGGGTTAGAGTTTGAAAAAGCGGAATCATTAAAACAGAAAATTGAACTAATAGAGAAGTTTCAAAGTAGGTCAGTTGTTGTAACTCCATCCATGAAAAATATTGAGGTATACTCAATTGTTTCGGACGACAAAAGTGCATTTATCAACTTTATGAAAGTGAACAATGGTGCTATTATTCAAGGGCATACCGTTGAGCTTAGAAAGCGATTGGATGAAATCGACGAAGATTTATTGGCTTTCGCCATTATGGACTTAAGAACCCGTTTTTCGTTAACAGCAAAAGAGGTAATTGTTCCTTTCGAAATCATGCAGTTCGATGATGAGGTTCGTTTTATTATCCCCCAAAGAGGAGACAAAAAAGCTCTGCTCGACCTATCTACCAAAAACGCCAAACAATTCCGCTTTGAAAAAGAAAAGCAACTCGACAAACGGAATCCCTCAAGAAGAACCGATAGAATTTTGGAGTTAATTCAAAAGGATATGCGGCTTCAAGAATTGCCAGTTCATATCGAGTGTTTCGATAATTCTAACTTTCAGGGCACGAATGCGGTAGCTGCTTGTGTGGTATTCAGAAACGGAAAACCAGCAAAACGCGACTACCGTCATTTCAACATAAAAACAGTTGTAGGTCCAGATGATTTTGCATCGATGGAAGAGGTGGTTTACAGACGGTATAAGCGACTACAAGACGAAAAGAAATCACTACCGCAACTTATAATTATTGATGGAGGAAAAGGGCAACTAAGTTCTGCGCTAACTGCTCTTGAAAGACTAGACTTGCGAGGTAAAATTGGAATAGTAGGCATTGCTAAAAAGCTCGAAGAAATTTATTTTCCGGGAGATTCAATTCCAATCTATATAGATAAGCGCTCGGAGTCGTTAAAAGTGATTCAGCACCTCCGTAACGAAGCCCACCGATTTGGAATTACTCATCACAGAAACAAACGCTCGAAAAGAGCCTTAAATACCGAATTGAATTCGATTCCTGGAGTTGGTGAAAAAACTATAAAAGATCTACTAAGAGAATTTAAGTCGGTAAAGCGGGTAAAAGAGGCGACCGAAAAAGAAATAGCCCGCGTTGTTGGCCAAGCACGGGCTACGACTATAGTTAGTTATTTTAATAAGGGCTCTATTTTATAATAATCTTGTTACTTGCTTGAAACGAATCTCCGTTGATTGTAACAAAATAAATACCACTTTCAATATTTGCCATATCAATAGTATGTGTCTGATTGCCTTGTTTTAATAATAAAGCTTGGGAATAAATAATTTGGCCAAGAGAATTTGTGACCTTCAAATTAGTCTGTTTGTCTCCAGAATTCTGATCAAACGAAATAACAAATTGACCATTGTTTGGATTTGGGAAGACAGTAAAATCAAAGCCCCTATTCGTCTCTTCGATTATTGAAGTGGGTTCCGTTATTGTAACAAAAGCTGTTTCTGAGCAACCAGGCTCAACATCATCTGTTACCACAACAAGGTAAGTTCCGGCGGTTAAAGCATTAATAATAGAAGCGGTCGATGAAGTGGACCATAAATAGGTTACGTTTCCAGCAGCACCTGTAACCATTGCAACAGCTGTTCCGTCTGCTCCCCCACTTGAGGTTACATTTGTCGAAACAATGGATACGCTTAAATTACAGAGGACCATCACGGGTTCTGTTATCGTAATTGAGCCCACCTCAAGGCAGCCAACCACAACATCGTCAGCAACAGTAACGCTATATACTCCCGCGGTTAGTCCATTACTAGCGGCAGAAGTAGAGCCTGAGCTCCATGAGTAAGTAACATTTCCCTGGGCGCCACTTGTCGCTACAACAGCAACGCCATCGCTGCCTCCATTTGTTGTTACGTTAGTTCCTGACATATTAAGTGATAAAGCGCATTGTGGTGTAATGGTTGTGCCCGGTTCGTTAATAATTATGTAATCTACAATACTACATCCTGCAATAATATCATCTGTAACAGTAACGAAATAATAGTCACCGCTTAATCCATTTATTGAAGAGGCACTAGAGCCATTAGACCAGCTATAAGAAATGTTGCCTTGACCTCCGCTAACTGAGGCCGAAGCGGCCCCGTCTGAAGCCCCGGCAGAAGTAACATCTGTACCCGACAAGGTTATACTTAGGTTGCAAGTAATAACAGCCTCACTGATAGAAATAGACTCCACAACAGAACAGCCAGCAACAATGTCATCAGTAACAGTAACGGTATAGTTGCCAGAAGTTAACCCCGATAAAGCAGAGGAGGTATTGCCGTTTGACCAAGCATAAGAGATATTCCCTTGACCGCCAAATGCATTAACCGAAGCGGTCCCGTCTGAGCTTCCGACTGCTGTCGCATCAGTACCTGAAACAATGGCGCTTAGGTTACAGTTGGGGGTAACCGTAACACCCGGTTCGCTTATAGATACGGAACCAACCTCATAACATCCTGCAATAATATCGTCTGTTACCGTAACATAGTAGAACCCGCCACTTAATCCATTAATTAAAGAGACAGTAGAGCCATTAGACCAGCTATAAGAAATATTGCCTTGAGCGCCATTAACCGACACAGAAGCAGCCCCATTTGAAGCCCCAGCAGAAGTAACATCTGATCCCGACATCATAACATTTAAGTTACATGGAACTCCTCCGGTTGTATAGATATAATCAGCTAAGAACAACGTATCACTGCATCCAGTGATATTATCTTCAGCTATCAATACAACATCCCAAAGGCCATCTACTACATAAGTATGAGAAACAAAACTTGAATTATTTTGTTCAGATGAACCGTCTCCAAAGATCCAAGTAAAAGTATAGTTTCCAAGGTTTGGAGTTTGATTATCAAAAATCACCAGCAATGGCGATATACCAGCTGTTGGGTTGGCTTGAACAGCTATCGGGAAATTGACTTCTAAATTATCAATAGTAATTGTATCAACGCTTGTGCACCCTGTCGCATCTGTATAAGTTACGGTATACACACCAGCCTCTAAACTATCAATAAAAGCCCCGCTATCTCCATTACTCCAGGTATAGAGATAGGGCGTAAGTCCACCAGATAAATTTATAATAGCGGAGCCATTTCCTTGTTCACAATCTTCATCTAGTGAAGAGGAGGAAGAGCTATATCCGCAAACCACATCTATTTCAGCAGCATTAAGAATTTCACCATTATTTTTCTGTACCCAACCAACGACTTTAAGGTTGTATATATCCCAGGCAGATGCAATAGTAACTCCAGTAAATGTGTAGGTATTAACATCTCCGTTAGCCATAGTGCTCGGAAGCGAATTAGCTTGTCCAGCCCAGCCACCTTCAAGGCTTCTTGCAACGTGCTGATGACCACCAAAGACAGAATTCATATCAGCAGCAGAAACGGGAGATCCTAAATTTTCCCAATCCACAGCATTACCATTAACGTCAGTTGCTGGAAGTGAAATGCCATTACTCGCATAAGCATTTGATTGATTATATCCACTTGCAGTTTCTTGAATATTGTTTTCAACTAAAACTACATTACATCTGTAGTCTCCAGTTAAAGCTGTGTGACTTGTAACTGTAAGCTCTACATCCACAGTGCCAGCGCTTGCATCATAATTTTTAGCTTCAACATTAACAGTAAATGGAGAAATAGTAGTTAATAACCCTCCATTATGAATTGAAGTGAATGAACCTGGATCTATAGGGAATATTCCCGTCATTTTATCTGAACGGTTAACTAATCCACCAGGGTAGCCACCAATAAAATTACCAATACCATTATCATAAGCCGTTACAACCATTGGATCTCCATTATGCACAGCGATACCAATTGCATTACTTTCAGACTCCATGTTTTGCAGCCCAACAATACCTCTTGGATCCCATATATTCCAAGTGCCACCCGCGGCCTCGTAAACATGAGTTCTTGATGGAGGATTATCTAATCCAAGCGTTTCGAAAGACAAATCGTTGTTAGTTAGGTCAGCATCATTAGCTTGCGTTAAAGTAACGTCAACATTATAGGTTATCGGGTTTGCAAGACTCATAGGAGTAGGATGAGTGAAGGTTCCTGTGGCACTAGAGGCAATATTCAATCCTGATATTGTTTGTGTTTGAGCACCGCTGCCATCATTCCAGGTTACATCAATTGCTGTAATTGGCAACCCGCCTTGATTTTTAATTTCACCAGAAATGTTCATAGATCCACCACTCACCACATATTCTGAGTAATCTACTGAAATTAGTTTAGCATCGTAATCGGGTAAAGCTGCCGCAGTAAATGTAAATGTTCCACCAGCGGTAGCACCTGTAAAGTTTGGATAACCATTAGTAATTACATTAAAAGTCATTCCCCCATCACCCCAATCGTCTACGTATATAATATCATAATCGGAGCCATCAGTTAAGCAAAAAGGGCCTTCGGTAATCGCAGCGTTGTTTGCATAACCACCTGCACCAGCAGATTGAGCTCCACCACCAGCACATCCCACTGCAGTATTTCCTCCAGCGAATATTGTTCCGGTTCCACACGCACTTCCAGCGGGAACTAATTCCCAATAGGCTTCATAACCCCACTGATCAGTGGTAAGATCGATTGATATTTCCACGTCCCCTGCAGAACACTGGGAAAATAGGTTTCCGCTGAATAATCCAACAGAAAACAAGAGAGATAAAAGTTTTTTCATAAAAGTTTTTTAAGTAAAGCAAAAATAAAATTTTTTACTGAAAACCAAAAGGGTAGACAATCCCCCCCCCAAGAATTGCTTTGTTAAAAAAAGGAACAAATACACCGGCAACCGATGAGCCGCAACTAATTAAGCTTATCTGCTAATAATCTCATCTCAATTTGAGGGGACATTTTTTCGTACAAAACTCGGTTTACGGCATCAGCAATAGGAATACTTACATCGAATTTTTTATTGATTTCGACAAGACTCTTTGCGGCATAATAACCCTCTGCAATCATGTTCATTTCAAGCTGAGCGAATTTTACTGTGTAGCCTTTTCCTAGCATCGTTCCAAAAGTCCTATTTCTCGAAAACTGTGAATACCCTGTTACTAATAAATCTCCTAAATAAGCCGAAGAATTTACGTCTCTATGAACAGGGCTTACAGCGTCAACAAATCGTTTTATTTCTCGAATAGCATTAGACATTAGCACTGCTTGAAAGTTGTCACCATAACCTAATCCGTGATATAAACCAGAAGCAATTGCAACAACGTTTTTGTACACTGCAGAAATTTCTGTTCCAAAAACATCTTCCGTAATAGACGTTTTAATGTATCTACAAGTTAAAAGATTAGCCATCATTTGTGCCTTATCTTCATCTGCGCATGCGATGGTTAAATAGGACAATTTTTCCATGGCAACTTCTTCTGCGTGACACGGCCCGCAAATAATTCCTATGTTGTCGTAAGAAAGGTGATATTGTTTATGAAGGTACCGAGCAACAATGGAGTGTTGGTTAGGTATAATTCCCTTAACCGCAGAAAAGAACAATTTTTTGGAGATGTCAATCCCTTCAATAGCAACAAAAGCATCTTCAATAAAAGCAGAAGGAATCGCTAACACGATTACGTCACATTTTTCTACTATTGAATACAAATCTGCACTAACGTCTAGCTTGCCTTCAGGGAACTCAACAGAGCTAAGATAGTTAGGGTTGTGATGAAATTTTTGAATGTGACGAACAGCATCAACATTACGCATCCACCAGTGCACTTTTTCCGAGTTATTAAGCAACATTTTAACAATCGCTGTAGCCCAGCTGCCACCCCCTAAAACTGCCACTTGCTTGTTCGCCATCTAAGCAAAAGTAATCAATTCATTTTGGCTTTAGAAGTTTCGTGTTTCTGAGTATATAAGTTCGTACTTTGTGTGCATAAAGTTATGTTCGAAAAATTTAAACAAAGATTATCTGGAATTGACGAAAAAATTGACGACTTCAATCTTAAAGGAGATGCGCTGATAAAAAATCTTGAGGAGATTGAAGGATACAACAAAATGCTTGGCGGTCATAATGCATTGTTAGGCGCACTTAACAAAACGATTTTTACGTTTTCGAAAGAGAAAGAACACACCCTGCTAGATACAGGATGTGGAGGAGGAGATACAATGGTAAAAGCAGCTGAAGCGGCAGCCAAAAAAGGCTATTCTTTAAAAATGAAAGGCGTTGACGCGAATCCTTTTATCGTAGATTATGCCCAAAGCAGAACAAAAAAAAATGCTAACATAAAGATAGAAATTGGCAATGTATTTGATAAAATTTTTTTCTCCGAATCTTACGATTTTGTTTCGGCCAACATCTTTCTTCATCACTTTTCTGAAGAAGAAATCATTAGATTTATTCAGCAAGCTATTCCTAAAACTAACCAAGCAATAATAATTTGCGACTTACATCGAAACCCCATAGCTTACTATGCATTTATTGCTATTACTATGCTTTTTGGAGCTAACCACATAACACGTAATGACGGTAAAATTTCCATTCTAAAAGGGTTTAGAAAAAAAGAGTGGCGAACCATTTTGGAAAAAGCTGGAGCTAAGAATTACGAAATAAAATGGAAGTGGGCATTTCGCCATCAAATTATTGTGTATTGCCGATAATAAATGGCACTTTTGCCGAAATTTCAGTGCATGAACCCTAAAGTACTAGCAGTAGCATCTGCGACCCCAGAACACTCCGAAAACACCGAAGATATTATCAAATATGTCGAGCGCTGGATTGCCGACCAAGACGAGAGAACACGGAAAAGATTCATCAAGGTTTTCAAAAACGCTAGAGTGTCTAGGAGATATTCAATTATGAATATCGATGAGGTATTTACTACCATGACTTTCGAAGAGCGCAATAATATCTATATGGAACGAGGTATTGATTTATGTGAAGAGGTGTTGGTTAATGCACTGAAAAAAGCAGATTTACAGGCTACCGATATCGATTACATTATTACAACAAGCTGCACAGGAATTATGATTCCTTCTGTTGATGCGTACTTAATCAACAGGTTAGACATGAGAACCGATGTTGTCCGTATGCCAATTACTGAAATGGGCTGCGCAGCAGGAGTTTCAGCTACAATATATGCTAATGACATTCTGAAGGCGAACCCTGGTAAAAAAGTAGCGATTGTTGCTTTCGAATCACCTACATCAACATTTCAAACGGAAGATTATTCGATGACCAATGCGGTTAGTTCTGCAATTTTTGGAGATGGAGCATCTTGCATGATTATGGGGGACACTAAAGAGGTTCGTCCAGCGGTGATCGACACGCAGATGTATCATTTTAGAGATGAATTACATATGATGGGTTTTGCGCTAAAAAACTCAGGCCTTCACATTATTTTAGACCCTGCTGTTCCTAATAAAATTGAAGAACATTTTCCAAAAATCATTTTTCCTTTCTTAGAGAAAAACAACATCGATGTTGCTGATTTAGGGCATTTTATTTTCCATCCAGGAGGTAAGAAAATTGTTGTAATGGTGGAGGATTTAATCGGGAAGATTGGTAAAAACATTGACGACACTAAAGCTGTTTTAGATCAGTTTGGTAATATGTCTAGCGCAACCGTTCTTTTTGTGATGGAACGCTTCCTTAAGAAAGACATCAAAAAAGGCGACTATGGATTAATGTTAAGTTTTGGACCGGGATTTTCCGCTCAAACGGCATTGTTAAGATGGGAATAGACAGGAATTAACTTTATTCTCTATATAAAGATCTCTTTGTAATTTTTAGTAAAGAAGCAGAACACATTATGAGCACATCAAATAATAATTGGGCACTCATCCTAGGCGGGTCAAGTGGTATTGGCTTGGCTTCGGTAAAAAAGTTAGCAAACAAAGGGCTGGGTGTTTGTGTTGCTTATCGAGAAAGGCGTGCTGGCGCGAAAGCAGCAGAAGCAACATTTGACCAACTTCGAGCAGGAGGAGCAAATATTATTTCTTTTAATGCGGACGCCTTAAGCGATGCGGGCAGAAAAAAAATTCTTGATGAAATAGCTTCAGAGCTAGAAAAATCGGGAGGAAAAATCCGTGTAATGCTGCATTCAATAGCAAGAGGAAACCTTAAATTGCTTGCACCAAATATCGATCAATCATCAATCATCAAAAAATCTTTAGAAGATTTAGATGTAGACACATCATCGTTAGAGTTGCCAGATGTAATGGATGATAGCCGCCTGCTGAATCAAGAAGATTACCAAATGACCATTTATGCTATGGGATCTAGTCTTTTAGATTGGGCAAACGAAGTTAGAGAGAGAGGGTTGTTCGCGGATGACGCTAGGATAATTGGCCTAACAAGCGAAGGAAACAAAAAAGCATGGAAAGCTTACGGTGCAGTATCGGCAGCTAAGGCAGTATTAGAAGCAATGGCACGTTCAATGGCGTTAGAATTAGCACCATTTGGCATTAGAACCAACATTATTCAGGCAGGCGTAACGGATACTCCATCACTAAGAATGATACCTGGAAGTAGTGAGATAATCAAGCATTCAGTCATAAGAAATCCATTTCACAGACTTACTCAGCCAGAAGACGTTGCCAATGTCGTTTATTTATTATCCACTGATGAAGCCAAGTGGATTAACGGGACGATAATAAATGTTGATGGTGGCGAACAAATTGCTTAGCTTTACGACTTTTCAAACCAATTGTATGCAAAAAGTTATCGATTCATCCATAGAGGAGAAAATTCTTAGCCTTATCCCCCAACAAAAACCTTTTCGATTTATTGATGAGATTTTTGAGGTAAACGAAGACTTTATTTCAGGATGTTATACTTTTCGTGAAGATGAATTTTTCTATGAAGGTCATTTCCCTGGGTTTCCCGTTACACCGGGGGTTATTTTAACAGAATGCATGGCTCAAATTGGATTGGTGGCGATGGCTATTTTCATTCTAAACCAAACAGGTGAAGGTGATGAAAACTGTAAAACATTATTTACCTCTTCAGAAGTTAATTTCAGAAGAATGGTTGAACCAGGAGACAAGGTGATTGTTTCTTCAACAAAGAAATACTTTAGAATGAAGAAACTTTGTTGTGATGTGAAAATGGAAACGCCAGCAGGAGAGTTAATTTGCTCTGGCACTCTGTCTGGAATGTTTGTTAAAGAGTAATGAATAGGAGAGTTGTAGTTACCGGTCTTGGAGTTGTGGCGCCAAACGCTACAGGATTAGAAAATTTTAGATCGGCAATTAGAGCGGGGAAATCTGGAATTGAGAAAATCCCATTATTAGAGGACCTTAAATTCGCTTGTCAAATAGCTGGAATACCAGATGTTTCAGAAGAATTAAAACATCAATATTTTGATGAATTAACAGTCAAAGTATTAAAAAGTACAGGCATTATCTATGGCAGTATTGCGGGAATTGACGCATGGAAAGATGCAGGCTTTGATGTAAGTTCTGATAATGAAATAGATTGGGATTCAGGTTGTGTATTTGGATCGGGATTAACAGGAGTTGATGCCTTACGTGATGCCATTTATGGAGTTGATGCTCTTAAAGTTAGGAGATTAGGTAGTAGAATTGTTGAGCAAACGATGGCTAGTGGAATTAGTGCATACATGGGAGGAATTTTAGGATTAGGGAACCAAGTAACAACGAACTCTTCAGCATGTAGCACAGGATCAGAAGCGATATCAATGTGCTACGACAGAATTAAATTAGGTAAAGCAACAAGAATGCTTGCAGGAAGTTGCGATAGCGAAGGCCCATATATTTGGGGAGGCTTTGACTCTATGCGTGTTTTAACCCGAAAAAACAACGAAACACCTGAACAAGGGTCGAGCCCAATGAGTGAAGAAGCTAGTGGCTTTGTGCCTGGTGCAGGAGGCGGAGCACTGGTTTTAGAAGATTTAGATTCGGCACTTTCTAGAGGTGCCAAAATTTACGGTGAAATAATAGGAACTGCAGTTAACTCGGGCGGCCAAAGAGGAGAAGGCTCTATGACTGCGCCAAATCCTGATGGAGTAAGAAGATGTATCCTTCAAGCAGTTGATTCTGCGGGCATTTCCCCAAATGATATTGACGCTATTTGCGGTCACTTAACATCTACCATGGGAGACGTGATTGAAGTAGATAATTGGAGCAAAGCACTAGGAAGAAAAGGGACTGATTTTCCATATATTAATTCGTTGAAGTCGATGATTGGTCATTGCTTGGCTGGAGCAGGGTCAATAGAATGCGTTGCCGCATTGCTTCAATTAGAGGGTGGATTTTTTCATTCATCAATAAACAGTGAGAATATACACCCTGAAATAGAAAAAGTAATTAGTAAAAATAAAATTCCTCATAGCCTTATGGAAGCAACTAACTTTGATGTGATTGCAAAATCAAGCTTTGGATTTGGAGATGTAAATTGCTGCATTATATTTAAAAAATGGAATAATAATTAAGATCATGGAGAGAGAAGAAATAAAAAATAAATTAGCAGAAATCATTAAGCCATATGTTCAAGACATGGATGCTTTCGGTAACATTTCTGAAACAACAGACCTATTGCAAGACCTTAAAATTAATTCTGCTCATCTTATAGATGTAGTTTTAGATGTTGAAGAAGCATTCGATATTGAGATTGATGATGAGTCTGTAGAAAAAATGATTACTGTAAAAGATTCGGTTGATACGATTTTAGCTTGTGTCACTGCAGCAGGATAAGTGAGCCTTGGTAACGATGTAATATCTATTGTTCATTTAGTTGAACGAACAGAAGATAGAAAACAACGTTACTTCAATAAAACATATACCGAAAACGAAATTCGGATAATCAAAACCCTTAGCAAACAGCATGTTGAGGGTTTTTTTTGGGCATTGAAAGAAAGTGCCTATAAAGCTTATTTTAGAGTTATTCCTAAAGTAATTATGTCTCCAAAACAATTTGAAGTATTAACTTTTGACGAAAAAGGGGCAACTGTAAAAACTCCAGCAGGACTGATGCATAGTAAAGTTGAGTTTACTGAAGAGTATATTCATGCAGTATGTTCCACTAGAGAAAACGGAGTAAATGAGATTGAATACAATGTATTTCAATTCAAAGAAAACTTTTATCAGGAAGTAAAAACAAAAATTGCATCATACCAGAACTGTGGTGTTGACCAAGTGGAAATAAGTAAAGATGAAAATAATGTGCCCACTTTGAAGCTAAAGAATCAACAGTACCTACTATCTTTGAGCCATGACTATAATTGGGGGTCTTATGCTTATCAAAAACAGTCAATAAGTGTATAGGAAAGCCAGTATAATAACAATAGTCGTAATAACGGCAATAACCGTATTTATGGGTTGGCGTGCCTCACAAATGGAGTTCGATTATAACCTCGAAACGTTTTTCCCCAAGGATGACGCAGCAACTAGAAAGTTCTTAGAACATCGCGACCAATTTATTACAGACAACGATTATGTTTTAATTGCAATTAGAAACGAAATGGGAGTTTTCAAGGAAGATTTTCTGACCGACCTTGACGGGTTAACCAAAAGGCTTGAAGAACAGACATGGACTGAATATGTAATTTCTCCCACCAACATTACCTTTCCCATAAGGGACCCACTTTTTGGGGTGTTAAACGACATCCCATATCTCCATTTCGATAAACCGCGAAAATACGAATCCGATTCGGCTAGAATATTTAATTCTCCAGAGCTGGCCGACAGCTACTTTTCTGCAGATGGAAAATCAATATTAATTTACGTAAGACACACTTCAAAACTACCTGAAGAAGAATGCAGAGGGTTGGCCAAAAATACTAATGAAATTCTTGCTGAATTCAACTTTTCCGAACACCATGTTGCAGGAAGATGCGATGCCCAAGAATATTATATCAACCTATTGCAAAAAGAGTTAGTCATTTTTGTTGGCGCTTCCATTTTATTGATTGTACTCTTTTTGTCGCTGTCTTACCGATCTATTTGGGGGGTATGGGTTCCTGCCGTGGTAATTATTACAGCTGTAATTTGGACTATGGGTTTAATGGAGCTTACTGGTAAAAAGATTGACATGATTTTAAGCATTTTGCCAACCATAATGTTAGTGATAGGCTTGTCAGATGCGATTCATCTTATCTCAAAGTACTTAGAAGAGCTCCGAAATGGAAAGCCACAAGATGAAGCAATAACCATAGCATATAAAGAGGTCGGGTTGGCTACCTTTTTCACTTCGTTAACTACGTCAATCGGATTTTTAACCTTACTTACGTCTAGCATAACGCCAATTATTGATTTGGGAATTTACGTGGCTTGTGGAGTTGTTATCGCCTTAGTTTTAACTTACTCTTTACTGCCCGCTATCATCCTTTTAACTAAGCCTTTGAAGGTTGCCGAGGCAGAAAACAAAGAAACGTTTTGGTATAGAATACTTCACGTGATGTTTAGGTGGCTTATACGAAATAAAGGGCTGAGTATCGCTGGATTTGTGGTTATTATGGGATTGAGCATATTTGGATGCTCAAAGATCATTTTAAACAATCATTTACTGGAAGACCTTAAGGAGGATAATTACCTACAACAAGGCTTCCGGTTTATTGAGAAAAACTTCGATGGCTGCCGACCTTATGAATTATCGATATGGGTGGAGGATAGCAACAAAACAATATACGATGCTAACGTATTGCAAAGATTGGAATCAATTGAAACGTATTTGCAAACGGAACATGAATTAGGATTTGTATTAAGCCCTGTTGCGATTATTAAAGCAGCAAATAAAGCCCAACATGGCGGTAAGCAGAAGTTCTACAAATTACCAGAGAAAGAAAAGCAGCTCAATAAAATTGTAAAAGAACTGCAGAAGCTGGATATCATATCTTCTGTAGTGTCTGACGATGCACGAACAGCCAGAATTGCGGGCCGCACTGCAGATGTTGGTAGCTACAGATTAGCAGAGCAAGACGCCAAACTTGCCGAGTACATGAAAGTGCATGCAGGAGTAATCGGGTTTAACATTACGGGCACCGCACACCTTATTGACATCAATAATAGCTACATCTCAAAGAATGTATTACAAGGCCTGATGATAGCATTTGGGGTAATTGCAATAATCGTTTTCTTAATGTTTAGGTCTTTTAAACTAGTTATATTCTCATTAATTGTAAACATTTTACCACTCGTCATGATTGGCGGAATTATGGGGGTTTTGGGTATTGACCTCAAAATGTCGACCGCCATAATCTTTACCATAGCCTTTGGCATTGCAGTGGATGATACCATTCACTTTTTAAGTAAGCTACGGCATGAATTACGACAAGGTAAGTCGATGTTATACGCCATAAAACGCTCTTACCTTTCTACAGGGAAAGCAATTGTGGTTACTTCTTTAATTCTATGTGGTGGGTTTTTAACCCTTGCTCTCTCCGACTTTTTAGGCACAGCCAACATTGGTATTCTAATCTCGCTTACACTTCTTTTTGCGGTATTATCTGACCTTGTTCTGTTACCAGCTTTGTTGCTGCTTTTTCCGATTAAGAAGAAAACTATTTAATCAAACCAATCGCT